>SMTZ1_10006327_pt1 | contig 11919 bp, 9 predicted proteins | sample DeeMarSWOR136_30_FD_25667 | JGI IMG/M metagenome (IMG submission 25667) | reverse complement strand
AATAATAAATCTCCTCTGTGTAATTTTGGTTCCATAGAACCTGAAACAACGACAACCATTGGAGTGTCTGTATTTAATGCAACTTGCATTATGAAATAAACTAGGAAAGCCCCAGAAAACGCAATACCAAGAATAACTATGGTTACAATTATTTTTATTTTTAAAGTAGCTTCTTTTTCATGTTTGATTGGTGCTTTAATATTTTTTCTCTTCATAGTTAAAATTTTGTCGTCTTAAGGAGAAAGTAATTAAAATACTAATTAAAATTTTCTATAATCAATGAAAATATCGACAATATTAGTAAAAACAAGTATTTTTTTTAAGATTTTGTACTTTTCCCCTTTTCTAAAACTAGAGAATATTTATTGATCTATAATAATTAAGTTCAAATTTTACATTAATATTTTAAACTATAAACTCTTGATTTTATTCATCATTAATACTTACTAACAAACTACTTTAGGGTTAAGATCGTTTAAATGTTTGAGAAAACTCAATCATTTGATATGAATAGTCAGAATTATGACGGTATTCGACGAAAGGTAGAACATATTTTACAAAAAGATTTAATGTATACAACTAATACAAAAAGATTAGGGGAAAGTTTACTCCGTATCAGCTATTTTAAAGAAAACGTAGATAAAGAAGATCAAAAAGATAATAGGATTACCATATTACGGGAACCGGAAAGAAGAATCTATATAAAAATAAAAGGACAGTTAAGAGATGATCAAGTTGACCAAATAAGGTCTAAATTAGAAAATGATCTGCATTTATCTAGACAAGTAAAACAAAAGAAAAGAGAAATATCCAGAAAAGAAAAAATCATAGAGGAGATAATTAAATCAATAAAGTTAAAGGGATATGCTATCGATTATAATGATGCTCAAGAATTTCTTGAAAATTTTCAAAAGAAATATAATAGGCTACCAAAGAGAGAGGAAATAAGTTCAATTGTTAAAGGATATGTTATAATGATTAATGAAGACTAGCTCTTAAAAAAACCCGAAGCATTAGTACAAATTGAATCCCGAGCAGAAAGTAAAAGTTCAATTTTAGAAGGAGAGCTACTTAATAATTCCTCATGTATCTATAATAATAGTGCTACTGTTCTTGAAAATCCTGTTGGACGAAAAAAATGTCCTAGTTGTGGAAATGAGGGATTAATTCACGAAGTAGATGATAAAAGCATTGTTTTATTGGATTATCCACGAATATACGCTAGGAAAAATATCTGTGCAGAATGTGGGTATGAATGGAGAAAATAAAAAATCCTAAACACTGCTTCTTAAGGTATTTAAATAAAGTTTTAAATACTTTATTATTCAATGTGATTATAATTATTATAAATTATAATATAATCAGTTAAAATATGAATTGATAAACATGGAAGATTACGCTATTATTTATAATCCCGTAGCGGGGAAGGGAAAAAAGATAAAAAAAGAAATTGAGTATACCAGTAAGTGCTTAAATAATTTAAATATCTCCTATAAACTTATTGAAACTGAATATGCTGGAAACGCAATAGAGTTAGCGCGTCAATTGGCAAAAGATGGTTATAATGTTATTGGGGCAGGAGGAGATGGAACCTGTAATGAAGTTATGAACGGAATTGTAACTTCAAACACTGGAGCCTTATGTGGATTTATTCCAATGGGTACTGGAAATGATATTCCTGCAGCAATCGGAATTCGTCCTGATATTAAGAGAGCATGTGCGATCATTGCTGAAGGTCATAGTTCAAAAGCAGATATTGGACTTGCAATTACTAACGCTGGTGTTCAACGCTACTTCCTAGGTATAGGTAGTCAGGGATTCGATTCAGAAGTAACTAGAAGAGCAAATGAGGCAAAAAGAAAAAATTATACTACACAGACATTAAAGGCTTTACTTCCCTGGAAAAATAAAGAAATTAGAGCAATTATGGATAATGATACCTATGAAGGAATAGCCAATTGCTTGGCATGTGCTAATGGTCCTAGTTATGGTGGTTTTATGTACATATGCCAAAGAGCACGAGTCGATGATGGGCTTTTTCATATAAATATTGTTAATATTGGTAAATTTAAACTCCTAAAGCATTTTAATAGAATGTTTAAGGCCACACTTCTACCACATCCTAACATCTATGAATACACCAGTAAGAAGGTAAGAGTAGAAATGTTAAATCCAGAAGATGCTCCATATCATTGTCAAGTTGATGGTGAAGTTTTAGGTCCTTTACCCGTACAATATGAAAATATAGAAAATGGTTTAGAATTTATTCGTCCGAAAGTTGATGAAGTAGCAGAAGCTTTTAAAGAGAAATATGGTAGATATTTCTGGGAATGTGAAGATGATTGAAATTTTCTAAGATTATAAAATAATTGTAGATTTATGCCGAACTGGGATACAATCTTTTCTGAAAGGGGAAAAGTCTTTTTAGAACCACATTCAGATATGGAAAGAATTGCTGAACTATTCAAAAAGAAGGGAGTTTATCGAATTTTAGATCTTGGATGTGGAACTGGTCGCCATCTCGTATTTTTTGCTAAAAAACACTTTGATATTTATGGACTTGATAGTTCTCCCAGAGGTATTGAATTAGCAGAAGAATGGTTATCTGAAGAAGGAATACAAGTGAAGATTGAATGTTGCGATATGGAAGATCGTTTCCCTTATGAGGATAATTTTTTTGATGCTGTCATTTCCATTCAAGTTATTCATCATAATTTAATGGAAGATATAATAAAAACCATTAGAGAGATTGAAAGAATATTAAGAAAGGGAGGCTTTATTTTTATCACCTTCCCTTATTTAAAAAAAGAATCTCAAAATGATAATTGGAATTTGAAAAAGGTAGAAGAAGGCACTTATATCCCGCAAAAAGGAAAAGAAAAGGGACTTTTACACCATTATTTTACATTGGAGGAGATTCAAGACGCATTTGTATCTTTTGATATACTAGAGAATTATTTAGATAACTCAAATCATAGAGCCATCTTAGGAATAAAAAAATGAAAATAGTCTAAAATTGTAAAATAACAAGAACATCTGAATGTTTATATTCAAACTTATCCATATTTATATTAATTCAATTATTTATAGAGATTCAATTTATTAATATGAGTAATAAGTCCAACTTCTTTCTTTTAGGCATTCTTCTTATTATTTTAGGGGGATTTCTCACAATTTATCCTGTGTTTGCGGCTTTGGGTCCTTTTTTAATAGTTATAGGTGTGCTTCTCTTAATTGTGGGTTATGGCTCAAGCAAAATATCCGGAGGTCGAGTACAATATACTACTGGTACCAGAAGACTAATTAAAGACCATTGTCCAAATTGTGGTGCATTAATATATTCGAAATTTTCTCGTCGTTGTTCTGTATGTGGTTACGAATTTGAAATTACACAAACTCCAATTATCTCAGAAAAAAAAGTAGAGGAACCTGTAAAAACTTCTGATGCGCAAATATTTCCACCGATTTCAGAATTATTAAAAGAAGAGGAAATTTCAGCTCCTATACTTAATGCTTCTGATTCAAAGACTGAAGAGATACCAACAGCGCCGCCCACTTCAGAGAGAGAGGAAGTAAAATCGATCATAACCTGTCCACACTGTCAACAAAAATTACCTTCAGGTGCCAAGTTTTGCGCTCGTTGTGGTAGAAAATTTGAAGAATCAAAACCAACTCCGCCAATTTCCGAGTTAATAGAAAAGAAGGAAGTTCCAAAACCTATATCAACTGTATCTGAATCAAAAATAGATGAGCTAAAAACTTCGCAATCGATTTCAGACATAGAGGAAGTAAGTGGTACGATAGATTTAAATTGGTTAAGACATCAATATTATGATTTAGGACGCTCAATACAAGATATCGCAGATGAACTTGGTCACAGTATGATAAGAATCAGGAAATTACTTTATAGAACGGGAATTCGTGCTGAAAAAGAAGAAGTAGAACCCATAATTAAGGTTTCTCCACCACAGATTGAAGATATAAAACCTGTATCATCAAGCTTACAAGAAAAAGTAGAGGTAGCATTCAAAACTTGTCCTCACTGTGGATCCAAATTATCTTTAGGAGCTAAATTTTGTGCCGCCTGTGGACAAAAAATTGATGTATTAAAACCAATTCCATCAATTTCAAGTCTAGAAGAAGAGTTGTCTAAGGAGATCTTAGTTGAAGAAGCGCAACAAACTCAATCAGTCTATATAAGAAAAGAAAAAAAACTCAAAAGAGAATTTCGTGCCTGCAGTTTCTGTGGAATGAGAATACCTAAGAATAACGCTTTTTGCCTACAATGTGGAATGATAATAAAAAGTAATTAAAATTTATTATTACTTAATCTTATTTTTTGGCTCAATTATATTCCGAGAAGGATTAGATCGGATAACACTTATTATTAATATCGCAATAGCAATAGTGGTCATAGTAATTACTAAAATCATAATTAATTCCATATTGAATGTATCTATATCTATATCCCAAGGATAATTGCCTTTATATATCTCACCAGAGGAATTTAAATAATTATTATAAATAAATTGTTCTATTGTTTCACCAGTTACTTCTAAACTGGTATTTGAAATAGAGTTTATATCATCTTGAGTAGTGTGATGGTATGGCCAATTTGGATTATCCCAAAAATTAATAATTAGATCCGCAGAAGGTATCCCAATATTTACAAATGCCTTGTGGTCATCTATTATCTGATTTCTTTCAGGATTTCTTGGAAATTGGCTAGAATAACCAAGTGCTCTCCCAACTGCAAATAATTCATCTAACAGTGAGGAAGTAGAATATTGTTCATTGATAAAACGTAGATTTACTCCTCCTACCATATCTAATAGAATCATGCAATCAAAATACTCTGTTTCTGTATTATAAAAATTATTAATATCTGTTACGAATCTCTGAGAACCTTCAACCCAACTCCATCCATCTATCCCATAACCACCATTATCCCTTCCTTGATCTTCAGCATCAAAGAACAAAAACCATACCTGGCAAGAGAGATTTTCTTTATAATGATACAAAGCTTCAGCTAATTCAATAAGAACCGCAGATCCGGATGCTCCGTCATTCGCCCCAGGTATCGGATTCGTTCTATTTAATGGATTAGGGTCTTTTGTAGCTCTGGCACGTGAATCATAATGTGCTCCCAAAATGACAATATTATTATGGATTTGATTTAATTTAAACAAAACATTCTGGCATTCTGTTGAATGAGTTGTAAAATTATGTAAATAATAAGAAAAATTGCTATCTATCTCTTTAAATTTAGATATAAAATAATTAGTACAATTAACTCTCTCTGGAGTTCCAGGGATTCTAAATCCAATATTTAACTGATCTTGAACGTATTCATAAGTATTATCTCCATTAAATTTTAACTCTACATCAATATTTTGAACTTTTAAGTTGTTTACTGAAAAATATGGTAAATAAAATGCTAGCAATCCCAAAAGGATAAAAATCATTGGTAATACTAGTTTGAATTGATCTCTTATATTAATTCACCAAAAAGTAAGGATCTTTAGAATAAATTTCATTTATCTAGTTTTCCATAAGTCTTAATACTATTATAAAATTTTATTTATAATTAAATGAGATGATTATTATGAATGATGATAGATCGGACTTGGAGTTATCTAAGTTACCTTTTATGGATATGAATCTCGATATCGAAAGTAGAGTCGAAGATTTATTACAAAGATTAACTCTACAAGAAAAGTTTACATTATCTTCTGGAATGAAATGGTGGTATACGAAACCAATTGAACGATTAGGAATTCGATCCTTTGCGATGCATGACGGACCTCATGGTGTTCGAGTTGATAATGAAGGAAAGATAAAATCTACTTATTTTCCTTCAGCTATATGTAGATCCGCCACCTGGAATCTAGATTTGTCTGAAAAATTCGGAATTGCAATTGCCCAAGAAATACGGGATGTGGGGGCACATATGCTACTTGCACCGGGCATCAACATACAAAGAACTCCAATGTGTGGTCGTACCTTTGAATATCAAACCGAGGATCCATATTTAAATAAGAAATTGGCAGTTGCAGTTGTAAAAGGAGTTCAAAGTCAGAGAATTGCTGCTTGTATAAAGCATTTTATATGTAATAATCAAGAAACAAATCGATTTACGGTAAGTTCAGAAGTTAGTGAAAGAGCCTTACAGGAAATATATTATCCTGCCTTTAAAGCAGCTGTTCAAGAAGCTGATGCGTGGTCTGTTATGAGTAGCTATAATAAAATTAACGGAATTTATGGTGCAGAAAATAAACATCTTTTAACTGAAGTGTTAAGGGATGAATGGGGATTTAAGGGTTTTGTTGTAACAGATTGGGTAGCCACTAGATGGGGCACTACCACAGAAAGTTGTGTAAATGCAGGGTTAACACTTGAAATGCCGTCGGCCATTAAATATGATCCTAAAAAGATGTTGCAAGCTTATGAAGAAGGAAAATTTTCGTTAGATACATTTGATGAAAATGTAAAACGATTGCTTAGAGTGATGTTTCTTGTTGGGCTTTTTGACAAAGAAAACACATTACTAAAAGGTAGTCGAAACACTCCTGAACACCAAACCTTAGCTCGTGAAATCGCTGAGGAGGGCATTGTACTTTTAAAAAATACAGGAGCCCTTCTTCCACTAGATCTAGAAAAAGTGCGAAAAATTGCAGTCATAGGACCTACCGCAAAAAGGAAAACATATCTTGGAGGGGGAAGTTCCAGCAATTTTCCACCATACGAGGTTAAGCCAATTCGAGGGATAAAAAACAAATGTCAAGATCATGTGGAGTTAGTTACTACTCCTTCAGAAGCGGATGTAACACTGGTTTTTGTAGGATTACAACATAAAGAGGGAGGAGATGCAGAAAATTGGGATAAAGATTCATTTAATCTACCATTGGACCAAATTGAGCTAATAAATGAAACAGTGAAAGATAATCCTAATACTATTGTAATTAATACTAGTGGTAGTCCCGTATCTATGATAGAATGGATCGATAAAGTTCCCGCTGTATTACAGGCTTGGTATGGTGGAATGGAAGCTGGAAATGCAATTGCTGCTATAATTTTTGGTGACACAAATCCCTCAGGTAAACTTCCTATAACATTTCCTAAAAAGCTTTCAGATTCACCAGGACATACTTCCAAGCGTACGTACCCAGGAAATGAAAAAGTTTTTTATGAGGAAGGTATCTTTGTAGGATATCGTCATTTTGATACAAAAAACATTAAGCCAATTTTCCCATTTGGACATGGATTATCTTACACGAATTTCAAATATGAAAATCTTGAAATAAATAAGGATAAAGTGTCAGGTGAAGAAGTTTTTAATATTACAATAGAAATTACTAATTCAGGTAATCATGTTGGAGCAGAAGTAGTTCAATTATATATACAAGATGTTGAGTGTAGTATAGAAAGACCAGTTAAAGAACTTAAAGGATTTAAAAAGGTTAAATTGAAACCAAGTGAGAAGAAAACGATTAAATTTGAAATAGGGAAGGAAAATCTCTCTTTTTTCGATGAAAATGATAATTGTTGGAAAGCCGAGAAGGGTTTATTCAAGATTCTCATAGGAAGTTCATCACGGGATATTAGATTACAAGGGGAGATTGAATATTTAGGGTAGCTACTAATTCACAATGATCTTAAAAGATTTAAAATATTTTAATAATTCTAACCAAATAATAATAAATAAGATGAGATTATGCCCCTGAAAATGGAAGAAAATGAAACAATGACCCCCAGAGAAAGAGTTGAAGCTGCATTAGCTATAAAAGAGCCTGATCGTGTTCCTTTTACCCCGGCGTTTCATTGTGCTCAAGCAAGGTTAACAGGCATGACAATAGAAGAGTTTTTTTTCAATATACCAAAATCTTTTGAGGCTACAAAAAAGGTATGGGAAATGTTTGGTGGTTTTGATATTTATTCTGGTTGTTCTCCCATACTTGGTTATTATGCACCAATTCCTAACTCTCATAGTCAAATTTATTTCGATTGGACACTTCCAAAAGGAAATATACCAGAACAAATGCATGAAAGGGAAATTATGAAACGGGAAGATTATGATCTCGTAATTCAAAATGGATTTACTCCATTTAAGAGAAGACCTGAGCTTCAAAGAGAATTTGGCAAAATGATAGTTCAATTCTCTAAATTAGATACAGTAAGTTGGCTTAAAGAAATGGATGTTATGACTCTTTCAGAAGCATTTATCGAACCCCCTGTTGATATGATATCGTTTTTGAGAAGCTTCAATAAATTTTTAACTGATATTATTGAAATTCCTGAAAAAGTTGTAAAAGCTTGTGAAGCTACTGAAGAAGAATTATTACGTTCATTAGATCTTCAGTTTCAAGCTTTTAGACGTAAAGAGGCTACACAAATGTGTTTATTTGGTTTTTCTAGAATTGCTACAAATTTCATATCCCCCAAAAAATTTGATTTATTTTGGCCTCACATCAAAAGAATTACTGAATACATTCTTAAAAATGATTTTATTGTGCAATATCATATAGATAACGATTACACGGATGTTTTAGAATATTTTACAGAATTTCCTAAAGGTAAAATTATGTTTCATCTTGATTTGACAGATATATTCAAAGCTAAAGAAATTTTAGGTGATAGAGCATGCCTAATGGGGAATGTTCCACCACAAATAACTGGGAGAGGAAGCCCTAAAGAAGTTGAGGATTATTGTAAGAAACAAATAGAGGGATGCATGGAGGGAGGTGGTTATATGCTGGGTTCTGCTTGTGTATTACCAGATGAGATTCCGCCAGCAAATCTAAAGGCTATGAAAGACTGTGTGATGAAATACGGTTTTTATAGAAAATGAAATTTCTGAACAGAAAATAAAGTGTTTGTTGATGAATAAACAACTAGTTAATGCAATGGCAGAGTTAGACAGAGCTAAAGTATTAGAAATTGTAGAAGAAGAAATAGATAAAGGAACAGATCCATCAAAAATAATAGATTGGCTCTCTGAAGGAGTTAAGATTGTAGGGGAATATTTTGAGAAAAAAGAATATTTTCTTGCAGAATTAATTACAAGTGGTGATATTTTTGAAAATGCTTTTCAAGAATTAAAACCTATATTAGAAAAAAGTAATGTCAATCTTCAGAGTAAAGGAAAAATTGTAATTGGAACAGTTCAAGGAGACGTTCATGACATTGGTAAGAATATTGTAAAAAGTATCTTAACAGCTTCAGGATTTTCTGTCAACGATTTAGGGGTGGATGTTCAACCTGAAAAATTTGTAGAAGCAGTTAAAAATTCAGATACTAAGATTTTAGGATTATCAGCTCTTCTTACAATAGCAATTGATTCTGTAAAAGACATTATTAAATTGCTAGAAAGAGAAAACTTGAGAAAAAAAGTAAGAATCATTATTGGAGGAAGTGCATTCTCAGAAGAAATTGCCAATAAATTAGGTGTTGATGCCTTCGGGAAAGATCCACAAGATGCTGTTAGGATATGCCAAAAATTCTTAAAATAAATCTTACAAAGAAAGCAAGATCCCTTATCAAGAATGAGTACACCAAATGAAATGATTTTCTTCAATTTTTATTTTTTGAGGTAAGTTCAATTCACATTCCTTTGTTCGAGTTTCAGAGGAACATCGGGGATTGAAGGGACATCCAGATGGGGGATTTATTGGACTTGGAACTTCTCCCCTAATTACAAAACTAATGCTTTGGTTATAGGGATCAATTTCGGATCTGGAAGCAAGAAGAGCTTTTGTATAAGGATGAGAAGGATTCATGAAAATTTGATCTGTATTGCCCTCTTCAACAATTTTCCCAAGATACATAACTTCAACCCTATCAGCAATATGGTTTACTACTGCCAAATTATGAGTTATAAATAAATAACCATATCCATAAGCATTCTGTAAATCCTTGAGTAAGTTAAGAATTTGAGCTTGAACTGAAACATCAAGGGCAGATGTAGGTTCATCTAAAATAATTAGTTCGGGATTACATGCGAGTGCTCGAGCAATAACTATCCGCTGCTTTTGACCTCCTGAAAATTCGTGAGGATAACGATCCAGATGTTCTCGATTTAATGAAACTTCTTCTAATAATCTCAGTACATGGGTTCTTATTTCAGCCTTGTTTGTAATACCTAATAAATTTCTAAGGGGTTCTGCGATAATATCCACCACTTTCATACGAGGATTTAATGAAGCATCAGGATCTTGAAATACAATTTGGATTTTTTGTCTTAAGTAAGAGGAATAGATCTGTGGTATAGGATTGTTGTGAAAAAAGATCATTCCTGTATCCTTATTTACCAATCCTAAGATTGCTCTTGCAACTGTAGTTTTACCACATCCACTTTCGCCTACTAATGCTAAAGTTTCACCTGTTTTTATATTAAAAGATAATCCGTCAACGGCTTTAACTGCTCCAACCTGTCTTTTGAGAATACCTCCCATAAGAGGATAATGAACTTTAAGACCTTCAACTTTTAAAAGATCCTTTCCCTTTTCGAGAATAATCAAACCTCTGATGACTTGATATGAGATAGTTGTATAAGATATTCTCTTTATAGTAAATCCGCTTAATATAGAAAGCACAATGCTTATAAGTAAATAAAAAATGAAGTCATCTACAAAAGCATCAAGTTGAGTAAAGAAAGTATTAATTATGAATATAGATCCTGGTACAAGAGTGATTAATGCAATTAATTTTTCATATCCGACTAATTGGATTTTATTGCCATAATAACTGAAAATGATACATGTACCTAATATGGTTATGAGTGATATATAAAACGTTAAAACTGAAGCTCCTAAATTACTGAAATTTTCTAAAATAGGGAAAAAAACAATTAATACACAAATTAATAATAAACAACCAAAGATACTTGATTGGACAGCACTTACGATAACCAAGGACTTTTTGATTTCTTTAAAAAAAACATATTTTAAAATTGCAGTACCAACTGTAATATTAATCAAACATATTATAACAAAATTAAAAAAAAGATTCTCAAGTGGAAGATAATGTAGCGTTATTGCAAATGGTATATCAATAATTAGCCAGAGTAAATTCAATATTATAACAATAACACTCACGTCTCCCCATTTTATTTTTCTTAAATAGAACATCGTTAATAAGCTACCCATGAAAAACCCTAATATTGGAAAAATAAAAACTAAAATAATTCCAATAAATGAAATTTGTATGAATTCTCGCATATAAAACTCTAAAGTATTACCAATACCAAACATTAATCCTAGGTTCAGAGCAACGACAAAAAGTATAGCTTGGTTAACAGCAATAAATTCTAGAGATTCTCCAATGTTTTTATCATCAATTAAAATAACAATAAAAGAACCTAAAAGTATTTTTATAGCTATTAAAAAAAAATCCAATAGAAGATTGTTCCCAAAAAGATATAGAAATACGGATCCAAGAAATAAATCTATTACAAACCATATAATATTTATAAAAATTATATGCTTAAGGTTTAAATCAAAATTTCTATTTTTCGTATACCAATTCATAAAAATAAATCCAATTATAAATAAAATCAAAGAAATAATTACAGACATTAACAGTAAATTAATAGATTCTAAATTTGCATAGCTATTTGGATAAAAAATTATTAATCTCCTTTTATTTTGATATTTTTACTCGATTCAATTAATATATGTCAAATATTTGATTCTACCCTTTTTATTACTAATTCTGCCAAATCTCTATATTGACTATCATAAAGATGGCAACCTACGAAATAATCAGGTTCAACTTCAATATTTTTTGGTAAGGTCTTATCACAAGGCTCAAAACGATATTCACATCGAGGATGAAATTTGCATCCCGTTGGAGGATATATCAGATTTGGTACAGTACCCTGAATTATATCAAGTCTTTCTTTTCTTTTCCCTACAATGGGCA
>SMTZ1_10009436_pt1 | contig 11923 bp, 13 predicted proteins | sample DeeMarSWOR136_30_FD_25667 | JGI IMG/M metagenome (IMG submission 25667) | reverse complement strand
ATGCATGAACGGCAGGCGTAAGGAAGGCAAACCGGCGATAGTGTCCGACAGGACTAAACAAGCCGGAGAGATCCGGGAGCGTTGGTCTTGGGTTGAACCGGACGTCTGGACGGGACGCATGTTGACGGCCCTCGAGGAGAATGAACCACCGACTGGAGAGCCGTGTGCGGGAGATTCGCATGCACGGTTCGGAGGGAGGAGGAGCCAGGTAACTGGTTCTTCCTACCCCTATCAAGGAGTCGCAGGAACGACGAAAAGAAATATGAATGACGGGAAGGAAGGGACATAGGCGTTTTATTAAGATGGAAAACCATTCCCGAAAATTAGCCTATTCTCTTTTTTCGCTGAGGTACTTGTCTGGAATCGGATTTTCTGGGCTCTCATCTTCCCATATAAGGCAGCTTATCCACCAACGCTGGCCGTCATAATATAACTGAAAACAGTTTATTCCTCTGATGAGGGATTCGGGATCCTCTGTGTTCATGCCCTTTTTATAGGTGCTGAAGACCTGGGCGATACTTCCGTATTGGTTAGTTTTTCGGGAAATCTCTCCTTCATAAAAACTCTTCAAAGCACCTGATTCAACGCGGTCCTGGAATGAGGATAAAAAGCTTTCGAGATCCATCTTGTCCACTCTGTCTGGCTGGATGCGGACGAACGGAGCATTCGGAGCACACAGTGATTGGAAGCGCGCCATATCAGGGTTCTCATTCTCGCTGAAGGTTATGGACTCATAGATGGCTTTGACGATTCCATCGATGGATGCAGCATCAACCCGGTCAGCTGAAGAGTAGGGCTGGCTCATACCTGAATGCTTTTCTGCAGAATTTGTCTTTGTTTTAATTAAATCGGCATCTTCCTTCGATCCGCAGTTTAGTAAAAAGAGACAGAACATCAAAAGTAAGAGAAGTGGAAATTTTTTTAAGTAGATTATACTCACCATTTCCCTTTGTACCAGATTTTGGCGGCTACGAATTCATAGCCTTCCTCTTTGGCCCCTGGCAGACGTAGATTGAGGAAATAGTTATAGTCAACATTGTTGATTTTGTTGGGAGTGATGGCTGTCGTTGAAAAAACACGATATGTGTCCTCTGCGCCCTCGCTTTCTGCGACGCCCAAAGTGAAGCTCTCTGACAAATCATTGGAAAAAACATGGAGCCACATCCGGATGCTCCCATCAGCATTATTATCTTTGCAGACGAGCTGGACCTTATTTATCCTCGTCCCGTTAGGTAAGATAAGAGGCGCTCTGATATATTGAGGCTCCACATTGAGTGAAAGCACTCCGTTGTTTTCGTATGATGCAAGTTCATTCGGCAGCTCAAAAGCAGGAGCAGGGATGGAAAGCACCTTGATGGTGGCAATATCCATTGTTTCTTCTGTTAAGCTGTTAAGCTGGGAGTCCCGAGCATGGTAAAAAGCACACATACGAAAACTGACGTTGCCAGGAATGTGATTGATCTTTTCACTTTTACCTCCATAAAATAAATTTTATTTTGATATTGCAGATAAACTGCATACAGCGAATCTTTGAAAATCAAGTTGTTTCGCGATTATCTTATATTATTTATATTTATGATGTGAATCATTATTTAGTCGAGGAATTTCTCTTAAGTTTCGTTCTCTTCTTTATGGATATGTTCTATGAGAACCTTAATCGTATCCATCGAGGCATCGATTATCTCTATTCCTATCTCCCACAATTGATCACTAAGCCGATTGACCCATCTTATTTTTCCTGTTGTGTTGACTATCTTCTTAGTCCTGGCAAGAGTTAGACTAATCTTTGCCAAAGAATCAACCGGGAAATATTTGTCAGAGAGAATCTTAATACCGCATATTGAGATATTTTCAGTAAGGGCAAAACTAATCTTCTTGTCGGAGTGAATTTTATCATCATACTTTAATTCAATCGTAATCTTGTTCCCCTCATTCTTTCTTCCTTCCTTGCGCCTCTTTTTCATCCTCGTTGACTCCTTCGGGTTTTAGTGCATCATGATGACCTTGTTGACCATTGCTTTTTCAGTCTCCCCAGGCTCTCCTTACATCCTCAACTTCCACAATCCCTGGGTTCGTGTCCTTACCTGACCAGTGAAATTTTTCATATTGCTCTATCGCCTTGCCAATTTATACTAATTCTACACGTAAATTCAAAAAATGGAAGCCGGATGTAAGCATCTCCATTTCTGTGGGTGGGAGGGTCTTCGGCGGAGACGGATTGGGCCTCGCATTTAAGGACCTCATCCAACAAAACCATAATCACGGTTTTGGAGATGCATCCAAGCCGGATCGATTCTTGAAAGAGTTCCTTTAGGGAGTAACTTTGAGATAGCCTTTCCAGCATCTCTTAGAGATGAATCGTAAGGGTTTCGTGGGCCAGCGTCAGCAGCCCATGAATCGGGACTTGGTAAGGACATGCGTTTTCGCAAAACCCCTCACAATCAGAACAGAGATCTGCTTTTGATGTAGGGAGCTCTGCGTACTTTCCCATCGCAAACTTTTCTCGGCCTTGGGCTGCGAAGTAGTGGTAATAACGCATGATTGTATTGACTGGGACCCTGTGAGGGCATTTGGGTTCGCACAATCCACAGGCATGGCGGCAGTAAAGACCTCCGAGGCCTTGGCGGTAGGCGGCAAGCAGGGTCTTTTCTTTTTGAGCAAGCCGGCCTCCTGAGAGCGGGATGAGGTTTTTCACATCATCAAAATTCTGGAAGGAGATACAGACCGTGTTGACATTCGGATTAGACAGGCAAAAACGGATGGCCGCGCTCTTGATTTCTGCAGCGTTTTCCAGCCTATATTTCTTTACAAACCCTTCGGCTAGGTCAGCTTTGGCTTTGAGAGTGTTCAGCATCTTGCGTTGATATTCTAATCCTTTCTCAACTTCTCCCTCCAATCTCGCCACCTGGGCTTTTAGTTTATTGAAGTCCCCGATGGGAGACGTTTTCATCAGGGTGGTTCCGATATTTTTCTGTTTACAGGCCTCCAGAATTTTCTCTCCCTTATTCCTTCTTAGAAAGTTATAGGCCAGCAAAAGGACATCGAACCGGCCGTCTTCAACGGCTGCTAAAAGGATTTTTTCCATTGTTTCTTCAGGTTCAACATACCATTCAGACCCATGATGGGAGACACCCACAAACCTTAGCTTTCCTTCTTCCTTAAGCTGTGCGGCGGCGGCGTGGAAATCTTCGGACTTGAGGATTTTCAAATTCTCGGCTATAGAAATCATCAGGCAATCGATATAATCGGTCTGGAGACGCTCCAGGCATTTATGAACCCTTTTCAGTATCCCTTCTTTTGTGCTCCCCTCCTCGGGTATTTTCATGCCTGGATAAGGCCGTAACATAATCTTGGTTGAGATGAAGAGAGATTTACGGTCGCGGTTCTTAATCACTTCGCCTATGATCCTTTCCGATTGACCGCGGCCATATTCTTCAGAGGTATCAATATAATTAACGCCTGAATCGAGGACGGCTTTGAGGACGGCTGGATTAAAGGGCATTCCGGAACTGATATCCGAGACTCTGAAGCCGGTCCGGCCGAGGATTCTGTAGTTCTTGATTCTTGGAGATTTGCGTTCGGCCTGTTTTTCGGATTGGGATAGATTGCCTTGACTCGGTATGCCAGCTCCTATGGCCCCGAAAGCGGAATATTTCAAGAAGTCCCGACGGTTCATGCTGATTTTATCACCCATTATCCCTCCTTTATTGACATGAGATGTCTTTCATTGTCATCCCCGCGCAACCTGAACCTGCACCTGCTACCCGTCACCTGTCTACACAGGTGTAAGCTTCAGCAGGTAGCGGGGATCCAGCTGCTTATTCCTCTGATTTTCTTTTCTTATCGACATAAAAAATAGCGAAAAAAAAGTGCACATCCACTCTTGAATACGTAAGAAAAGGGAATGAGTTTTTCTTCCTAGTCCGTGAAAAAAAGGCCCTTTTTTTAGAAACTGAATCTTATACTGAAATTGACAGTGCGCCTTCCCATGACTTGGAAGATGTACTGATAGTTGGGATCGATGGTTAGTGAGCCCGGCTGGCCGAAGCCCTCAGCCACCGGCTGCCAGCGGTAAACATCGTTCTGGTAGAAATCGATGCCTGACCAGCCTAGAGCGTTGATGACGTCGACATAGAAACTCAATGTCCCGAACTCCCCTAACCAGAATTCTTTCTCGAGTCTGAGATTCAATTGGTTCGTGGATCGATACCTTCTTGTGCCTTGATTTTCTAGATACACACCGTAAAATGTCCTGTAGAGATTTTGAGGTCCAGTCCAGGATGAGGGAGGTCTGATGTAGACACTTCTGGCCCATGGAGCCCCTGACATGAACATGTAATAAGCGCTGAGGAAGATGCGATAGGGAAGCTGAGCCGTCCCCATGAGCTTTATCTGGAGAGGCCTGTCTATGTTTAGCCTTCCGTCACTATTCACGTAGAAATTGGGCGTATCAGCCGCTCCAGACCAACCCCAGCTCTCTTCGTACCAGCCGCCGATGTTTCCGTAGGCCTTGCTGTAGACTACAGAACCTGCAAGCTGCCAGCCATGTGCTTGTTGAGTAAGAGCTCGAAGGCCCAGTATGTTCTCTTCAGGTCCGGCATGTTAGTGAGACGATAAAAGAAGAGGGGAGCATCGGGGGGGAGTTTGCTGATGTAGATTGTGACATCAACATCGCCATAAACATCACTCGGAACTGTGGTGCTGAAGGGGACCCAATATTCCTGGGCAGCAGTCCTGTCTAGGCTGTTCCACCATTCATCCGTGTCCGGGGAGTAGAGACCATCCTCGAGGATGTTCTTTTTTTCCTTGTAGATAAAGTTTAATCCTAACGAGAAATCCTTGAACAACTCATGCCAGATACCCACAGTGAATTCATCTGTTAGAGGCGACGTGGTATCGGGATCGAGCTTTGATCTTGAAAATTCCTGATCCATGACTCTAAAGTCACTGGGCATCGGAATAAAGCTGTCCGCCTGCTCAATCTGGCCGTTGAGATTTGTGTCAATCCAATAAAAACCAAAAGACTGAGCGCGTAATGGATGCAGGGTGCTGAAGTATTGGATCATTAGATACTCTGTATATCGAGAAAACGAGGCTTTTAAACCTGTCTTTCCGCTGCCGAAGACATCATAGGTTATGCCTATCCGGGGAGACCAGGAGTCCCAGGCCATGATATCCTTCCATTCGTCTGATGAGAGTTCACCCCAGGGATTGAGGCCGTTCGGGAATTGGTCAGGATATGTCTCAGCAATATAAGGGCTGATGATATTTTCGCCCAGCCAGACAGAAAGGGGGTTTCCGGAAGCACCTTTGGTTGCAGCAGGCTGCCAGCCCCAGGACCGGTCATACCTGAGGCCGATATTCAGAGTCAATCTGTTGGCCAAAGTAGCTGAGTCCTGAAAATAAGCTCCTATTCTTCTTGATTTGTGAATAATTACAGATGATCCTTCTTCGGCCCCACAAGCGATAAATCTAATGTATCCTATGTTATTCCCAAAATAATAAGGATTTCCATACCAAGCCCAGGACAGGTTGTCCTTTCTCCAAAGATCCTGGTCACCGTAGGCATCCTCGAACTCTACACCACCTTTGAATTCATGATTGGCAGCGAGGAAATTATCCTGGAACCGGGTGACGTACAACCCAGTCTGGAACCTTTTGCGCAGATAGGTTTCGTTGGCCCCTCCTGTTGTTAATCCTCCATAGTTATCTGCAGCATCAGTAATATTAGGAAGATCCTGGGCCTCTTTCTGCATGAGGACAGGGAACCAGCGGCGGACATAGCTTATCCTTATGTCAAAGAAGGTGTTTTGATCGAGAAGGTAGCTTAAAGAACCATTCCCAGTATAGGTTGTCTCATGGTCCATTATTCGGGTAGCGATAAAATTTAGCGTGGGACTTGGATCTTCGTAGACAGGGCGGTACCTGTCGATAAAATTTAGCATGCCCATCAACTTGATGTCAGACGAGATTTGGGTTGTGAGCTTGACAAAGCCCAGCTTTTCTTCGTGAATCCAATCCCATTTATCATGAAAGCGGCCCAAGATATCGGTCCAGGGAACGTAGCTGACAAACCTTTCCTGCTTGATGTAGCGGCCGTTGGTGAAGAACCACAACCTGTCCCTTATGATAGGACCGCCGAGGGATAGCGACCCGTCAATCCAGCTTTTATCCACTTCTGGTTGGGACACTCCCATAGCCAGAGCATCCTCATCTGTCCAGAGGGATTGAGACAGGCTGTCGTTGGTATAATAAACAGTTCCACCACCGGAAAATCTGTTCCCACCTGAGCGGGTAACGATATTGACATAAGCCCCGTCTGTAGAGCCCACTGATGCAGGATGGGCCCCGACTTCTAACTCCACCTCTTGCATAACATCGAAATTGATATTGGTCAGAGGATACATGACCACAGGATCGTTCATGCTCACACCGTCGAAGGCATAGGTGTTGCCGCGGACTGTACTTCCGTGAATTGAGGTTGTCCTTCTGTAGGACACTTCTTCGGATATAGCGCCAGGGGCAGAGTTCACGATGTCGTACAGGTCTCGGGCCAGAGGTGTGTCTTTGAGCAGATCCATGCTCATAACGATGGAGAGCTTCGTCTGTTTGACATCGACAGTCGGGGAGGCGGCCGTGACGGTGACCTGTTCCTCGACTTCAGACATCTCCATGGTAATATTGAGGGTAACGACCTTTCCGACCTGAATGATGATGTTGCTCCTTTCAAGAGTTTTAAACCCCGGGCAGGCACAGGTGATCGTGTAGGTGCCTGGGGGGAGGGCGGGGAACCTGATGGCTCCTGAATCTGTGCTTACATATTTTTTTGTTCCCATCATGGCTTCCGAGGAGGCTGTGACCTCAACACCGGGTAAGAGAGTGCCTTCTTGATCAGTAATCGTGCCTCTTATGGAACCGGTCAGCTCCTGGGAGAAGGAGATAGAGGTGAAAATTAGGGAGAAGCACAGTAAAAGAAGAATTTTTGTTGATCCTTTAATCATTTTTACCCCCTTAAGATTTTCGTTAATCTGACAATCTTCCCTCTTCATAGAGGTATTATGTCAGACGGAAATAGTATAGTTTGCTTTCCCTGAATAGTGTATTTTTAATACTCGCTGACTGCCTCGTAACAATTATAAAAAATATTCATAACTTGTCAAATAAAATTTAAATTTTTTTGATTAATTGGAAGGCTGAAAAAAAGCAGCCAGTTCCCTTTTTTCTAGAAGCTGAATCTCATGCTGAATTTGCCGGTGCGTCTTCCCATGACTTTGAAGATGTGCTGATAGCTGAGATGGATGGTCAGAGAGCGGCTGCCAGATTAATAAATTTCTTGCTACAGGAAAGGATCAAAAGAGCTCTATTTCGCTCTTTCTATCCTGTCCAGAAAATCATCCACTTGGCGGATGTATTCCTTGAAATTGGAAATGGCTACGGGCAGAATCTCATGTATTTTTTTATCATCGATATCCATGTATTCATGGACGATGATATTCCGCATCCCTCCAGAGCCTTTAAGTTTATCGGCAAGCTCGTTAGTGATAAGTCCTACATCTGCTGCTCTCAGGAATGATGATGTATAATCTTCAGGAGGTCGCTCTCCTGACTCGATAACCACATGACTGTTGATGTTGGAGGCGCACTCAACGATTAATTGAATCAGCCTTTCTGCAGATGTTTTTATATAAAAATCAGATATATATTCATCAAACGAGCGTTCTGCAATGGGTTTGAGCTTATCGAGATACATGTTTAAGCGGGATAGCTTTCTTCGCACTAAATCTGAATCAACCATGACTTAAGCCTTTCCGACGGCTCGTTTCAAGTAGGATTTTTCCAAGTTTCGGAACTTTTTTGAATCCATGTATCTGGCAATCGCCTGGATTCTGAAGTTCTCGAAGATACCTTTTTTGTCTTCGTACAGGGGCTTCCCATGGATGGAGACTTGGTAACAAATAAGGGGCTCGGCGCCGTTCAGGAAGACCGGATCAAATCTATCGCCGAAGACCTCACCCAAATCATTCAAGATATTCAGCTTGTCGTCTGCATCAAACTTCTTCCGGCTCAGAAGGCCAATATCGATGTCACTTTCTTTCCTCGCATTTCCTTTAGCGTAAGAGCCGTGTATGATAACTAACAAGATACCATATTTTTGACAGAGCTGTTTCAGTCTCTGTTCGTCAATATTCTGATTCATGTTTCTTTTTACCCCTTAAAATTATACCACAGATAGTTATAACTGAGTTGATAAAATTAAGAAAAGACTTCAGACAACTTCTCTATAAAAGCGACACTTTATAAAGGGGCAGGCTCCTTAAGACTTCAAAAGTTTGAGGATGGACTCATCGGAAAGGAAAAAGTGAATATCACCTAAATCCTTCCTTATATGGTCAGAGGGGGACAAGCTGTTCTGCTCTATGGAATAGGTTTTCCCACAATTCAAAGATAATTCTCTCGGCATTCTTTTTGACACTGAAGTTTTTCATGTCTATAATTTTTTTCTGCTGTAATCAACAAAAATGAGTGAGCCAGTTTCTCACTCTAAAAGGAGGAGCGATGCGAAGAATGATCAGGTTTAGAATTAAGGCCGTTGGGATTTTTATCTCGGCAATCATCATCCTGGGCTTTTTTGACTGCACCAAAGAAAAGGAAGAAGAGAAGGTTCCACCGGCTGACCTTGTCTTACTCAACGGAGATATTTATACAGTCAATCCGGATAATCCTGAGGCCAGAGCCTTGGTAATCACGGAGAATAAAATCACAGCTGTCTGCAGCAGTGATCAAGAGGCCCAGAAATACGTCGGCAGCGAAACTCGGGTCATAGATTTGGGCGGGAAATTCGTCACCCCCGGAATAATCGATGGGCACGTCCACTTCAACCGGGCCGGCGAGCTCATCAACGACGCTAACCTGATGACGGTCTCCGACGAGGAGGGCCTTCGTCAGGAACTCACCCGTGTGGTGGATATCCTAGAGGACGGAGAGTGGATCACAGGCGGGTTGTGGGGAGCTTACGAGCAGTGGGCCGTGGGTGACGCCGGAGAGAAGTCTGCCAAGAGGAAAAAGCGCTGGCAGCCCACGCGGGATATGATCGATGATATAACACCAGACAATCCGTGCTTTCTGTGCAGCTTCGACTACAAGCTGTGGCTGGCCAACACGGCGGCTCTCGAAGCGGCGGGAATGGGAGATGGTATCTACAACGGCATGGAATTTGACCGGACAGGGAAACCCAGCGGACTGATCAACCAGCCTTCCCCGGCCTTTGATATGATGAGGAAGGCGGTTAAGGACAAGTCCCACCAGAGGCTCCTGGATGAGAACCGGGCAGCCCTGAAGGCGCTGCGGGAAGCCGGGATTGTTGAGATTCATGATATCGCTCAACCCGATCAGACAGAACGCTTCATCGAGCTCCAAGAGAACGGGGAGCTGACCTGCCGGGTCTGGTTAAGGCCTGACCTTTCGAGAGGAGCCGAGTTGAAGGAAAAAGGTCTGACCATCGGGCTTCACCCTAGGACAAAAGAGAAAGACATGTGGCTGCGCTACGGGGCTTTGAAAGGATATATCGATGGCATCATGGGGACTCACGGTGCCCTTTTCTTCGAACCCTACGACGATCAACCAAATAATTACGGACACTGGCGCCGCCACACTTCGGATGATCCAGAGTTCAAAGTGCGCAACATGGAGAAAATGTACAACCTGATCAAGGTCGGATTGGAGGGGGGATTTGTTCCGAATGTCCATGCCATCGGGACCAGGGGAGTGGCTGAGATGCTGGACCTTTATGAAAGGCTGAAGAACGAGGGTGTGAATTTGGAGGGATTCCGGGTGATCCATGCCCAGGTGGTCAGGGACCAGGATTTTCCCCGGTTTAAAGCCTTGGGAGTTATTGCTGAAGTGAATCCCTACCATATCTCCGATGACATGCGCTGGATGGAAGAACGGATAGGGCATGAGAGGTGTAAAGGAGCTTACGCCTTTAAATCGCTCCTCGATAACGGAGCTATCCTGAGCTTTGGCTCGGATTGGCCGGGAACGAGCGCTGCCCTCTACTACATGCATCCCAAGTATTTGATCTATGCGGCAGTTGCCCGGAAGACTGTTAAGGGCACGCCTGAGGGGGGATGGTTTCCTGAACAGCGAATTTCGGTCGAGGAAGCCCTCAAAGCCTATACAATCAATAATGCTTATGCCGCTTTCGAGGATGATATCCGCGGTTCTTTAGAGGAAGGAAAGCTGGCCGATATCACCGTGTTCGACCGGAATCTGATCAAGATTCCCGAGGATGATATTTTGAATGCTGAGGTGACACATACCATCATCGACGGCAAGATCATCTTCGAGAAGAAATAGATAAAAATAAAAAAACGTCATCCTCGCGGAAGCGGGGACCCAGGAATTTCTTCATAAAGAATAATTTTCTTGACAAGCCCTAGTGGGTGATTATTATACTTACCCGAAAAGAAGGAGGACCGATGAAACTCAAAATTTTCTCAGTTTTGGTGTTGTGTCTTTTATTGGCGGGATTATCAACAGCACAAGAAATCGCCTTCGAACAGAAGGTGAGGCTTATCGAAACCTTCGATGAGGGCCAGGATGTCATGGACCCCTATGCCTCCCCTCAACTGGCAGCTCAAGACAAGCAGCGGGCAGTTTTACTGACGACTTATATCATAGTGAATAAGGGTGGGAAATATGAATTAGAAAATTCCTTTAAACTCTCAGAAGTAGACTGGGTTAGCTTCAACTGTCAGGTTCTTTCTCTAGTGAAAACAAAAGCGAAAATTCATCTCTTCCTCTTAGGTCCGGGTTCAGGAGTAAGTATTTATCCAGGAGAAGAAAACAAGTTTAAAAAAAATAGTCTTTATGAGGTCTCGTTTACTCTGGAAGGAAGCACGCCTTTGAAAACCGGAACCTATAAAGCCTTTGTCATCCTCGAATTACAACAGAAAGGTTCTGCTGTGGGAGCTAGAGAGGAAATGACTTTTAGGATCTACTGAATGGGATCATTGCCTAAAAAAATCGTAAGGAGGACCTGATGAAACATAAAATATTGTTTTGCATATTTCTGTGTTTTCTTCTTATTGGATTCTCAACGTCCCAAAAAGAGGCGTTTATGGATGAGGTGGAGCTCATCCAAACTTCTGCTGAGGACCAAGAGGTCATAGATCCCTATGTCTACCCCCAACTGGCAGCGCAAGACACACAAAGAATAACAATATTGACGAGTGTCACCTCGGTGAAAGTTGGTAATTATAGTTATGTAAAAAATTACTTCAGTCTTTCGGAGATAGACAGCCTTTTCTTCCAGTGTCAAGTCTTTTCTCTGGAGGCAACGAAGGTCGTCTTTCGTTTCTTGGTCATACATCCTGGCTCTGAACCCTCATTATACTTCACTGGCGAATACGATTTTCCAGCAAACAATTACTATCTAGTCAACCTTGAAATAAATCCAAAAACCGTCCCTTGGTCAGCAGGAACCCATAAAGTCATTGTCATGGCCGATTTACAACAAGATGGCTCTGCTTCCGGAGCGTCATCGGAGATGTATTTTAGGCTTTATTGAGATATTTTAACCAGGAATACTTGATGGCTTAGGGCGCAGTAATTTTAATCCTTCCTGTGATAGCTAGAGTCATCTTATATTTTCCCCAAGAATTAGATACATAGATTGAGACCAGGTTAGAGACCGTACCTCTGGGATGAAAGATCGGGCTGTTGTTGGCCTGGATGGTTACGCCTTCTATGAGAGATTCTTTATAAAAGGCCCATTCATCCTCATTCTCATCGAATCTTTCGAGAGTCATTCCGTGAGCGCTGAAACGGACTCTGACCTTTATTCCTTCGAATAGGGCTTTATAACGGGCGCAGTTGAGACTGGCGTTTATCTCTCTGACTGCTTTACGGAGCTTGTATTTGG
>SMTZ1_10007522_pt1 | contig 11923 bp, 10 predicted proteins | sample DeeMarSWOR136_30_FD_25667 | JGI IMG/M metagenome (IMG submission 25667) | reverse complement strand
ATATTCCGAAACTGGTTTACTTGGTGTCAGAGTTTATTAAGAGGGCCCAGCCTGCAGTGGTTATAGTTGAGGGAGTGGAGTATTTAGTGGTGCAGAATGATTTTAAAACTGTTCTGAAGCTGTTGAATACATTGTCGGATTACGTGGCCACATCTGAGTCTGTGCTGTTGTTGCCGGTGAACCCTCACGCGCTGCCTGAGCATCAGTATGTCATGTTGAAGAGAGCGTTTCGGGTGGTTTCGGAATAAGTGTGTCTGAATAGGGGCTGGAAATAGGGTTATTTATGGGTTGAGGCGTTGAGATTCTGTTATGAATAATGGATTACAATGTGGATGGAAATGGATGTAAAACTGTCAAATTTGGTGAAATTGAATGGGTTGGGATTAACTTCTGGAGGTTGATAAACCAATGGATGTTACACGTGTAACAAAAATGGAATGAGATGCCACTAACAGTGGACAACTTTGAACGTTGAGTAATTGCTTTCTTTATTGATGCTCATAATTGATATTGAGGAGTTCATGTAAGACAAATTGTCAAGAAGGTTATCTGCACTTGATGGGTTTATGGCTTGATTTTGGGTAGTTTATCTCCAAAGGTGACAATCCTTTTGCAAAAGGTTTATATATTTTTTCGCCAGAGATACAGTACCCCTCTCAATTGAATTGAGTTTTCAGGGGTGATAAAATGGATGTAAAAGATGAGAAGTTAGACTCAAGAAAACTGCAAGAAGATATTCAGAGAAATATTGAAGAAATACCAGAAGATAAGCCAGATTATGTGCCAGAATCTCCAAAATCGCGAAAAGGAGACGTGGGACATGCAGAGAACCTTGAAGAAGCGTATTACAGTTGGTTTTATATATGGGTGAAAAAGTCTGTATTCCGTATATGGACAAAGAAGTATACATGGTATTGGGGTTATGACAAGGATTGTAAGACAACCACAGTGTGTACTCAAGAGAGGCTATCATGCAATGAGTATGCAGATATTCATCAGGAACACCCTGCCTGGGACGATCTCAACAGGAGGTATGTTTCATTACTGTTTACTGCTGGTGGGGCGAACCCTGACTGCGGGATATTTCATTTGAGAGATGATTGCGACAGCTTTCCTACAGAGAATGGCTGGTACTACTGCAGAGTGAGTTTTTATCCTGATTTTACAGATTGTGTGAGACAGCGTTACCTTGTGGATGGGCAGGCAGTGGTGGTTTACTGGCCTTACTGAAGGAATTTTTTCGGAATTTGGCTAGGTTGGAGGGAACCTGTCACATTCTCAGGGGTTGGAACCTCCCTATATTTGTGAATTGTCTCTTTGTAATTTAATTGTGAATGAAATAATAATTTAACTGCAGTGATGGTTAAAGATGCAGTGGAAAGGGATGATGTGTCAGGTAAAGGCTTGTCTGGGTATACTTTTTCTTTTTCTGTAGTGTATTGCATTGGCACCTGTAAATGGTTTTCCTCTGCAGAGAGGTTAATGACAGTAGCATTGGATATAAGAGAGTTTGGAATGATGATAATGTTCCCCAGATAGATTCGAGCTTTATGGATTTCAATCCTATGGTTAGAATTTTGCCTGTTAGGGTTATGTGGGGTGTTAGGATGAAAATATAATCTCCTACCTCGAAGGGCATATCAGGTTCTATCATGTTGTTTTGGTTATTGTCACTTTCTCTTTCATGGGGCTTTTGATGCAATAGTGTTAATTGACATTCTTGCCACTTTGGGAAATGAATCATGAAATAGAGAATTTACATTACTTTGTGCTGAGTCTATTCTTCCTAAGTAAACATGGTTAAAATATCAGAAAAGGCTAAAATGTTTGTATCATGAATATAAATGTGATAAGATGCTTATTTCTTAAAATGATTGCATTATCTGGGAAAAGACACAGTTTTTTGATTTCTAAGCGACAGTATTTCAAATGAATTATAGGGCTTTAGATTGAGGTGCAGGTGGAGCTTGGGGATTTCCTTAGCATTATAATATTATATTCTTTCTCACTATATTTTTAGTTTTTGACTTTTTTGGAAATTGCTAGAAAAGGTATAAAAAGTCTTAAGAGGAATATTAGTTTCGTTATGTATTTTTCTACCCAATCAGGGAATTCGTCAATAGTCGATAGTTTTTTGTAAAAATTCCAAAATTCTACATAAATATTCTATTGGGATATTCATACTAGTCATATTTTCACAAAAAAATATTATATTATTTCTCCCAGTTATTTTTCCATTGGAAATAAGCAAAAAGTTTAAATATAACCAAAGGAACAAAAGGGGGGAGAGAATGGTTACATTATACGATGATTGACGGAAAGCGTACCATGAAGGCTACTAGGAACGGTACGCTGACGGTGCAAGCAGCGAAATGAGTTATATAGCGTAAGATATTTTTGGCAATGGAGGAAAAATATGAGAAGAGGCGACATGAATGTAGAGAAAATATGGTGCATCCGCGCTTGCGACGAGACTCTGCAAAAACATGGTATCCTACTTCTGACAAAATGCTACAAAAGAAATTCACCCCTTCTTCAGGGTTGTCAAGTTTTCAAGCTGCAAAGATCTGATTTAAATTATCTATTTTTTTATATATTTTTTTTTATGAAGCTTGAAGATAATATTTTGTCATGTAACAGATATGGCACGATGAACACCCAACAGGTGGACAACTCTTTTCCTCCGAAAGATTTATATAAATGTGTTGACTATAATGATAATCGGCAGTGCTATTCAGTCTTGCTAAGGAAGAGTGTATAACAATGACACAAAACCTCCTACAAGAGGTAGGAGAAGAAGAGGCTAAGAAAAGATGACACAAAGTAGGTAAAATGGAGGTCAGAAGAATGGTGAAAATAGGACTAGGTGTTCACTCTAAGAAAGCATGTGAACGTAGGAAGCTTAAGGCAGCTAGTAGTATAGATGTGGGTAGAGGGGGGAGCATGCGTAACGTTTTGAGCATAGTGCATTATCTGCCCTATAGGGGAGGCGGTTGAGTTCTTTAGGGGGAATATAAAATGGCATTGGATTTTACCAGTTGTCTCTCAAAATGTATTAGGGAGACTAACTTTTTCAACGATCAGAAAAAACTTGACACAATGTACTATCTTATACAAGGCTTAACATATCGACAGATTGCTGAGAAAATCGATAAGAAAATATCCTATGTTCAGCGCGTCATGGACTACATGCGGAATAATGGCCTTCTCTACTGGGGCAGATGGGCTCCAAATGTGTATAAGATCGGAATGAAGAACTCAATTGCAATCTTGAACTGGAAGGATAGAAAAGTACCTGAGAGAGATAACTTCGAGTATACAAGGTATGTACATCACATTCAAGCAGGGGAAACAAAGGTGTTTGTGGTCTACACATATCCAAAAGAAGATGAATCTAAGATCAAGGGTGACATTGGAGAACCGGTGACTCCCTCTTACTACACATACACGCGATTTACTGTACCCTTTTTCAAAAAAATTGACCTCATTAAGGAGTTCTTTGATATATTTGATTCGGTAAAGAATGATGAGAAGATACTGACTGGTACTCCATCTTTTGAAGCAGAAACAATCTACGATGATCCAATAACTGTGTATATTTGTAGATATGGCGAGCTGTTGCCTGAGCTCTTACCTGGCATCTTAACAGACAAACTTGAACAAGATTTCAAAGATAAAAGGGGGGTTGATATTAGTTATGAGAAAGTCAGAACCACATTAAACAGAATGAAGGAAGAAGAGGTGATATTTCCGAGGAATGCTCTGTATTTTAAGCCACTTTCCTACCAATCGGCACTTGTGGAGATTAAGACAAAGGAGATCTATAAGATCATGGGAACGTTCAATCAATTTAATATGCTCACACAAGTGGCTCTGACTCGTGACCCAGAAGTGTTTTACTTGTTCATTCAATATCCTTTCTTTCAGTTTTCTGAGGTCATGGAGATTCTTGATGAGCTTGACCCAACTCATAAGGCATATGTGGCGACTAAACTTGCCTTGGCAGACACCATCTACTATCAATGGTCACTGGAGAAGTTCTTGAAATCGAAATCTGAAGGATGATGAATTTAGCTTGAGGTTCTATTGATTACATTAGAAAGAGAAGGCACAGAGGAGGTACAAAATGACAGAAAAAAAGGAGAATGTTAAGAATATAGTTTTATTTGCATTGTTGCTTTCTGGTGCCATAACCATCATGATATTTATTGTTTCTTTTGTTGCTGAGCTGTTTCTGCAAGATCCCATATCACTTCTAACGGAAGGGACGCCTCGCCGGGCATCAGTTGAAATGTTATGTTATATTCTGTCCATCTCTCTTATCTTTCTTTACATACTTCTCAAGGAAGGAATCCAGGAAAAAACCATCTCGAGAAAGAGTGGAATAGTAGCAGTTGCGTTGTTGACTTATCTTTTTTCTAGTATCTCACTTGCTGTTTTTTTGAGCCTTACTACAGAGATAATCGATTATGAAAAACTCTCAGAGACAGAGATGTATCCAACATACTCAGAAAATATGAAATATTGCATAAAAGAACTAATAAAAAAAGATAAGAAACTCTGCACTTTTAATCTTAAAGAGAGTTTTTTTGATGCTATATCAGGGTTCACTACAACAGGTCTCACTGCTTTCGAAAGAACATATGTAGATGATATGAACGGAGAAGAAATTTCCAAAATCGATGTACAACCTAATCTGATTCATATCATTCGGGCCTCATATCTGTGGATAGGTGGTCTCGGTATTATGTTTTTCTATCTATATTTCACTCCCGTTCCCTCATTGATGATGAGTATGGGCTATAAAATACCATCTGAAAGGTCTTTACCAAAATTTATCAGACTAGAAAGCTTTACATTTTCCTTGGTATATGTTGCCATCACTGCCCTCGGAATTTTGCTTCTTTTCTTAACTTTTTCAAGTTCCTGCCCTTATGAGATAGATAATAAGAATGTGATGACGTATTCTGTAGTTCTGACGTTCTCATCTATTTCTACTGGTGGATTTTCTCCTACATCAGAGCCCATTGATCAAATAAAAACAGGAACATGCCAAATTACTGACTTAGGTCTTCTAATTATTATGGTTCTTATGCTGGCCGGTGCAATCCCAATATTCAGTTTGCATAGACCTTTAAAATTCTTTAGAAAATGGATAGCTGTGGTTGTAGTATTCCTCTTGCCAATACTTATTGTTGCAGTGGTATTCTATCATGAACCAAAACCTAGGACTACATTGTATCGATCTTTTGATGCTATTTCTGCTTTCACTACGACAGGTCTTTATACAAGCCAATTTGAGGAAGATTTTGGAACTTTTTCTGAATTTAGAGGTATTCCTGAAAGTAAAACCGGATTTGAAATAAGGGAGATCATAAGAATTTATCGACGACCGCTACAAGATGTATACATGATCGTGTTGATGTTCATTGGAGGAGCTGCCTATTCCACTGCTGGAGGTTGGGGATTCTTCAACGCTTACTGTATCATATATGCTTTATATTTGGTCGTAACTGGAAAATTCGAAAGAGGACTTCTCAAGTATATTTTTGGACTTATATTATCGTTCATAATATTCTTTTCTATCTTCGCCATTGGAACTTTTCTCTGTTACAGATCTGGGCTTTTCGGAACATTCTTGGATCCAGAATCGACTTCGATCACCGACTATATAATTCCCTCAGCTTTTTATGAGATCTCTGCTCTAAGTACGGTGGGGCTAATGCCCAGTTATAATAATATGTCCCTAAGTATTGATATTTACTATCATAACCTGGCCTACTGGACACTGGCCATTTCCATGTTAATAGGCAGACTCTACTATATCATTTTTCCATTCCTAGTTTCAGCATTTGTTTCTGGGGAGGAGAGGTGAGATGGCAGATGTCTTATTAGTATGCATCCGAGAAGAAGATAAAGACGATTTCATAGTGGAACTTATCAAAGGATTGATGTCCAGGGGATTGACTGTTTCATATGCTGGAACATTTTACAGCGAAAGAAAAGATCAGCATGTCTACGACAAAGTAACAAATCTTCAATTCTTCGTATCAACTTATTTTAGAGAAGCACAGATGAAATCCGAAGATTTCAAGACGTGGAAAGGATTCCTCGCCAATATAGATTTTGAACAGATCGATGCGAGACTAGTTATTTATGTTATTACGTGCACACGGAAAATTAATATTAAGGAGTTAAGAGAGGAGTTCCGCGATTCATTTTTCTTGGAAAACCTTTTTGCGGATGTGGCTGTGGAACTGATCAGAAATTCATTTGAAATGAGTTTTTTCGACTTTGAGTCACATTATCCAGAGCTTTTTAATGTTCTTAGTGTGGATGAAGAATTTCTTGATGATTTGAAAGATCGAGTAAGAAAAGGACAAGTCGGAGCAAGGATAGAATGGGAAAACGATGACATATTTAACAAGTTCATAAGAAAGTTGTTGCAGCGGGAACATGAATTGAAAAATGGCAGACCCAGAGAAGAAACCCTACAGGAACTTGATCAACTTCAGAAAAAGGTTGAGCTGGATTGTCTAAGGGATCCATCAAAAGGTAAAGAGCTTGTATTGGACTTTTTTGGATCCGATGTAATCGAAATAGCTCTAGAACTTGCTGAAAGGCATGAAATTATCTTCTATTCTGATATTCGAAAGAAAATTTCCCAAAAGAGCATTTTATGCATATACTATGAAGAGGAAATTGATAGAGAAAAGGCTAATTTGTATTTTTATTCTGAAAAACGAGTTAAAGAAGAAGAAAAAGATGAAGAAAGGGAAACTCAAGACGAAAAAGACATTAAAAAGGAAACTAAAGAATCAAAAGAGTTTATCCCCCCCTCCCCTTACAGGCCGCCCAAAGTTCAACGAGATACGATAGAACTTAAAGAACCTCGCGAATTATATGATCCAAGAACTATTGGACGTATCATAGATAATCATGTGATGCTTGCTCTTCATCCTAACCTTGTCCATATATACTTTCCCACCAATGACTTTCTGCTGGAAGTAGACCCCGAGGAACCAGAAATTGGATTCTTGAGCAGAAAAGTAGATCTAAGAAACTGTGAGACCCTCGACGAATGTCTGAGAATCGACACAAGCCTTAGAGAGAAGCTACTGATTTACAAATTGAAAGAAAACAAAGAAGGAAAGAAATTTTACTTAAGTATTGGAGATAAAAAAGAAAGCCAAGAGGAAGATATAGTTATCCTTGGTAGAGTTGAAGATCTCTATAAAGTCTTTGTTGCAGGTAAAAAATATGGAAGTTCTTATCAATTGATTCATTCTGCACTGAAGTTTTTAACGCCTTTAGCCATCATATTTTTGTTTCTAAATATTCTATGGACTCATTCCTCAGAATCTTCCGAAGCAACAGAAATGTTTGTTAGAGCTATTTTTGTACTAGTTGGCGTTGCTTTTGCTTTTTGGGCATCGAGGAATTTTGCTCTTAACTATATTTTGGAGCCTACATATAGAACATTAAAGCTGATTACATACATTGTCATATCAATTGTGCTGTCCTTGGATATAGGATACTCAAAAATCTTGAGCATGTTTTTCTCAATCTTCCCAAAAATCTTGAGCATGTTTTTCTCAATCTTCCCAAAAATCTTGAGCATGTTTTTCTCAATCTTCCTAAGATACTCAAAAATCTTGAGCATGTTTTTCTCAATCTTCCTAAAATATTTGGAGGTTCTAGATGTAATTGTTTTGACTTTTTCTCTTCTTGCTGGAATTTTTCTCCTCAGGCATTATATACGTTCTGCGATTTTCTATCAGTTGAACAATTTATTTGAAATAATAGATAATAATGATATTCTAGAAATCGAAAACCCCAATATTCAGAGTGGCTTTGAAGATTTAAATTGCTTGAAATGTGAGCAATTTCAGACAATTGTAAAAAAAGACAATAACATGAAAGTTTTCTTTAATTCAAGCTTTTTTCTAACGATTAAATGTGTTCACAAGAAGGCTAGAACTGTTCCACTAAAATTTGCCTACTCAAGTGGTGTTTTTCATCCTTCAAGAGATGAAGAAGAACCAGAAAAAACTCCGGAGAATGAACCATTGGTAGAACCCGTAGTAGAATTGCTCTATAGAAAATCTGAGGCGTGGAGATTTCTGAAAAAATTGGAAAGTTTTCTTTTTGGCAAAGGAATGATAGAATCTAAAGATGATTTAAATCATAAATCTTTGCCAAGTACCAGATTCATCTATTTGGGGCGGTGGAATGGCGTTATGGAACACATTCGAAATGCTATCCCTGTATTTCCTCAGTCGGTACTATTTAGGAATATGATAATTCTGGCAGTTCTTTCGGGGCTTCTGTACAACGCCCTTCAAGAACACGTTTCCAAAATACTAGATATATCTAAAATAGAGAAAATTATCTCTTGGAACATAATTTCTTGGAATTTCGTTTTATATTTAATTACTCCATTTATTGTGATTTTTTTAGCAAGAAGATTGAAATTTCAGTTTTGGAAGGTATTCTTATTTCTATCTTTCTATTTACTAGTGCTTTTACAACCCCTTCATATATGGATCTTGATTACTCCTATTTTTGTTGTATTCTTATATTTGATATGGTTTTTTATACGACAAGCGTATTATTCATTCAGAATTTGGCTATATGAGAAGATAGGAGGTACTATAATTTCTGTAGAGAATGGGAGTGGCGTGCGGGGAGTAAGAATTCAGAAGAATACTCTAGTGACTCAGCTGACCATGGTCCGTCCAACTTGTATTGAAGATAAAAGAGTATATTTTAACGAGCGATTCTTTGAATATTTTGTAATGTCTAATGAATGGAAGAAAATAACGAAAGAATAATGAAATTCATGAAACAGAGAAGAAAGTGGTATAGGAAAGGTCTTAGAAATCTCTCTTTCTATAGACGCGATTATTATCAGAATCACTGTGCCATAGGAGGTCCTCGAAGATTGTAATTAGTTGATATTTTGTCGATATTAACGGATTCGGTATTTCATTAGTAATCGATACTTTGTTGTAAAAATTTCATATTCCAGTAAAAATTCTTAATGAGGCTGTCCCATAATTGGTTTTCAGCTCTTTCCTCTATCTATTGCATTCTGCATTGAAAAAAAATGCCGGTGTTGTCAAGTTTTCGAAATGCCCCAAAACTTAAATATAGGGAAAAAGTAAGAAGATGAAAGTAACAAATTCCCCCTGTTTAAAGTATAATAGGACTGACATGGTGAAATGAACACTTTTGTCATGGAGTGGGATGTATGAAAATAGGTTGTGTTGGTCAGAAGAGACTATTTCAGAACAGAGGAATACCATCGAGTGAGAGCGTTGAGGCTGGTGGCAATCTGAATGTAGCTAGGGAGAAAAAATATGAATCCTTTGAGAACTTTGCGCCACTTATTATATGGAGGAGGTTAAATTTCAGGGAGGATGGGAAATGAATCTTTACTATTGCATCTCGAAATGTGTAGATGAAACCCATTTTTTCAACGACCAAAAGAAGCTTGACACAATACACTACCTCATGCAAGGCTTAACATACCGACAGATTGCTGAGAAAATTGACAAACAAATATCCTATGTTCAGCGGGTCATGGATTTTCTGAGAGCTGAAGGCTTTCTCTACTGGGGCAGATGGGCTCCAAATGTGTATAAGATCGGAATGAAAAAATCAATTGCAATCTTGAACTGGGAAGAAAGAGAAATACCCATTAGGGACAATTTCAGGTACACAACGTATGTACATCACGTTCAAGCAGAAAAAGCAAAGATTTTGGCAATCTACACATACCCCAAAGAAGATGAAGGAAAGATCAAAGGTAATATAGGTGAGTCAATTACTCCTTTCTACTATACATACACACGGTTCACTGTACCTTTCTTCAAGAAAGTAGATAATCTCACAAAGGAATTCTTTGACATGTTTGATTCAGTGAGTAGTGATAAGAAAACATTGAGTGGCACTCCTTCTTTTGAAACAGCACAAATCTATGATGATCCAGTAACAGTGTATACCTGTAGATACGGTGAGCTATTACCTGAACTCACACCAGGCATTTTAACAGAGCATCTTGAGCAAGATTTCAAAGACTACGAGATCGATATTAGCTATGAGAGAATTAGAACTACACTGAACAAGATGAAACAGGAAGAGGTGATATTTCCTAGGAACGTTCTATATTTCAAGCCACTTTCCTACCAATCAGCACTTGTGAAGATTAAGACCAAAGAAATCTATAGAATTATGGAGACATTCAACCAGTTTAATATGCTTACGAGGCTGGCGTTGACCCGTAACCCGGAGATATTCTATCTGTATATTCAGTATCCTTTCTATCAGTTTTCTGGGGTCATGGAGATTCTCACTGAGCTTGATCCAGCCCATAAGACATATATCGAGACTATGTTTGTTGTCGGTGACACTATTTACTATCAATGGTCACTGGAGAAGTTCTTGAAATCGAAATCTGAAGGATGATGAATTTGGTTTGAGATTTCATCCACGGCAGGACACTATTACCACCGAACAAGAGAAAACTAACGGCAATAACTGGAAATAACAATATCATCATCAACTTAGATAGCTTTCGGAGAAACACAGAAGGTGATTTTTAGAATTACTGGGGTCCACCAGGACCAGGATGATCGCCTCCTCCAAAAACATTAGGATTCGGCTTTTTTTCGAAATTTTCCACATTGTACACATCACATGTTTCCATTTTGATTCCTCGTATCCTAATCTTCTTCTACATATAAATACCTTTCGTTGTTATTTGCTATACAACAAATTGGCGATCTCATCATCCTATGCAAATGTAATATAGAATATAGGCAATATTTCCTTCCACCATGTTATTCTCTTGATAGTAGTCATGTTATCACATCACAATTCGTAACCTAGCTTCTCTGCTAGCGTTATATACTCTTTGATCAATCCCTCACTTAAGCCAGTGAGAGTGGAGATCTCAAGTAAGCTATAAGACTGTCCTAATTTGACCACTCGTTTGTAGTCCTTGATGTACCTGTCGCAGGATTCAATGCTGTGATTCATTCTTTTAGCTACTTCTGGTGTGGCATACCCTTTTACCATGAGCTCCACAATTGCTGTCTTGTGGGATACTGCAGGGCCAATATCGTGTACTTTTCCTCTGTAGGGTAAGTCTGTACCTGTTTCTTTCTGGTATTCTGCTATATAGGTTATCACCCTTGGTCTACTGATGTTCAAGAGGACACTTAAATCCATCTGGGTGAGGACACCTCCTTGAGAGTACGCCTCAGTGAGTAATCGAGCTATTTTATGCTTGATGACATCTTTTAACCTCATTTTTGGAGTTAATAAGAGGTCTATATCCTTACGAGAATGGATGGTCAATTTCACCGGGATTAATTTAGTGTCCTCTATTCTCTTGTGTGGGTAGTGCTTGTCAGAAACATCTACTGCTAACCACACAGTCTGTCCAGGGGAGAGTGTCTGTGCATCGATGTTCAACTCTTTTAACCATGTTAAAAGATCCCCAGATAGTATCTCGATCACTTTATCTCCGATAAGTCCGTAGTCCTGTCTTAGTCGTTGCGCAATGATCTGTTGTTCAGATTTCTTTTCTAGAGGATTAAAGAGTTTTTCACGATAAGACATTATAGTACCTCCATTTTTTTTAGTGATTTTGGTATTTTCACCGGGTTGAGTCTTTCACTTTCTGGATAAAGAGTTAAAAGTTCCATGTACTCTTTGATGAGACTCTCACTTAAGCCAGTCACCTGTCTTATGTCCTCTATTTTCATTGTATCCTTTAAGTATACAACTTTTTTGAAGTTCTCAATGTAATTTTGTATACTAGCAGGAGAATGGTGTGTTCTCAACTCTATTTCCGTATACTCGTACCCTTTGAGCCACAATCCAACAATGAGTGCCTTGTGGGATGGTCCTCTCC
>SMTZ1_10006322_pt1 | contig 11924 bp, 5 predicted proteins | sample DeeMarSWOR136_30_FD_25667 | JGI IMG/M metagenome (IMG submission 25667) | reverse complement strand
AGCGTTTCGCAAACGGCCCGGAACGACATGTCGTACTCGGAGCCCGTTGAGTGAAGTGAGCAACCTGGATAGTACGCGTACTTCGCTGCCATTATGTGCTGACCTCCCAGGATAGTGCAACCAGAGGATTGTGCTTTTTCAAGTGTCTCTGTAGAGTATTCATGCGGTCCCGCCGGACGTCCCGCGCTCGGCGTTTTCCTTTTCCACGCGTTTGACGCGCTGAAAGATCTTCCATGTGGTCAATGCCCCGGTGAAGCTGGGGATGAGCTTGAGCTTGCCTTTCTGGAACATTTTCATTCCCATGCCCATGTCTTTGAAAAGGTCGAGCGTTCGCATCTTAAGACCCACGATCATGCCGACTTCGTACATTCGCCCGCACTTCTTGATGTTGGCCAGCGCCGCTTTGTAAAAGGAAGCCACATCGGGAATCGTGGGCTTGATCCCCTTCTTCATGGCCGTAATCTTTACGGCGTCCATCACCTTGGCGACGTCGACCTCCTGCGGACACCGGGTCGTGCACGTCTCGCACGAAGCGCAGAGCCACATCGTCTTGCTGTTGAAGACCAGATCGTCCATGCCGAGGCGGATCGCGTGGATCAGTTGGGCGGGCTTGTAGTCCATCGCGTAGGAGATGGGGCAACCGGCCGAACACTTTCTGCATTGATAGCAAAGGTTTACGTTCTGGCCGCTTTCACGCAGGACCGCCTCGGCCAACGGCGAATGCGATGCGACGGTTTGATTGGATTCGCTCATTTCTTACCTTCCACTCCAGTGGGAACAAACAGCTTGTCCGACGCAAAATGGGCTCTATCTACCTACAACGTAGAGTCGTCCGGTAACTATGAGTACCCCATCACAATTGGCACCGTTTTCCCAATCATAATGGGGCCGTCCTCCCCAATTACAATGGGGTCATCTTTCCGAGCATAACCACGCCATTATCGCATTGTTAGACCAGAAGGCAAGAGAAAATTCACTACGCGCCAAAAAAAGAAGGCTGTGACATACGTGTGTGATTTTCAACAGACTTGTCGAAGCAGCATACTACTCAAATCTCACCGGCATTGTAGATATGGTCTCAGGTGGTCAGCGAACGCGTTTGGGCGTGGTCTGTTTTGGCCATGGCGCGATTCGCACAAGCGTTCGGAGCCTGACGCCGCACGACAGTTTCCTTTACGCGCCTAACCTCATAATAGAGACCCACCGGCGAGCGGTTCTTGGCAAACTGAGCCTGGCAGCTCAAGCGGAAGACTCCCTATGGGCAGAGCAATGCAGATATGCACACTATACCTACCTAAATAGCAGAGTATTGAACCCCTCACAGGAGCTCAGAACTCAACCACCAGCGAAGATGGATTAGGAGCCAGCGGACGTAGCCTATCTGCATTCTGTGAGGCATAGAGCGGATCCCGTGAAATGAGTCCGATCATATCGAGTCGCTGAGCCACTTCGCGGCTGCGCTGAGGAAAAAAACTGGATGTGATAAGCCGGACGCTTGTTGGCTCCGACAGTCACGGCCGTGGGCTTTTTGGCGCGTTCGGCCCGTCTGTCGAGTCTGGTTCCGGAGTGGGTGGTCGCGTCATTGGCGAGGTCGGATGCGTGGGCGCCTGGGACCGGCCAAGAATCTCAAAGAAGACATCGACAAGCCAAACCCAGCCTGATCCCTGCGAGAACTCCGTATCTCCGGCCCTAATTAGAACTTACGGACGCCGCCAACGCCAATACCCCAGGCATCGCCGGTGATCTGAAACTCCGCGTACCAGGTGATATCTTGGTTCGCATCGCCCTGCGCGCCAACGAAGAAGCCCAGTTCCGACTCTTGATCGACATCTTGTGACAATTCGACCCTGTTGACCGCAAGAAACGAATCGGTCCCGGCAACGCTGACATCGAGATCCCCGCTCACAAAATGCAGGAAAGGACCGCCATAAACCGAAAAACCATTCGCCTGGACGGTTGGCCCCACGGCCACCTGGATTTCCAGCAGATCCAGCTCAGCATCGCCCGACATACGGGCAGGATCGCCGTCTTTGGGCACGAGGTCGATATCGCCGTCACTCGGATTCTGCCAAAGCGCTTGCACCAACCCGCCCCACGCTATGTCGTCTTCCTGCCAGAAGGTTGCTCGTGCGCCGAACCCGTAGGCAAAACCGTGGCCGCAATCCAATTCACGGTACCGGTTGCCGTCTGCCCCCGTAGCGAGTTCCTCCGTCATGTCATCCTGAGCATCACTCAGACCGAGGCACGCAAACACGTCCACGCTGTCAAAAGCGCCGTAGCTCACACGAGCAAGTACCATGTTCGACGTCAGATCCTCGATTCTGTGTTCGGCATAGCTGGGCGGCAGCCAGCCGCCACCGTCCGGATCCTCTCGAGCCGTGCCGGAGCCCTCCAGATCCATCCGTGAGTGAGAGAACCCCACGCCAACGGCCCACTGGTCCTGTCCGACGAGGGCCCTTGGGGGCCCCATCGGGGGCAGAGCGAAAAGAACCGAACCCGATCCCATTACGATCAATGCGGCAGCCAACAGTGCTATTCTCTTCGACATAGGTCACGCTCCTTTCAGTACAGGTCGTAATTTCACATTTTTCGCCCTAATGGTCACATACGCTATTATCGACCCACGCAGACCAAAAGTTTTCGTTTTTTTCACGATTTGCGATTTAAAGACGAATGGCCGCGTTGCTGGAATCCACTATTTTGCGAAATATTGAGAAATCTCCGTGCCAATCGACATTATAGGACTCATCCCACTAATAGTACCGCCCCAGCGGAAAAGATAACTCAAATTCTTGCCATTTTGGCCGAGTTTCAACGATCATGTGCCAGATTACAAGGGAGAATCGAGCGGGAGAGGGTTAAGAAGGACTCTCAGGAGCCTGCCGCACGACTCTTGCGCTCGGCACAGGGCGAAGCCGCAAGGGTCCCGAGTGCTCGCCGCCCGAATGCGGAAGACGACTGAGATGGGCCTAAGCAAGCCCGATAATTCTACGCCGGCGAGCAGCAGCACACCGGTAGCTCGGCAGGGTGCAGGTGGGCCGCTCGGCATTTCTCCTTGACAAATCCGCGCGAATAGTGTATACTTACAAGATGATTGCAGCATTTGGAGGGTAGGGTGAAAACGCGTTTCCTCCTCATTCGCACGTTTTCTCCCACCAAAGATTCAGTCGTCCCATGTTCGGAACGTGACTGCAATGGGGGTAGATAGCCATAGTATATCAAGAACCTAACATCGAAGGCACAGATCTTACTTTTACAGGAACTCGATCATGAAAAGAAGAAACGGAAAGAGCCGTTCACGGATCAACTCAGTCCTCGTACTTCTGGCCATTGTCGTCTCGCTAACGGTGGTCCCTGCGAACGTGACGGCAAAATCGCTGTACGTCATTGCTGACAAAGGGTCCATTACAGACACAACACAACCGGTGCAGGCATACAACATCGAAGTTGACGGTACGCTGACCTTTCAGGCTGAACACCATATACCTCACAGATCGCTCGGCGCCGTGGGGATGGCGATCGATTCGGATAATGGATTCTTGTTCATCACGTACGACCGCTCTGAGGAGATTCAGTTGCTGGATGCAGAGACCATGACGGACGCGGGGATAATAACAGTTCCGGAGGCTTCGAATCTGGCCGGCATCGTCTACGACCACGAGAAGAGGTTGCTGTACTGTGTCGATCGTGGCGAGAACGTGTTGTACGCATATGACTGGGACCCGGAAACGACGACGCTAACGCATGTGCCGGATTCGCCTTTCATACTTTGGGGCGCTTCGGCTTATGGGATCGCGCTGGACGAAATCGACGACCTGCTCTACGTGGCGAATGGGACCCAAACCGTCACCGTTTACAACACCTCCGATTGGAGACGGGTGGACAGGATCGGATTGACCCGTACGGCCATCAGCATCGCGTTGGACGTGGCGAGGGGTCTGCTTTACACTGGCGCCGGATATGCCGGGGATATGTACCTGACCCAGTACCATCTGGCGACGGGAGTGGAAGCGGAGGTTCAGGTGGAGCCCGATGCCGGGGTGATGGGGCTCGCCGTGGACTTGAAGACGGGTTTCGTGTATTTGGATACCGGCATGAACAACGCGCCCGGCGGAGACAATCTTCAGGTCTATGATACGAAACTCAACCAAATTGATCTTGTCTATGACATTGGCAACCCGACCGGTCTGGTCGTTCCAGCAAGAGACATCAGCTACAATCCGCTGAATCTTAGAAAGACCCTCGTCAGAGGCAGCAGTGATAGTATTGGCTCCGAGACTCCATCCGTACGTGCGGGCGCCACGATTACGTACGGCATCCACTTCGACAACTATAACGATTTCACCGCCACGGACGTGTTGGTTGCCGACACACTTCCAGAGGAAGTGAGCTTCGTCACGGCGGATGACGATGGCGTCAGCGGGCATTATGATCCGAAGACACATACCTATGAATGGCTTTATTCATCTTTGCCGCCGGGCACCTCGACCGTTCTCGAGCTAACGGTGCAGGTGCAAAAGGATGTGGAACTCGGTACGATCATGACGAATTCCGTGACGATCAATAGCGATCAGACAGCGCCGGCGACAACAAGCCTGGATGTGGTTGCCGAGCACAACGCCCTGAATCTCACCCAGCGAATTTCCGGTGCTGTCGAAGGCCAGGTCGCGTGGGTCGATGTTGCCGGGCTTGTGACCTACACGATCTGCTTCGACAATCGTGACAATGATTTTGTCGTGACGGACGTTTCCGTGGTGGATTACCTCCCGGAGCAGGTGCGGTTCGTGGGCCTTGGCGAGGACACACCGTCCGGCAAGTATGACGCCACGGAGCATACGTATACCTGGTCATTCCCATCGCTGGCGCCGGGAGAGACGATATGTTTGGATGTGAACGTGCAGGTTGAAAAAGACGTAGGCGCGGACACGACCATTACGAACTCCGTGATCATCGACAGCAAGGAAACGCCGCCCTCGATGGCAAGCGTCGAGGCCGTCACGTATCAGAACCCGCTCAATCTGAGCAAGCGTGTCGCTGGAAGCGTCGACGGCGAGATACCGTTGGTGTCCGCCAATGAGATCGTCACGTATGAAATCCACTTCAGTAACATGGATAGTGACTCTGCCGCACACAACGTCACCATTATCGACGTGCTCCCGCCGGAGGTGAGCTTCGTCGAAGCGGTCGACAACGGAAAGGCCGGACAATATGACGCCAACACACATACGTACACATGCTTCTACGGGACGCTATCCCCGCAAATAGCCACTTATCTGGAGTTGGTTGTACGGGTGAACGAAGATGCGCCTTCGGCCACCGTCATCTCCAATTACGTCACGATCGATAGTGATGAAACACGTCCGACAACGGCAAGTGTTGACGTCATCACAAGTTTCAAACCTCTCAACCTGAGCAAGATCGTCGTCGGGGACGTTATTGGCGAAACCGCGTGGATCGATCCCGGCGACCTTGTGACCTATAGCATTTGCTTCAGCAATGACAACGAGGCGGCCGTCACCAACGTCTTTATCGTTGATGAACTTCCCGAGGAGGCGCGCTTTGAATCGGCTGAGGGTGACGCAGACTTCGGGCAATATGATCCGGATTCCCACACGTACACATGGTCGTATACGTCTCTGCCGCCGGGATCAGCGACGTGCGTTACGTTAGTGGCACAGATCGATAAAGAGGCGGACCCGGACCAAATCATGACCAACGTTGTTACCATCGACAGCGCCGAAACGTCACCGACGACGGACACCGCTGATGTCAGCACGGGTGAGAGTCCGTCTCCGGCTCAGAGTTTTAGCATATTGCCTACGATTATCCGACATGCGGGCCGTTCCTACGACATCCAGGCTACCGCGATCTTACCGGTGGGCGTTGGAAAAGACGACGTCGACGACGTGCTGCTGCCCGTTCTCTATCTGCCCCAGCCCTACGGCAAGATCAGCGCGCATCGTCAGATTGTGTACGGCACAGCCACCAGAGCCAAGGTCATCGCGCTGTTCGATAAGGCGACCCTGGTGAACGCGATGCCCGACCGCGGCGAGGTCACATTGACGGTTGTCGGAAAACTTACCAAAGGCCGGTCTTGGTACGGTCGAGACACCGTTTACATCACCGGAAGCGTAGGCCGCTAAGAAAGGCGGTCCGGCCGTTCTGCTCTGCTTGCACGGGGGCAGAACGGCGCGAGTCGCAGGCAGGGCCGGCGAAACACCGACTTAGATCCTGGCATCTGACTAATCTGGACAGAGGCGAGCCCGACACGAGAGGCGCCGATTCACTTGTAATGGCGCCCCAGGTATCCAACGATGGCCTTCTTAAGCTCCAGCGGATCGACCTTTCCCAGACGGCGATAAGTAACCTGTCCACCCGGCCGAACCACAATCGTATAAGGAATCCCTCCAAGCAGATTCTTATCAATCGCCGCCATGAGCCGGTATTCATCTTCCGAATCAGCGAGATAGTTCGTGCACGACGCTTGCTGCCGGCTCAACAGAGAAAGGACCTGATCCTTCCTGTTCGGCGAATCGATGCTGATCGTTATCAACTCGAAGTCCCGACGACGGTACATCCGATTGACCGAGACGAGCTCCGCCAATTGTTCTACGCTCGGACCGCTCCAGCTCGCCCAAACATTGATCACGCGAAGTTTTCCTGACTCGTTCCTGGCCAGCTTCTCTGTGCTCTCGGCATCTATCATTTCCACGGCCACAGGTTCTCTGGCCCAATTCTTGAAGGCTTGTTTCGCCGACTCCCGCTTGCTGGACCATTTGATCGAACAACCGATCGTCCTGGTCTTTTCAACGCGGACTCTTCTGCCTTTCAGCAAAGCATCAATCGCATTACGCGCATCGCGGGATTTGACGAGCTGGGGCTTTTCCGAATCGTCGATCCGGCCTTCGTAGCGCAGCGTCCGCTGTCTATCGAATATGAACACATGGGGTGTCCTTTGAGGCCCATACGCATGAGAGACTTTTTGGTTTGCGCCGTCGTAGAGATACGGGAAGTTATATCCCATGTCCTTGGCGCGGATCTTCATATCTTCAAATGAATCGCCCATGTCCGAGTAGCCCAGCTCATCCAGACGCACGGCTTCAGGATCATTAGGCGAGATCGCGACCAGAGCAACACCTTTGCTTCGATAGTCGGCGGCCAGCTTTTTGAGCCGTTCTTCGTAGGCCTGGGCCGTCGGACAGTGGTTGCACGTAAAGACAATCACGAGCACGTCCGCCCTGCTGAAATCACTGAGCTTGTATTGGCGCCCATCGACTCCGGGCAGGGTGAAACTCGGCGCCTTATCACCAATTTCGAGCGTCTTGATCGTCTCCGTCGCCGACCAGCTCAAACCTGCCACGCAAAGCACAACGACCACTGCCACTGAAACGTGTTTTTCAAATGTACGCATCTTCGGCCTCCATCTTATCGAACACCTTCAACTTCTTGCTCTACCAACCTGCCGCTCGTTTCCTCTGCCAGGATTCTTCGTAATACGCTCATGAGCGTTCTCGGTTCGAAGTAATTCTCTGCCAGGTGTAAGTACGCCGTCTGCCCATCCGTGATACGGACCTTGCCTGAGACCTTTGAAAGAAGGGCCTCAGCCTTACCGTCATAGCCGTCTGTAAATGAGAATATCAAATCCCGGCCCGAAGCGACAATGCTTTTTATATCCAGCCTGCTCGCCTTGATCCGAAGCTCCGCCAGGTCCAGCAGCAGCTCGACCTCCTCCGGCACCGGCCCGTACACATCCGCCAACTCGCCCCTCGTCTGCTCCAGCTCCTCATCGACTTTCGCAACGGCAATCTTGCGGTAGACATCCATCCGGTGTCGGTTGATGGGGATGTAATTCTTCGGAATGTACGTGGCGAAACCCAGATCGATGACCGCCGTCGGGATCGGTTCCACGGGCTCATTCTTCATCTTCCGGACGGCATCCGCCAACAGCTCGCAATACATCTGGTAACCCACCGTCTGGATATGGCCCGACTGCTCGGCGCCCAATATATTGCCCGCGCCGCGAATTTCCAGGTCGCGCAAGGCGATCCGAAAACCCGCTCCCAGGTGTGAATACTCCTCAATCGCCTTCAATCGCCTGCCGGCCAGAGGCGTAATCGAGCGCGACATCGGCAGCAGCATGTAGGCATATGCACGATGCTTGTAGCGGCCCACCCTGCCGCGAAGCTGGTGCAGCTCTGCCAGACCGAACCGGTCCGCATCGTTGATAATAATCGTATTCGCGTTTGGAATGTCCAGCCCCGATTCGATAATCGTCGTGCATACCAGCACGTCGATCTGACCCGTCACAAACTCGATCATCGCCGTCTCGAGCTCGCTCTTGGCCATCTGGCCGTGGGCGATGGTGATCTTGGCGTCACCGACCAGCTTCTGAACTTCCCAGGCCTTTTTCTCAATCGTCTTGACCCGGTTATGCAGGAAGAACACCTGTCCCTGACGATTCAATTCGCGAAGGATTGCTCGTCTGATAAGCTCTTTGTTGTATGCGGTCACCGTCGTCACGATGCTTCGCCGATCCAGCGGCGGCGTCCCCAACGAGCTGATGTCGCGCAGCCCCAGCAGCGACATGTGTAGCGTCCTCGGAATCGGCGTGGCCGTCATCGTCAGAATGTCCACGTTGACCCGTAATCTCTTGAGCCTCTCTTTGTGCTCGACGCCGAACCGCTGCTCCTCGTCGATGATCAAAAGCCCCAGGTCCCTGAATCCCACGTCGCCGCTCAGCAGCCGATGCGTCCCGATCAGTACGTCCACTTTGCCCGCCTTCGTCCGGGCGATGATGTCCCTGGCCTGCTTCGTGGTCTTGAACCGATTCAAGACTTCGACGCAGACCGGAAAATCTGCGAACCGCTCCGTGAACGTCCTGCCGTGCTGCACGCACAACACCGTCGTCGGCGTCAGGACGGCGACCTGCTTGCCGTTCTCGATCGCCTTGAACGCCGCGCGCATCGCCAGTTCCGTCTTGCCGTAGCCCACGTCGCCGCACAGCAGCCGGTCCATCACGATGGGCTGCTGCATGTCCGCTTTGATTTGCTCGGCGGCGGTCGTCTGGTCCGGCGTCTCCTGATACGCAAACGACTCCTCAAATTCAACCTGCCAATTCGAGTCTTCCCCGAACGCAATCCCGCCCGATCCCTGGCGCTTCGCCTGCACTTCCAGCAACTCAAGCGCGAGGTCGCGAACGGAGCTGGCCACCTTCTCTTTCTGCTTCTGCCATCGCTTCGAGCCAACCTTGCTGAGCTTCGGCCGCTTCGGGCTGGTCCCGATGTACTTCTGCACCAAGGCGATATTGCGCACGGAAACCTGAATCTTCACGCCGTCCGCGTATTCAATCGTCAGATACTCATTCGTGCCGCCTTTTTCCTGTATCGCCTTCACGCCCAGGAATTTGCCGATCCCGTAGGAGGCGTGAACGACGTAGTCGCCTTCCTGCAAATCGCTGAGTGTATCGACCGGCGAGGTCGCGCGTGCGGGCCTCCGCCTTCTTCGCAGCGCGTACTGCCCGAAAAGCTCGTGATGACTGATGATAATCGCGTTGAGCGAGTGAATGACGAAGCCCTGATGGATAAATCCCAACAGTAGCTTGAGTTTCGCCGGAACCTCCTCACTGATGTCCCTGACAATCTCTCCCACGCGCTTGATTTCCGCCGCACTCTCGCAATAGAGCCGCACTTCCTTGCCGTGCTTCGCCTCGGCCACCAATTCCTCCAGCGCCGCCTTATGCCCCGACCATACCGACGTGGCTTTGTGCTGGAACTGCTGCACGCTGCGAATATCGACTTTGAGGCAATCGCCCGGCTGGGCCGTGGCAAATCGGCACAGATGGAGCTGTGTAAAACGGCTTGCCGCCTTGTAGATATCCGCCCAGCGATAAAGCCGGCTCGCATCCTCGGCCCTTTCTAAATAGACCTTCGCCACTTCTTCAATCTCGCCCGGCTCTTCGAAGACAATAATCGCATCCTCTGGCAGGATATTGACGAGAAGCTCCGTAGCGAGGGCGTCCCGCCCTTGAGTTGTGGTTCCGCACACCGCCGAGATGATCTTGATACGTCTGATCCGCTGGCTCGAGCGCTGCGTATCCAGGTCGATCTCGCGAATGCTCTCGATCGTGTCGCCGAAGAACTCAATCCGCACGGCCTCCGCATTCTGCGGTGAGGCCTGGGTTTCCTCACCTAACAGCACCTTTTCATTGAGCAGCGGGGCGTAAATATCCACAATCCCGCCGCGCCGCGCAAACTGGCCCGGCAGATCCACCCTTTCGGTGCGCTCGAATCCGTTTTCAACCAACCACTTCACCACATCTTCCGGCGACACATCCCTCTCGATCTCCAGCGCCAGGCTACCCTTCTCTATCGCTTCCGGCTTCGGCACCGGCTGACAGAGCGATTGTACCGACGCCGGGACAATCAATTTCTCGTATGTCGCATGTCGCATGTCGTATGTCGACTGACGACCGGCCCTCGGCGAAACACGAGATACGAGATGCGAGATACGAGACACGAGCATGAGTCTCTGGGCGCGAATCTCATCCGTGGCGTCCGCCAAATCTTCTTCGCCCTCCCAGGCGCCGAAGGCCTCAATCTGTTGGCCCGTGAAGGTCAACAAGTCGTCGGCCGCCTTGTCGGCGTCATCGATGTGGGGACGGACATACAAAATCAGCCGACCGATTCTCTCGCAAATGTGCGCGACCAGCAGCGGCCCGAACGACCCCCACGTCCCCTCGACGTTGACCGCCCCGCCGCCGGGGGCACTATCAAGCCGAGCGATAATTTCCTGAACCGTTGTATCCAAACCAAGGTCCATGAATGCATTGTACGCTAAAGCAAACCAGCAGACAATCATACGTTCTCTCTAACGAGAGAGGGCGTTGATTTCGATAGGTGGATTTCCCTGTGGCGTTTTTCCCGTGAGTTCGGCAATTCGCTCTTTGACAGGCTCTCTACCGTCGTTTATCATTGATTGTAGGCAGGGACTGACAACAATAGATTGTACAACAGCCGCACCAACAAGAAGAAGTGAGAAAACCGGTTTTGAGTAAACATCTGTACTTAAGTTATCTGGTCAGAAATAGACTATGAAACGAATGAAAATCGTTTGTCACGGATCTCCTGGTGAAGGTACTATATAGAATCATAGAATAATACCTTGGAAACCATATTATGAAGAAGCCTCTTGTATTACCTACTACGATATTCATCATAAGCGGCTGTATTAGTGTATCGTCAGTCAAGGAAACCCAAAAACCAGTCAAGGACGAATTAAAAGCTATTGCTATTGCGGTAGAAGAATGGCAAAGGATCTATGGCAAGAAACAAATCGCAGGCGAGAAACCATATCATGCTATTCAAGTTGGCGAGGTTTGGGTTGTCCATGGGTCGTTACCGCCGCAAACAGTAGGTGGCGTGTCCTGGGCAGTAATATCCAAGAAGGATGGTACTGTTCTTGGCACAACACATACAAGGTAGTCTGCCAACATTTCGCCCTTTCTGACTACGGGATCGCCAGAGCTAGTCGATGCGATGAATCGCAACAATTCTCCGTCAATATAATAAATGCGATTCGGGATATGACATCCTATATGCTTTTCCCGATCAGTCGAACCTAACAATCGTTTGGTTTGTTTCCAAGGTTCGTTAGCAAGTTTGACAGATTTCCCCGCTCACTTTGTTCGGTCGAAATGACGGAATGCTACGGTATACTTTTGCCTCTTAATAACTTGCTTACGGACCGGCGTGTGATTTGCTCGCTTTTGCGGTGCCGCCGTAGGCGCCTATGTTGATGATGCCGCCGTTGGGGGCCGGCTCCGGGCCGACTGGGGTGCTCGTATCTCCGGCGTCGATGCAGGGGCTTGTCACCGTGTCGCGCGTCCAGCTCTGACCCTTCGGGTCCCAGCGGCCGGCCTGGGACAT
>SMTZ1_10018108_pt1 | contig 11925 bp, 15 predicted proteins | sample DeeMarSWOR136_30_FD_25667 | JGI IMG/M metagenome (IMG submission 25667) | reverse complement strand
GTCCCATCATTGAAGGGACAAGGATGCGAGTATTAGATATTGCAATAGAATATGATCGATTGGGATATTCTCCCGATCAAATTGTCGATACTCATCTTCACCTCAGTTTAGAGCAAGTTCATGATGCTTTGTCATATTATTATGAAAATCGTGATGCTCTGGATCGAGAAATAGAGTTGAGAAAGAATCGTATTGAAACGATAGGCAAAAAATACCCACGAAAAATCAAGTGGCTGCAAAGTGAAAATTAAGATATATGCGGATGAAAACATCAATGGAGCAATTGTTAATGGATTAAGACGACGAGGTGTCGAAATCCAGTCGACTCACGACGCAGGGAATTTAGGAATTACAGACGAAGAGCAACTTGCTTATGCAGTTGCTCAAAAGGCTTGTTTGTTTACGCATGATGATGATTTATTAACTATAGCTGATCATTGGCAAAAAATTGGAAAAGAACACTTTAGAATCCTTTTCATTCATCAAGAAAGGCTAACTATTGGTGAAATTATTAGGCGAATTAAATTGATTGTTGATATTTTATCTCCAGAAGATATGAAAAATCATATCGAATTTTTATAAAGTAACTTGGAATATGTTTGAATCAAATGGAAAATTAATGTTCAATATAAGAATCCCACTTGATTTGATCGATATAAATGATGCCGATGAATTTTTCACCAGCCGTGTGAGAGAGGAAGGTATTGTTTTGTATGAAGAATAATTATTTAGTAGTGGGATCAGAAATTAAGGATTTGATTACCGTAGCATCTTAAGTATTGATTAAGTGGAGTTACATAAATTCCAAAATCCAAGCTCCAAATTCCAAATAATTTCCAAGAATCAAATTCCAACTATCAAGAAAAAACGACTCAACGGTATTTGATTTGGAATTTGAAAAATTGGAAATTGAAATTTGTTTGGAATTTGGAATTTTTCCCCCTGGATTTTTTTATTTCGACAGATAACCGAATATGAGTTAAAATATAGAATTTGGATAATTAGGAAAAAGTAATGACCCAACGCAAGCTCGATTTCAGTTTTAGAGAGAAATTAAATAAAATTGTCGGGGGCAATCATCACAATTACTGCTACCAATGCGGCTCGTGTGTGGCTGTTTGTCCCGCCGCTCGTTTTTCTGATGATTTTAATCCACGAGAAATTTTGCTCAAGACTTTATTAGGTGAAGAAGAAGATTTAATTCGCTCAGATTCAATCATCTGGAAATGCACCAACTGTTATAGCTGTTACGAGCGCTGTCCCCAGGATGTCCGCCCCGTTGAGGTTATTATCGCACTAAAAAACCTGTGCGCCGAGCAAGGCGTACTGCCAGGAGACATTAATAAATTTTCAGAAACACTGATTAAAACAGGCAGAAGCGTCATTATCACCAGCACGGTTAATCGCCGTCGCCAGGAATTGGGTCTACCTGATCTGAAAGATGTCAACGTAAAAGAGTTGCAGACGATTATTGAATAAAAAAGGATCAATATGGCAAAACAAATCTCAGTGGCGCCGTTTTGGGGCTGCATGATACCCGTGAAATATCCGCAAATGGAATTGTCGGTTCGGAAGACAATGGAACAAATCGATGTGGAATTGGTGGATCTTGATCAATTTACCTGCTGCCCCGATCCGATTTATTTCAAAGCCCGTGATAAAATCCAGTGGCTGACAATTGCTGCCAGAAATCTGGCTGTTGCCGAAGAAGCAGGGCAGGACATTGTGACGATGTGTAGTGGATGTACCTCGACACTGCTGGAAGCGAAATTTATGTTAGCCGAAGATTCCAAATTGAAAAATCAAGTAAATGAGAAGCTTAAAAAAATCAATAAAGAATATAAAGGTACTGTAAAAGTAAAGCATATCGTTGTAATGCTACGGGACGATGTTGGTGTTCAAAGAATAAAGGAGTCGATCAACCGTCCACTGATTGGTGTTAAAGTCGGAATTCATTATGGTTGTCATTTATTAAAGCCAAGCCAGATCATGCATATTGATGATGCTGATTATCCCAGCTTGTTAGAAAACTTAATACAGGCTTTGGGAGCCACTCCTTTGACCCATAGAGAAAAATTACTCTGTTGCGGTAAAGGATGTATGGACGATGAAATGCCCTTGGAAATGACCTACGAAGTTTTTGATTCCATGGAATCGGTTGGAGTTGATTGCATGGGACTGATCTGTCCCACCTGTTTCAATTCGTTTGATATGGGGCAAATTCTCATCGCCAGAAAGATGAATCGGGAATTTAATTTACCCGTGATTTACTTTTGTCAACTATTGGGACTGGCGCAGGGATTCGCTCCAGAAGAAGTTGGATTGCATTTACATCGGATTAAGGTGGATAGAATTATGGAGATGATCGGGGCTTCGGAAAAGCCGTTGGAAATGGTGGCGTAGTTTTTTTATTTGAAATGTTGTGGATGTTTGAAGTGGAGTGATGGAGTTTTGGAGTATTGGATTGATGAAGCAAAGCAGTCATTTTCTTGCCTAAAGAATCAAAATATTTTGACCGCGAATTCCGCTAATTACTCAAATTACGCGAATTAATAATTAGCGAAATTTGCTTGATTCGCGTAATTAGCGGTTCAGGGTCTTTTTAGCTCTGGCTCGTCCAGGATGGGATATTCAGGATTTTATTTTGGTTTTTTTAAAAATGCCAGACAGTGACTGGCAAATTGTTAATAATTTGAATTCGTCAGACAGTGACTGACGAATCTGGTTTGATTAAAATTCGTCAGCCAGAGGTTGACGAATTCAAAATAATTTAGATTTGGCAGACAATGTCTGCCGAATTTGAAATAGGTGAAATTCGACAACCAGTGGTTGCCAAATATTATTTTCATAACTACTTTGAATGGAAGAAGATCATGGAACATGCAGTGATAAATGAAAGCCGTCTAAAAGAAATACTGAAAAAAGCATTAATAGAAGTTTTCGAGGAAAGAAAAAGTCTATTCTATGAGCTTTTTGTCGAAGCATTAGAAGACATAGCACTGATTCGTGCCATTAAAGAAGGTGAAGCCACAGAATCAGTGAGCAGAGATGAGGTGTTCAGTATTTTAGAGGACAGAGCGTGAGGGTTGATTTTAAAAAGAGCTTCAGGAGAGACCTTAAAAAGGTTAAGGATAAAATTGTGCTCCAGCACGTAAAGGAAGCTATTGAACAGGTTGAAGAAGCGCCGAATCTTAACATGATAACTAATTTGAAACAACTCAAAGGAGAAGGTGAATATTTTCGAATCAGAATTGGTGATTATCGGATTGGGTTGAAATTAGAAAATGACATGTTTATTTTCATCCGTTTTTTACACAGAAAAGATATTTATAGATATTTTCCTTCTTAATTTTTAACCAAAAAATTGAGATATAATGTCGCGAACCGTTACTCTACAATTACCTGAGGATTTATATCTCCGATTGCAACAAGCGGCTCGAGCCACCAAGCAATCACTTGAAGATATTTTCTTGCGGGCTATTAATGTGGGGAATCCACCTGGCTGGGATGATGTTCCTGCTGAATTCCAGGCAGACATCGCTGCCTTGGATCGACTCGATGATACAGCCTTATGGCGTGTGGCACGAAGCAAAAAAACAGAAGCTGCCGTGAGTGACTATCAGCAACTGTTAGATAAAAATGCTGATGGGACAATTTCAAAGGAAGAATCTCGTAAACTGAATGGATTACGAGCTGAATTTGACCGTTGCATGTTATCTAAGGCACATGCCGTTGCGCTCCTCCGCTGGCGTGGGCATTCAATTCCCCCAGCAGATAAGTTACAGGATTATGTGTGAGTAATTATTTATCTAAAGACTTACTGAATCGTTTACAGGATGTTGATAATCGCCACTGTGCATATTCTCACACAAAGGAAGCCAATACAGGTCAGCCTATGACTGTTGATCATATTATTTCTAAATCACAAGGCGGGAAAACAGTATTCGAGAATTTATGTTTTGCCTGTCGTTGTTGTAATGAATTTAAGAGGGGACAGATGACAGCAAATGATCCACTGACAGGGGAAAGTGTCCGACTTTTCCATCCACGTCAACATATTTGGAATGAGCACTTTATGTGGAGCGAATCGAGCGTCGTTCTTGTTGGCATAACTGCTATTGGTCGAGCTACAATAGTTGCTCTCAGGATAAATAATCCCGTAATTGTTGCAGCTCGTAGACGATGGGTGAGTGTTGGCTGGCATCCCTGATAGATGATCAAACAAAAGACCCAGAAAATAGTAAAACGTATATCATAAAAAGTAGAACAGATAAATCTCAAAGGAAACAAGATGGCAGAATTAATGACTGATACTGATGATTTAAGGATCGGTGTTTTCGTCTGCGAATGCGGATTAAACATCGCAGGCTCTGTCGATTGCCACGCTGTCAGTGAATATGCGGCAACGCTGCCAGATGTGGTTTTCTCCTGCGTAAACAGGTACACCTGCGCCGATCCTGGACAGCAGGAAATCAAAAAATATGTTGTTGAACACAAGCTCAATCGAGTGGTCGTGGCATCCTGTACACCCCGAATGCACGAGCCGACCTTTCGTAACTGTGTCGCAGAAGTTGGATTGAATCCCTACCTGTTTGAAATGGCAAATATCAGGGAACATTGTAGCTGGGTTCATTTATATGACAAAGAAGCTGCTACCAATAAAGCGAAAGATACAATTAAAATTTCAGTAGCCAGGGCTCGCCATTTAACCGCACAAACAGAAATGGAGGTTCCTGTCGATCGAAAAGCACTGGTTATCGGTGGTGGAGTCGCAGGAATCAGTGCGGCATTAGATCTTGCTGACTCGGGGTATCAAGTTTATCTCGTTGAACGGCAACCGTCTATCGGGGGACTCATGGCGCAACTGGATAAAACCTACCCTACAATGGACTGTTCGATATGAATTCTCGGACCGAAAATGATGGATGTCGGTCGACATCCGCGAATCAAAATGTTAACTTTTAGCGAAGTTGAAGATGTATCAGGTTATATCGGCAACTTTAATGTTCGTATCCGAAAGAAGGCGAAATATGTTGATGAAAAAGAGTGTACTGCATGCAGTGAATGTTCCAAAGTTTGTCCCATAACCGTACCCAATGAATTCCAGATGGGACTTTCGTTGCGCAAAGCCATCCACATCCCATTTCCACAGGCGGTGCCATCTTCTTATATTCTGGATATGGACAATTGCCTGGGAAATAATCCCATTGCCTGCGGCAAATGCTATGAAGCCTGCGATAAAAAGTGCATTGATTATGATATGCAGGATGAAATCATAAACGCTAAAGTCGGCGCAGTCATTGTGGCAACGGGTATGGAAGTGTACGACCCTACTAAACTTGATGACTATGGTTACACCCGATTTGAAAACGTCATCACCAGTATGGAATTTGAGCGATTAATCTGTTCTGAGGGCCCGACAAATGGTCATTTTATTCGCCCGACTGATCATCAAACGCCAATGCGAATCGGCTTCATTCAATGCGTGGGATCACGAACCCAGGATCCCGAGCGAGGCAATCCCTATTGCAGCAATATTTGTTGTATGAACACCATCAAAGATTCCCTGCTTCTCAAAGATCATTACCCCGATGTCGAAGTTAAGGTTTTTTACATGGACATCCGTGCGTTCGGCAAAGGGTTCGAAGATCTGTTCATGCGCAGTAAAGAAGCAGGCGTCATGTACATTCGGGGCATTCCTGGTGAAATTGAAGAAGATCCAAAAACAAAGAATCTTCGACTGATGGTGGAAAATACAACAACAAGGACTGTCGAGGAACACAACCTGGATATGGTCGTGCTTTCCGTCGGAGTGATTCCTCGCCAGGATAATGAAATTCTTAAAAAACTATTCAGCCTGTCCAGTACCGCAGATGGATTTTACATGGAATCGCACCCGAAATTAAAACCTGTGGATGCGCCAACAGGTGGCGTCTATTTTGCTGGCTGCGCTGAATTCCCGAAAGATGTGAAAGATAGCGTTACCCAGGCAAGTGCCGCGGCATCACGGGCAGGAACACTGCTTTCTGCTGGAAAAATTAAGATCGAAGCCATCACAGCGGTGGTTGATGAAGAAAAATGCACGTTTTGTGGTGTTTGCGCTAAAGTTTGTCCCTTTAATGCGATAGTATTTGAAAAAGGCACCAAAACACCAGCCAGGGTGATCGAAGCGTCCTGCAAAGGCTGTGGCACGTGCAGCGCCGAATGTCGTTTTGATGCCATAACCATGCAGCATTTCACCGATCGGCAAATGTATGCCCAGATCGAAGCCATTCTGTCGGAAAATCCCATGGATAAGATCGTGACATTCGCCTGTAACTGGTGTTCCTACGCAGGTGCCGATTTGGCAGGTCTCTCCCGACTTCAGTTTCCAGCAAACGCCAGGATTATTCGAACCATGTGCAGCGGTCGGGTGAAAGATAAATTCGTGCTCCATGCATTCAAGCAGGGCGCACCGATTGTTCTGGTCTCAGGCTGTCATTTTGCCGACTGCCATTACATCGATGCCAACCGCTGGACCCAGAAGCGAGTGGAAAAGCTGTGGGATAAACTGGAAAAACTGGGCATCCGTCCCGAAAGATTGCAACTGGAATGGGTCAGCGCTGCCGAGGGACAGAAATGGGCAAAGGTAATGAAGGCTGTCGAGGAGATGCGGCAGAAGGTGACCAAAGAAGAGGTAGAATTTACGATGAAGGTATTACGGGAAGACGAGAAGCCTAAAAAAGAAAAGCCTGCTGCTAGAGAAAAAGTTATAACGGCGGTACCAGTACCTGCTTAGATTTAGAAGGAACCTGGTTTCTCACATAATTTTAAGGATTAGAATTTCATGGTTGAATATGTCATTGCGAGGAGCGAAGCGACGAAGCAATCTACTGATTTTTAGTTAATTAAGAGATTACTTCGCTTCGCTCGTAATGACAGCTTCCTATGAAATTCTTGGCTTAAACGAGTATAGAAAAGTTCTGTCAAGATATTTGAAACCTGTAATTTGTTATTTACCTTTCAGAAAAATTAGAAATATCTTCTCCTTTCATTTTCTTCTTGCTTTTAATATCCAATTATTTTATCTTTATATCGAGTTCTGAGATTTAATTTACGGTGATTCTTGTTTTAATTTCCAACACGAGCTACTGATGAATGAAATTGAAGCTCTTCATAAAAAGATAGCTGATCTGACAAGTTTGATTGAAGTTAGCTCCATTATCAGTTCCACACTCGATCTGGAAGAGTTAATGAACCTGGTAATGGAAAAAGCCCAGACTGTGATGAATGCGGAAGCCAGTTCTGTGATGCTGTTGAATGAACAGACTGGTATGCTCGAGTGTGAGATTGCTTTGGGAAGTGTTCAGGAAAAGGTTAAGGATAAAGTTCAACTGAAGTTAGGGCAGGGGATCGCTGGTTGGGTTGCTCAGCAGGGAGAAGCCATTATTGTCCCAGATGTTGATAGCGATAGCCGATTTTATTCACACATTGATCTTTCGACTGGTTTTAAAACGCGATCCATTTTAGCTGCCCCGCTCAAAGTGAAAGACAAAGTCATCGGTGTCGCGGAAGTTATTAACCGACGGGATGCGCAGCCATTTACAGAGCATAACCTGACGATTTTTACAACTTTTTGTCGCCAGGTCGCCCTTACCATTGAAAACGCCAGAATGCACCGATTTATGTTGGACCAGCAACGTCTTCAACAGCAACTAGAGTCTGCTCACAGCATTCAACAAAGTTTTATGCCCCAAAATTTTCCCCAATCGGATGGGGATAGATTTTTACTTTATGGAAAAAACATACCGGCAACATCTGTTGGTGGCGACTTTTTTGATTTCATTGAAATCGACGCAGATCGGCTGGGATTTGTGATTGGCGATGTCTCTGGCAAAGGCGTGCCAGCCGCTTTGTACATGGCAAGATTAATCAGCGATTTACGTTACTACTCTCTTATTGCGGATCATCCAATCGACCTAATGCAGAAGATTAATTCGGTTCTATTTGAACGAAGCCACCAGGGTATGTTTGTGACATTGATCTACATGGTTTTGAATAAACAAATTGGTGAATTGCTAATTATAAATGGGGGACATCTGCCACCACTGTGGTTCAGACAACAGATGAATCAATGTGTTCCAATTAATAAAAATTCAACGATTCCGCTGGGCATACTTCCGCAAGTAGAATTCACTGAGCATATAGTACAACTTAGGGCTGGTGATATTGTTCTGCTTTATACCGACGGCGTCACCGAAGCAAAAAATGTTCGTGGTAGCATGTTCATGTTAAAACGACTTGAAGAAATTTTTACATGTCCCTGGGAGCATCCCAAAATATTGATAAATGAAATTGTGGCGCGAATTCAGAAATTTACGAAGAAAAAGTCCCAGCATGATGACATTACACTGGTTGGGATCAAATGGCTATGATGGAATAAAAGAAATGACTTTCCCACTGTTATTTAAACCAAACAGGAAACAATAAAAATTGAGTGGCAGTATTTGAGTAATGGAGAGCTTCCGTACTTCAATAATCCATTACTCCATCAATCTATTTCAGTCGCGTCTCCTTATTTTGAATTGTTCAGCTATAATAGTCTGCTTTGAAAAGCTGAGTATTCAACATATTTCTTAAAAAAACATTTGGAACAATTTTACATCCGAATTCGAGGAATCATTCATGATTGATATTATAGAAATCAAAATTCCTTCTGAGGCAAGATTTCTAAAAATCATCAGAGCAGCAGTGAAGCACATCTGCGAAACAATGGGTTTTATAGAAGAGGATGTTAACAATATAACATTAGCAGTGGATGAAGCCTGTAGCAATATAATAAAACATGCTTATTGTGGACCTACAGATCAACCGATCCACATAACCTGCAATCTCTACGATGATCGACTTGAAGTTTTGTTGAGGGATTTTGGAAAGAAGGTTAACATAAAAAATATAAAACCAAGAAAGCTGGATGATGTCCGTCCTGGGGGCTTGGGTGTTCACTTGATTAAAACTGTAATGGATATCGTTCGTTATGATAATAGTTTTGATCAAGGCAATCAATTACAATTAGTGAAATATCTTCGAAAATAAGTATAGGGGATAATTTGGAACTTAATTTAGAAAAAAAAGAGAAATGTTCTATTTTGAAGATAAAAGGGGATGTTGATCTTTATTCTTCTCCACAGGTGAGAAAACAGATTCTGGAATTGGTCAATTCGAAAAATGCCAATCTTTTAATAGACTTAGCTGAGGTTACTTATATGGATAGCTCTGGTGTGGCAACATTGGTCGAGGCGCTTCAATTGGCGTATCGAAATAAAGGAAAGTTAAGGTTGTATAATTTAGGAGGAGCAATTCGCGATGTGTTTGAATTAAGCAAATTAGATAGGGTGTTCGAAATATACGAGAATGAACAGCGAGCCCTTGAAGGAATTTAAACATATATATAAGATGCAAAAATGAGATTACTTCAGCAAATCCTGGGATCTGTCGGTCGTCTGTTTTTAGGGTACATCAGTCATGTGTCGCACATGGTTTATTTAACGAGAGATGCACTTTTTTGGACATTTGTTGCGCCCTGGAAAGGTAAAGGAACTGTCCGTTGGAAAAGCACGATCCAACAGATGGTATTAATCGGTTTCAATTCGATTCCGATCGTAGCGACCATCTGTTTTTTTGTCGGTTTAATTATGGCGATGCAGGCAGCCTATCAATTGGAGCGCTTCGGAGCTTCGATTTATGTGGCTAACCTCGTTGGTGTTTCCATGACACGTGAACTGGGACCGCTATTAACTGCAATCATTGTTGCGGGCAGAAGCGGCTCGGCAATCGCAGCAGAAATTGGGACGATGAAAGTAAACGAGGAGATTGACGCGCTTAAAACGATGGGATTTAATCCAATCCCTTTTTTAGTTGTGCCCCGCTTATTAGCGCTGCTAATTGTTTTACCTTGCTTAACGCTTATTGCCGATGTCGTTGGAATTTTAGGCGGTTTTTTTCTTGCTGTTTTCAATTTAAATATCTCTTTTGTTCGCTTTTTCCACCAGACGGCTGAAGCACTCGTTATGAAGGATTTGATCACCGGCCTGATCAAAACTTTCTTTTTTGCGACAATTATCGCTCAAGTGGGTTCTTACCAGGGATTTATTGTTGAAGGTGGCGCTGAAGGTGTTGGTAAATCAACGACGGCATCTGTTGTGACCTCAATTTTTCTTATTATCATTGCAGATTTAATTTGTACAATGGTTTTTTACTCAACGCTATAATTCTTAATATGCAAACTAACAATCCGATTATAGAAATAAAAGAGTTAGAAACATTCTACGGCCCCCGAAAGGTTCTCGATGGAATAGATCTTGAGATTATGCCTGGCGAAACGATGGCAATTTTGGGAAGATCAGGTTGTGGCAAAAGCACGCTGCTTCGGCACATGATTGGTTTATCAAAACCAGGTGTTGGAAAAATATTTATTAAAGGTAAGGATATTACGGCTTTATCAGAACAGGAGATGCTTCCCATTCGACGCAATATTGGTATGTTGTTTCAAGGCGCAGCGCTGTTTAATTCCATGACTGTTGGTGATAATGTGGCTTTGCCGTTGAGGGAACATACCGAACTGGAAGAATCAACCATCAAAATTATGACGAGAATGAAGCTGGATCAGGTCGGTTTATCAGGATTTGAGGATTTCATGCCGGCTCAACTATCAGGTGGCATGAAAAAGCGCGCTGCACTGGCACGTGCAATTGCTATGGATCCAGATATTCTGTTCTGCGATGAGCCTTCGGCTGGTCTCGATCCAATTGTAGCGGTAGGAATCGATCATTTGATTTTGAAACTTAAAAAAGCATTTCACATGACCATTGTAGTTGTGACTCATGAGTTGGAATCGGTATTTATAATTTCCGATCGGGTTGCGCTGTTAGACGGTGGAAAAATCATTGCATTGGGCACTGTTAACCAATTAAAAGAATCTATGAATGAAAAAGTTCAGCAATTTTTCAATCGAATGCCTGATCCTGAAAAAATTGATAAAGAAAGCTACCTCAATTCTTTGATTGGCGAATGGTGATTGGTAACTGGTGAGTAGTTAGTTGTGAGTGGATATCGAGTAACATCGTAACTGGATTATAAGGTAATTGCGCGATAGAGTAGTAACAAAGCCGATTGTTGGTTCCGAATCTCAACAAACTAATTACTCAATAAACCAATTACCTAAATACTAAGGAGTTCAAATAGATGGAATATCACTCTTATGAAATCAAAGCCGGCTTTATTGTGATTCTTGGGATCATTTTGTTAGTTGCATTCTTAATAATGATTTCTGGATTGGATTTATTGAAATCGACAAAAATCTATTATGCTCGATTTAAAAATACCAGCGGTTTGGAAGTAGGTTCACTGGTTCGCTATGGCGGTATGGAAGTCGGAAAAGTAAAAAAAGTGCGTATTGCCCCTGATAACAATTCATTAATTGAATTTGTGATCGAAATTGAATCAAAGGTGCCAGTAAAAGAGGATTCAGATGCCATCATCACTTCAATCGGAATCATGGGAGAATATTACATAGAAATTTCGACTGGTTCACCCAATGCTGCATTATTACCCGAGGATAGTTTGTTGAACTGCAAGGAGATAACGCCGATGATGATGTTGACCGAAACGGTTGACCAGCTTACCGAACAATTAAAACAGACGATAGACAATATAAACCGGTTGTTAGGAAGCGAGAATCAAAAACAGGTTTACCAGATTTTAACGAACCTGAATCATCTGTTAAGTGACAATCAGCAGGCAATTTTTGAAATGATGACCCGCACCAGTGAAGTCATGGCAAATTTGAGTCACATGAGCAATCGTCTTGACACTTTGCTCATCGAAAACCAGGATAGTTTTTCACGTTCGATTCAACATCTTGAAAATACACTGGTACAATCTCAG
>SMTZ1_10027590_pt1 | contig 11926 bp, 12 predicted proteins | sample DeeMarSWOR136_30_FD_25667 | JGI IMG/M metagenome (IMG submission 25667) | reverse complement strand
CAAGAACGATCTGGCGCTGGAACGGCTGGGTTGCGTCGCCGACGCCTTCCTGATGCATGACAGGGAGATATACCGGCAGGTCGATGATTCGATTCTGCATGTAATCGCGGACCAGCCGGTTCCCTTGAGAAGAGCCAGAGGGTATGTCCCGACGCCTATCTTTATGAAACGGGATTGCCGAAAGGACATATTCGCAGCCGGGGCGGACCTGAAGAACACCTTTTGCTTCGCCAAGCGAAATCAGCTTATCTGCAGCGAGCATATCGGCGAGCTCGAAGATGCAGAAGTTTACCATCACTACATCAATTCGATTGAGCATCTGAGAAGACTGTTTGAGGTCGAGCCGAAAGTGATCGCCTGCGACCTCCACCCCCGCTATTTTTCCACGCGATACGCCCAGTCCATACCCACGGCAAAGATCATCCAGATCCAACATCACTGGGCCCACATTGCCTCTGTATTGGTCGAGCACGGTCTCGATGGTCCGGTCATCGGCGGCCATCTGGCCTACTATTCGTTGCCCGGTGCGGATAAAGCAAGTAAGGAAGCCGTAAGACCGGCCTTGTCAATACTGAAACAGGCATACGTCAGCGAATTCTCCTTATCGAAGTTCGAGTGGCTGTTGAGCCGGATGGAGCCTGATGCAGACAAGCTGCAAATCATATCAGAGCAGCTTGAAAAAGGTGTGAATGTGGTCCAGACGTCGAGCTTGGGCCGAGTCTTTGACGCCGTCGCGGCCATACTTGGCCTGGGAAGCTACAATCATTTCGACGCCCAGTTGCCGATGGCCCTGGAAGCTGTCGCCGCCGATGATATTGAAGAACATTACGACTTCGATCTGACACATGCAGCCGGCCAGCCGATGTGGCTCGATCTAAGCAAAATGCTGAGACAGCTCGTCAGCGATGTGCAAGAGGATCAAGCCGGAGGCGTCATCTCTGCGAAGTTTCACAACACGCTTGCTGCCGCCCTGCTGGAGATGGCCAGAGCCGCCAAAGCATCCACAAAATTGAATACGGTTGCCTTGAGCGGCGGCGTATTCTGCAACCGATATCTGGCCAATCGTCTGATTCAGCTCTTGAAAAAGGCCGGTTTTTCCGTATTATTCAACCGGGACGTCCCGTCCAACGACGGCGGCATCTCCCTCGGCCAGGCCGCGATCGCCGCAAAGATTGCAGGAAGTCAGACGAAAATGACGCCATTGCAAGGATAATGCAATACTCCGAGACATATTGGATACGGTTGCTACATTCGAACACCGTGTCATTTGCGATGACATACGAGGTGCGATGAGGAGCAGACTATGTGTTTAGCCGTACCGGCAAGAATTGTTGAACTGGAGGGAGATCGAGCGGTTGTGGATGCGCTGGGCAACCGCTGGAAGGCGAAAACCACGCTGCTGCCGGAGGTTAAATTGGGCGATTTGGTTTTGATTCATGCCGGTTTTGCCATCTCGCTCGTCGATGAAGAAGAAGCGAAAAAGACCTGGCAGCTCATCGCGGAAATCAGCGAATTCGACGATACGCCGAATAAGCTTTCAGGATAGATCACCAGATACGAAACTCATGCTTGACAGAATCAAGAAGGCACAGGAGCAGATGGCGGCCGCCTGTGAATCTCTGGGGCGGCAGGTCAATATCATGGAAGTATGCGGCACGCATACGGTCTCGATCTTTCGCAACGGCATACGATCGGTGTTGCCGCCGAACCTCAAGCTCCTGTCCGGCCCGGGTTGTCCGGTCTGCGTGACCGATCAGGGCTATATCGACACGGTTTTGCAATTGGCCGACCGTGAGGATTGTCTGATCGCCACCTACGGCGACATGATTCGCGTTCCCGGCAACGACCGCTCACTTGAAACAAAACAAGCCAAGCCCAACGTCAAAGTCGTTCTGAGCAGCGAAGACGCCCTCCAACTCGCCAGGGACCATCCCGACAAAACAGTCATATTCGTGGCGGTCGGTTTTGAGACGACAGCGCCGGCCACGGCGGTCGTTGTCAAAGAGGCGGCTGCCGAGTCCGTCGATAATTTCTGTATATTGAGCGGGCACAAACTGGTTGTACCCGCGATGCGAGCTTTACTCAGCAGCAAGAATAACAATATCGATGCTTTCTTGTGTCCCGGACATGTCAGTGTGATTATCGGCTACGGCGCTTTCTCAGAGATCACAAGAGACTTTCGACGGCCGTGTGTGGTGGCCGGCTTCGAGGCCGTGCAGATCATCGAAGGGCTCTGCGAAATCTGCCGGCAGCTTTCAACGGGCGAGCCTGCATTGAAATCCATGTATCCTGCGGTCGTCACGGAGAAAGGCAATATCGCCGCACAGAAAATGATTGACGAGTGTTTTGAGCCCGTTGACGGCGACTGGCGAGGATTAGGAACAATCGAAAAAAGTACGCTCAAGCTGAGAGAAGAATATGACCGATTCGATGCCTTCAAACGATTCCACATTCGTCAATCACCAAGCAAAGAAAGACACGGCTGCCGGTGCGGCGACGTGTTATGCGGATTGATCGATCCGCCGGAATGCAAGTTGTTCGGCCAAATCTGTACGCCACGAGAACCAGTGGGGCCTTGCATGGTCAGTTCCGAAGGCGCCTGTGCGGCGTGGTTCAAGTACGGCCAAGAGAAAATACGCACGTGACGAAAAAAACCAAGAACGACAAAATCCTATTGGCACACGGCGGCGGCGGGCAACTGACGGATGACCTGATCCGGCGTCATATCCTGCCGAGCTTCGATAATGAGATCCTCACCGAAATGGGTGATTCAGCACGTCTGGACCTCACGTCGGGCTCATTGTGTCTCACAACGGACAGCTATGTCGTCAAGCCGCTATTCTTTCGCGGCGGGGATATCGGTAAGCTCGCCGTTTGCGGGACGGTGAATGATCTGGCCGTCGCCGGCTCACGACCTGTTGCCCTGACATTGTCGCTGATTATTGAGGATGGCTTTAAGATGGAGCTGCTGGACAGGATTTTGTCCAGCATTGCTAAAACCGCACGTCAAAGCCACGTGGATATCGTTGCGGGCGATACCAAAACGGTTGAGGCCGGTGCTGCGGACAAGATTTTTATCAACACGGCGGGAATCGGGGCCAGGCTGCCTGGCGTGGATTTGGGATTCAGGCAAATTGCGGTCGGGGATAGAATCATCGTCAACGGCTCGATCGGCGATCATGGGATGACCATCATTTCTCAGCGGGAAGATATCGCATTTCAAACGCAACTCGAGAGCGATTGTGCGGCCCTGGCGGCATTGACGTGTCAACTCCTGGAGAACGTGGACGGCATCAGATTCATGAGGGACCCAACCCGCGGCGGCGTAGCCGCGACGCTTAACGAAATTTCGATGAGCACCGGACTAAGCATCAAAATCCGCGAAAATGACCTACCGATCAAGCCGGCGGTACAAGCTGCTGCCGATATGCTCGGTTTTGACGTGCTGACTATCGCCAATGAAGGGAAGTTCATCGTAGTCGTCTCGCCGGAGTCCGTAGGGGAATGTTTGAAAATCTGCAGGAATGATCCTTTGGGACAGGAGGTTCAGATCATCGGAGAAGTTGTCGAAACCCGCGATGTACCCTTGGTGGAAATGGAAACCCGGATCGGTGGTAGGCGAATCGTTCAGATGCCGTATGGGCGTGAGTTGCCGAGGATATGCTAATGCACGAAACGATGGTGGCCCAGAGCCTGATGACCATCATATTGGAGGAAGCAGAAAAGCAGCGTGCAAAGCCCGTGAGTGCGAAAATCAGTTGTGGAACGCTCAATCCCGTCAACGATGAAGTGCTCCGTTTTGCCTTCGAAGCGGTTGCCAAGGATACATCGTGTGAAGGCGTGGAACTTCACATTGAGCACAAGCCGATTCGCGCACGATGCAACAATTGCGGTCGGGAATTTGACGTGGAACTTTCCGACCCTGCGTGTCCGGCGTGTGAAACCGGGACTTTTGAATTGCTGCCCGACGCACCCTTAATCATCGAAGAAATAAGTTTTCAAACGGACGAGCCATGAAAAAAATCGGCGTTGGGAAAAAAATTCTCAGTGAAAATGAAAAATTTGCCCTCGACAACATCATGTTTTTCGCCGAGCAGAAGCTACTATGCTTGAACATGATTTCATCTCCCGGTTCCGGCAAGACCACAATTCTGACCCGGACGATCAACGACTTGAAAGACAAGATAAAGGTGGGTGTTATTGAAGGCGATATTCAAACCGACATCGACGCTGAAAGAATCAAGGCAACCGGAGCACCGGCCGTTCAAATCAATACCGAAGGCGCATGCCATTTGTCGGCAACCCAGATCAGCGCTGCGCTCAAACAGTTACCTGTTGCGGATTTGGATTTGATCTTAATTGAGAATGTAGGCAATCTGGTTTGCCCGTCGGCTTTTGAGCTTGGGGAAAATGGTAAAATAGTCGTCCTCTCCGTTGCGGAAGGAGATGACAAACCAGTCAAGTACCCCGCCATCTTTGCAAAGTCAAAGGCGCTGCTCATCAACAAGAGCGATCTCCTGGGCGGAGGACAGGTGGAATTCGATATGGATCGGGCGAAGGCCGACGCCCAAAGGCTCAACAAGACCATTGAGATTTTTCCCATATCCGCCAAAACCGGCGCCGGCATGTCCGCCTGGTACGATTGGCTCATCAGGTCGGTGGCCAAAAACAGGACGTAGCAGCAAAGGAGACGTTATTCACCGTCCTCTTTCCTTTCCGGCCGATAGAGGCCATGTTCGCGTATATAGCCCGAAACGGCCGGATGGAGCATGTTTTGGGCATTCTCGCCAGCGGCTATTTTGTTGCGTATTTCCGTGCTGCTGACGTCAACCAAGGGGGTTCGGACAACATTTGCCCGGAGTTTTTCAACACGCTGACGGCCCCAAATATCCTCGTATTTAGCGAAATCCGGGGGGGCGCAGCCGGCTCTATACATGGTCGTCAGATTGCACGCATCGAGCAACTCCACGATTCTATGCCAATGGATCAAATCATCGATGCCGTCCGCACCGACCAGCCAGTGGATTGGAGTTTCGGTGCCATAGTCCTTCTGGAATTTTCTCACCGTTTCCAATGTATAGCTCGGCGCCGGTTTGTTCAGTTCGTAATCACTCACCTCAAAGCTCTTTTCACCGGCAATCGCAAGAACGATCATTCTAAATCGATCTTCATCACTTGCCTTGGGCAGAAAACCTTTCAGCGGTGAACGCTTTGCGGGAATGAAAACGACTTTCTCGGCGTGAATTTGTTTGACCGCATCGGCAGCGACGGTCGTGTGACCGAGATGGATCGGATCGAACGTGCCGCCGAACAGAGCTATGTTTCCTTTGGTCATGAACAATTAACAACCAACCTGTGCATTATCGAATGAAAATCATAGAACACACTTCCAAAGCTTACTTCTTCCAAGCGTGCGTTCACAGTAGAACTTTCAGAAAATAGTCTCTGCATTCACGCAATAAAGGGTATGGTAGAAGAAATGTAAGGTTAAGTAAAACGTTCATAGCAGAAAATTTTGTCAAGTATCGCTAAAGTTTTAGACGATAAAAAATATATGAAAAAATTTTACTTTTTTCTGTTATTTGTCGACAAAGTTGCTTAATGTAAATCAGTTTTGTGGTGTAAACCGAAACATAAAGGATTTAGTTAGCCCAAAGGAGGTGACAACTAATGGCAAAGAAAAGAGCAAAGAAGAAGACGAAAAAGAAAGTGACAAAGAAGAAAACCAAGAAGAAAGCCAAAAAGAAAGCCAAGAAGAAAGCCAAAAAGAAAAAGAAATAGCCTAACGACGTAATCAAGAGCTCGGGCGGGCTTGGCGGTTACGCGGCAAATGGAAGGTTCTCTCGTATAACGGCAGAGCCTTCCATTTTTTTTGTGCATACAATCAGAGCTCGATCCAGGCAGATCCCACTGCAAGTTTTCTTGCAATCGGCGCCCAACTGCGTATACTGCGTATCGATACGCATAGAAATACTTATGACCCCTAGGGTGGAGCTGCAGAGAAGGTTGCACGATGGACTGTTTCGACTACAGGAACGGTAGACTATTCGCTGAGGACGTCAGCGTTGAAGCGATCGCCGAGTCGGTCGGCACGCCAGTATATGTTTACAGCAAGGCCACCTTCGCGGACCATCTGCAAAAGATTCAGGCGGCGTACGACCAGCTCGACACGACAATCTGCTATTCCGTCAAGGCGTGTGGCAATGTCAACATACTCCGCTTCCTGGCCGGGCTGGGCAGCGGATTTGACGTTGTCAGCGGTGGCGAGTTGTATCGCGTTTTGCAGGAAAAACCGATGCCGAGATCGTCGAGGCGCTTGAGGCCGGTATAGGCTATTTCAACATCGAATCAGAGGCCGAACTCGAGAATCTCGTTGCGATTACACGCCGGCAAGGCAAAAGAACAAGGGCGGCCCTTCGCATCAATCCCGATGTCGAGTACAAGACCCATGCCTATATCACTACGGGCAAGAAGGAAACAAAGTTCGGCGTCGATATCGAGCGCGCCATCAGCATCTTCGATAAATACGCCGGCGATGGAACGATAAATCTCTGCGCGGTTCATGTCCATCTCGGCAGCGGGGGAAGGACCATCGATCCATACGTCGATGTCGTCAAGAAGATACTGCCGGTCATTGACGAACTCCGCAAACGCGGTCATACCGTCGAAACGCTGAATCTCGGCGGGAGTCGAACACGGTTCCTTCCGCCGCTCAGTATGCCGACGGTCTGATACCACTCTTGCAAGACAAAGACCTGAGACTTATATTGGAGCCGGGCAAGAGTATCTGCGCAAACGCTGGCATCATGCTCACCCGTACCGTCTATACAAAACGAGGGGGCAGCAAGAAATTTGTGATTGTCGATGCCGGGATGAACGATTTGATACGTCCTTCGCTTTACCAGGCGTTCCATTTCATTTGGCCAGCGAACGTTGAAGATCGGTTTGTCCCAGCCCGGCGGGAAAAGGATTTGGCCCCAGATGGTACCGAAGTTGTTGATGTGGTCGGGCCGATCTGTGAAGGCGCGGACTTCTTCGCAAAAGACAGAGCCTTGCCGCCGGTCAAACGCGGTGATCTGCTCGCTGTCTTTGCCGCCGGTGCCTACGGCTTTAGCATGAGCAGCAATTACAACGCGCGAGGGCGGGCCGCCGAAGTCCTCGTGGACGGCGGCACGTTCTCCGTCATCAGAAAACGTGAAACCTACGAAGATTTGATCGCACTGGAAGAATAGTCTGTTATGGCTTACCGGCAGTGGACGACACCTGGTCCATATTTACCCATGTGACCAAGTTGGGTTGGTGAGCGCTCATGAGGAGTACCTTGCCGTCCACCGTTGACACGTTTGACCGGCTGTTGCCCGCGGCTATGCCGACCCATGCGGGGACGGAGGCGCGTTCATGCTGGCCACGTACCGGACACCTTTACCTCCTCGCTGTGTCGACTAAAGCCCGTTCTCTTGATGGCAAATATTTGCCAATTGTTTTCAACAATTCTCCGCGGTCAATTGGCTTGGCCAAATAATCATCGCAGCCGGCATCAAAGCATTTCTTGTCGTCGCCTTTCATAGCACTGGCGGTCAGCGCAATTACAGGTGTCTTCACTCCTTTTTTCCTGATCGCCTCTGTGGCTTCGTAGCCGTTCATATAGGGCATCTGAATGTCCATGAATATCAGATCAAATTGACCCGTCAGGGCTTTCTGGAGTGCCTGGTTGCCGTCTTCTGCAATCGTTACCTGTAAACCCATCCGTTCTAACAGCAACCTAATAAGCACTTGATTAGTCGGCGCATCTTCAGCGACAAGGACATGGCCGGAGAACTCCGCCTGTTCTGTTTCGGCTTTGCGAGGGTCCAGATGCGTAGCGTGTGTATTCAAATGCGATTGCCTCGTCACATCAAGACCGGCTGGTATTGCGATCGAGAACACGGAACCCTTCCCCGCTTCGCTGGTCACAGTAAGCTCTCCTCCGAGCAGGTTTGCCAATTGCCGGGTGATAGCCAACCCTAATCCTGTGCCGCCATATTGGCGGGTTGTGCTTCCATCGGCCTGGGTAAACGCCTCAAATATCTCCTTCTGCTTATCTTCCGGGATACCGATGCCGGTGTCCTCGATGTCAAACCGGATATATGGTTGGTTGTCTCTGTCTTCCAGGGAAACATTTACATGTACGTGCCCTTTTTCAGTAAACTTGACGGCATTGTTTGTCAGGTTATTCAAACACTGACGCAGACGAGTCGGGTCCGTGCGTATTCGCTCGGGCAGGCCGTCGCATTCGATGATCTTAAAGTCAAGTGACTTTCTCTCCGCCATCAATCTCATCGTTGATCCGATGAAGTCCAGTATTCTACCTAATGAACATTCAACCATTTCCACTTTGAGCTGTCTTGCTTCGATCTTCGAAAAATCCAGAATATCGTTTATAAGATCCATCAGGTTATGACCAGATTCCCTGATGAGATTGACATCTTGTTTTTGCTCATCAGTCAAATCTTCATCGGCCAGCAAATCGCTGAAACCAATAATCGCATTCATCGGCGTTCGTATCTCATGGCTCATATTGGCAAGGAATTGACTCTTGGCCTGATTGGCCATGTCAGCCTGGGCGGCCATATCGTTGGCCCGCGCCGTCTCTAATTCAAGGCGTTTGTTAATTTCTTCAGTCTCTTTCTGAGCATCCTCGGCCTGCCGGCGCGCTTCAACCAGATCGGTCACGTTGATCACGTTAAGCAACACTCCCTGATAACAGTTGTCTCCGTAGATCGGCTGCATCCGCAGGATTACCTCTGCACCGGCCAGTTGGCGTTGCATGGAGAAGGGTTCAGAATGTACATTCTGACGGAATCTCTCGATGAGTTTGTTAATGTGTTCAAGGGGCTCGCCCTCGTGGAAGTCTTCGATCTTCTTACCGAGTATCGCCTCTCGCGGGGTAGCGGTAAACTCGCAAAAGTATTTGTTGACCTCAACGATGCGGTTGTCGGTATCGGCAAAGACGACCCCTTCCTCCATTCCTGAAATCATCGCGGAAAGTTTTGCCTTTTCTTGGTCAGTTGCCTTTCTGGCCGTTTCGGCGTCCTCCATCATGCTCACGGCTGTTTCTTTGGCTTGCTTGAGTTCTGCCATATTCTCAGCCCGCTGTTCTTCCGCCTGCTTGCGCTCGGTGATGTCGTAGATGGCTCCCTGGGCGAAAGACGTCTGGCCGTCTTCCATACGGATCGCGCGTCCGACATCGCGCACCCATCGCATCTGTCCATCCCGGGTCCGGATTCGATATTCGATGTCGGCCACATACCCCGGTATGTCACGCAGGGTTTCTCCCTCCTTGCACACCTCGTCCAGGTCGTCGGGGTGGATGAGTTCGTTCCACGCCACGCGCCCTGCGGTGAAATCATCGACGGTGTAGCCGGTGATCTCCTCGACCGTACCGCAGAAAAGGAATGGGCGGAACGTCAGAGGCGATGCCTGGTAGGCGATCCCATCGAAATTCTCGAGAAATAGCCGATGTTTCTGTTCACTCTCCCGCAGCGCCTCCTCCGCCCGCCTGCGATCGGTGATGTCCTCCGCTGAAAACAGAACTCCCGCGATTTCACCGTTTGGGTTTACAGTCACCGTGTTGTGAAACAAAACCAATCTTTCCTCTCCATCCTTGGTTAACAATGGATTCTCGTAGTATTCAACCGGCTCTATATCTCCAGCCATCAATTTGTGAAAGACCTCTCTTATTGCACCTCTTATTCTTTTGGGAACTAAGGTGTCAAACCAGTCCTTGCCAATGAGTTCCTCCTCTTTGTAACCTAGTATTTCACAACCCCTCTTATTGATCATGGTTATGTTTTCGTCAGCGTTTACTATGGCCAGCATCACCCCGGCTATGTTCAGGTATTGTTCTGCCTGCTTTCTTGCTTTTACTATTTCCTCCTCTGCCTTCTTGCGCTCGGTGATGTCGTGAGAGGCCAGTGTAGCAGAAACAATCGTCTTGCCGTCGTATACCGGTCCGATATGAGTCTCATACCACCCTACAATCGAGCCTTCAAGGTCGTTGACACGGGTTTGATAGCTTTCCGGAACGCCTGTGCCAAATACCCTTCCAAGGGCATTTCTAACGATATCCGCATGTTCCGGTGGCACGTATTCGTACACACTGGTTCCCAACACATCGGCGTCACCGGAAACTTTCTCCACCGCACGATTGATGAATTGAATGGTGCCGTTGATATCAACGGTCATAATGGTATACTCGCTATCAACCAGGTAAAGGCTGAGTTCTGTTTGATTGTCCGATAAATAATCGCCGGGCATGTCCCTGTTCCTTCATAAACCCTAAATAGCTATCAGTAGCGTCGCCGCAATCGCAAACGAGATCCCGGCAGCAAATATTGTACATATCTTCATTTTTACACCTTCATTTTTCAGGCATATTATTTCTTTATCATTCTTTGGAGCGTATAGCTCATGCTTATACACTTCGCGCGTAATCAGAGTATCGGCGGAAATAGAGCGTTACTTTCGGTGCAAAAGATTCACGTGATAAACCTGTCCTTATGCCAAGATGAAGTGATATACGTTCTTGCTGTCGTGGGGCTTACGTCTCTGTCTTTCTCGTTGCGGCTGTTCCCTGATTACCACAGTTGTTTATCGGACGAAAGAGCCCCCCTGATTTGTGATGTGCATACAAAATAATTCAGTGTCAATCTATCATTACAGGGGATTAAGGGCGTCCCGTACTTTCTCCATAGGTCGCTGAGGGAAACGATGTGTCATCCCGACCGAGGCGTAGCCGAACAGAGGGGTCGGCTGCGAATGAAAAGCAAGCTCAGGGCCTATCCGCCTTATCCTTGGGTATTTGTGTTGCTGAGGCGAAGCCGAAGCCTCTGGGCTGGATATCTGACGTGCGCATCGTTGACCGGACTTAACGTCAGCGCGGCCCACAATCCTTCTCAACAACGATTCCAAGCAGACCGTCGCCACAATGGCTGAGTCGGTCTGTCGCTTATTTGTGAGCTTCGGGGGCCCAATTCCATTTTATCGCGAGCAGGCTGCCGGCGACAGCGGCTATGGCCACAAAGAAATAGAACAGGCTGTCCCATCCCAGTGTCTGTGCTATATACGCGACCACAAAACCGGATATCATCTGCCCGAGGGAGCCAACACCGTTGATGAAACCAGCGGCTAATCCTGCCGCCTTTGGCGAGCCTGCGTCGATGGCGGCAGCGCCCGACATCAAAGCATCAGGGCCGTAGGTAAAGAATCCGATCAACGATATTCCAATGGCGTTGCCAAGGTGGCTCCAGGCCGCCAGTTGGGGATGGAAGAGGCAGGTGATGGCCAGGCCCCACATTCCCAACGCTCCCACCGGCATGCGCCGGGCTTGGAAGAGTTTGTCCGAAACATAACCGGCGGCGACGATACCGGCGAAGCCCGCGGCTTCATAGAGAATCGAGGTGTAACCCGCCTCCGCAAGGCTATAGCCGAGATGTTCCACCATATAGAGCGGCAGCCAGAAGAATATGGCGTACCGTCCCAGCTTTGTGAAGAAATACATCAGGCTGATCAGCCATACCACCGGATTTTTCAGAACCTTCGAGAGGATCTCCCTGGAGGACGGCACTGCGCCGGATTTGGGATTCTGCGCCGACTCACCGCCGGCAAAATCATCTTCGGCAATCTCCGCCAGTCCAACGTCGCTGGGCTTATTTCGCGTGAAGCCGACGAAGCACAATGCGATCAGTGTCAGCACGGCGGCCGGGACCCAGAAGCCGCGCCGCCATTTCAATTTGAACATCTGTGGATAGGCTTCCATCAGCAGAGTTCTGTTGAGGTCGATGCGGTTTCTGCCTCTCAGTTCCTTTTCTTGCCCCTCCGGCGTCCTATTGAGCAGGTTTTCTATGTTCGTGGTGGTTCTCTCTGAGAGCGGGATAGCCGCAAAGCG
>SMTZ1_10006319_pt1 | contig 11928 bp, 8 predicted proteins | sample DeeMarSWOR136_30_FD_25667 | JGI IMG/M metagenome (IMG submission 25667) | reverse complement strand
ATTGAAAAAAAAAAAGTATAAGAAATTAAGTAAAAAGTTTGGGGAAAATTACTCCATTTCTCTTAATTTTCTTCTAAATATCTTTCCCACTGCCGTTCGGGGTAAAGTTTTTATGAATTCTATATGACGAGGATACTTATAACCGGCTAATCGTTCTTTTGACCATTCAATGATTTCTTTTTCGGTAATACCTTTATCTCTGTATTCGGGTTTAAGTACCACCCACGCCTTAATAGTTTCGCCGATATTGGGATCTGGAATACCGGCAACGCCTGCTTCTAGAATTGCAGGATGCTCCATTAGTTTTTCCTCAACTTCTCTCGGCATTACCTTATAACCCTTATATTTTACCATGTCTTTAGTACGACCCTCAATGTAGAAATATCCTTTTTCGTCCATTCTTGCTAAATCTCCGGTTCTTAGCCAACTATTAATAATTGTTTTTTCCGTTGCATCAGGATGCTTCCAATATCCTTTCATTACCTGGGGTCCGTGGATTAATAATTCACCTACCTCATTAGGTGGGAGTTCCTCTAAAGTGTCTGGATTAACGATTTTTGCATCTGTATCGAGAATAGGAACTCCGATACTCTCTGCAATGATATCCATCCAGGGTACAGCTCCATGCGTGATGGGTGAGGTTTCAGTGAGTCCATATCCTTGACCAACTTTAGTCCCTACGACTTTTTCCCATTTTCTTGCGAGCTCAGGGGCCAAAGCCGCCGAACCGGAGGCTGCCCTCTCGAGGCTGGAAAGATCTCGTTCAGTAAAGTCGGGGCAATTTATGACCATCTGGAACATTACCGGCACGCCCACGAATAATGCGATTTTATAATATTCAATCGCTTCAAGAACTTCTGCGGGATCAAAAGATGCAAACATAACGAGCATCATGGCCGCACGCATTGCAATAATTACCACTGTGAATCCAAATGTATGGCATAACGGCAATATCGATAGGTTTACGCCACTTCCGGCAGTTGCTTCTAATTCCTCTAGTGGTTGATCTGTATGATATATAGTTAAAAGCGCATCAGATACTAAATTGGTGTGGGATAGCATAACACCTTTAGGTAAGCCTGTGGTACCGCCAGTGAATAATAAAGCTGCAATATCGTTGTCCGGGTCAATATCCACATCGGGCTTTTTAGGAGCAAAGCCTTCTATAAATTCTGTTAGTGTGGAAGCATCTTCCTTGCCCTCCTCATCCGCAATTATTACTACCTCTGGGACTTCAACTTCCTTCCTAGTTTTTTTGATAGTTCGATAGTTAGCCCTTGTAACAAATATGACCTTGATATTTCCAGATTCTTTAACAATATGAGTAACGTCCGCTTCCTTGAGAAGGGGATTAATTGGTACCACTGAAGCTCCCGTTTCTAAAATTCCCAAAACACAAAATAAAAATTCAGGACAGTTTCCCGACATAATACCAACGGCATCACCTTTTCCAACTCCAGAATCATGTAAAGCATGCGCAATTCTATCCGCATAATGAATTAATTCTCTGTACGTGTATTTTTTATCGGTTGGTTTATGAAATACACACACGTTATTGGGATATTTGTTGGCAGATTGCCTTATAAATTCATGAACCGGTATTGGATCGAATTTAATTGTTTTAGGTACAGTAGGAGGGCGAGCTTTTAGCCAGGGTCTATTTGAATCCACCCACGGGGATTTGTTTTCATAATCTATAATTGGTTCCCATTCAGAGTAGTCTTTCATATATAATTCCTCTATTAAATTTTGATAAAAAATAGAATGTAGGAATTAATAAAAGTTTCTCTTTAAATTTCATAAAAATATTTGAGTGAAAAATAGCTTTTAGTAATTAACAATTACTCCTAAGAATCAATCTGGGCCGAATTATATAAAGTGTGAAAAAAGAGGGAAAGAATTATAATTTTAAATCACCTGTTTTTTAATTTCTATATTTATTGGTTGTAGCTAAACTGATAATTTTTTTTGCTTTCCATTATTTATGTAATCAATTACTAAGAGTGTATTCTCTATATTATCAAATTAAAAGGATTGTGAAGATCATGAAACTCAATCAAACTAAGGTGCTCTCGAAAGATGAATTAGAAGCTATCGATTCGGCCACTATAAAACTACTTGAAAAGGTCGGAATTAAAATAGATTGTGAGGAAAGCCGAAACTTACTCAAGGAGAATGGAGCAGAGATCGAACAAAATTCAGATTTCGTGAAATTTCCGGAGTCTTTTGTCAAAGAAATGTTAAAATTAGTTCCTAATTTTTTTAGATTACATGGACCAGATGGGACATATACTCTTGAAGTCAATACTCAAAATGTTTACTTTCTTCCGATTGGTGCTCCTGTTAAGATGCATGATCCTACACGGAAAAAAGGAGTAAGAAAGTCTATTTTGCAGGACACGATTAATCAAATGCGGATTGTAGACAGCTCGGAGCATTTATCTGCCTCACAAATTGATTTTTGGCCAGGTGATGTTAAATATACCACGATTCATACGGTCTGCATGTATAACTGGATGAAAAACTTGCGTAAACCTTATGGCCACGGAGTTTTTGGAAAGGTTGTTAGCCAAGATTCCATTAACATGGCATCGGTCATTGCAGGGGGGGAGGATGAGCTAATTAAACGACCACGATTATTTGGTATTTTCAATCCTACAAGCCCATTACAATTACCTAAAATAATGACCAATGGCCTTAAGGTATTTACTAATTACAAACAGCCTGTTGTAATTGCACCAGAAGCTTTAGGAGGTACCTCTGCTCCTGTTACCCTGGCAGGATTGTTAACACAAACTAATGCTGAAATACTTGCTGGGATAATCCTTGCTCAAGTATATAATCCAAAATCACCTGTATTTTATGGTTCCGTTTCTCATACGACTGATATGCGTTCTGGAAATTCAGCTATAGGAGCTATAGAAACAGGATTAATTACCACGGGTATTGCACAGTTATCAAAATTTTATAATATCCCCTCAAGAGCGGTGGCAGGAGTTACTGATTCAAAATGTTTTGATATTCAAAATGGATTTGAGCGTTTTCTAACATTAATGTTTGCTGCACAGGCGGGTATCAATTTTATAACTTGTGCTGGGACCTATGAGGCTACTTTGGCTGGAGCTCTCGAGTTAACCATAATTGATAATGAATTGGCAGGAATGGTTAAGAGAGCATTTGAAGGTATCGAAGTTAATGAGGACACAATTGGATTGGATGTTATAAAAAAAGTTACAACAAGTACTCAGAAAGGGGTAAGTTTCTTAGGAGAAAAACATACCAGGAACTATATGAAAAGTGAATTATATATCCCCACACTTGTGGATCGAAACCGAAGAACGACTTGGTTCAAAAAAGGAGCAAAAGATATAATAGCAACCTCAACAGAAAAAGTAAATGAAATTCTCCAAAGCTTTAATGAATATGAATTATCAGCTGATATGGACTCAAAATTAAAAGAATATATGAAAAAAGTAGACCAACGCAGTTTAGAGTATTATTTGAAAGAAGAGGGAATATCAGCAACCAGCGTAACCATTGTTGATGGAGTATCAATTAAAGCAGATGAGAAATAGATTTTTTTATTTTATTTTTGGCTACAAAAAACTATAAACTTCTTTCAAAGCTGATATTTTGTAACCGTTCCATTCTTCTTTATCAATATAATAAGAATCTTTTTGATGGGGATCTCGAATCAAAATAGGATGCAATCCTACTTGAGAAGCACCTGTTAATTCGTGGCTATCTCCATCACCAACATATAAACAATTTTGAGGTTTAACATCTAATTTTTCGCAGGCTAGTTTGTAGATTTTAGGTTTAGGCTTTCTCAAACCTACAGCACTCGAAAATATAGCTACATCTATAATTTCGGCAAATTGCGTGCTTTTCCAAAGAAGTGGAACTTCAGTAGAACAATTACTGATAAGTCCTATTTTAAAACCTCTATTCTTTAATTTGGATAATGTATCTATTGCATCGGATTTAGGTTTTAAAGCTTCTCGAGTACCATTTATTCTTAATTGTATTATCTTCTTTATTTGATCTTCCTTTACATCGACATTTAGTGTATTACAAATATGTCTTATGTTTTCCTCAGTGGTCTTAAAAATTCCTGTAGCTCTTTTTTTAGCAGTTTCAATCCAAAGGTGTGAAAATTTCTCAGCTGGTACCGAAAGAATAGATGCCATTTGTGATATTAATCCTTGATACTCCAGAACTGTAGGATTATCGACGAGAGTACCAAAAAGATCAAAAATTATTGCATCATATTTCATGAATATATTAAAAATCTATTGAATATTGTGAAAGAATAAACTTGAATAATCCAATTATTAAATAATTAAAAATTTAATGAAATCATATTTAATAAGTAAATCCTTTTAGCTTCTGTACTGATGTAAACATGTTTTTACCCCCTTTTCTAAGAAAGTCCATTGCCTCTTCTATTCCCTCAATTGTTAAATTGAACATTGGAATTACGCTGGATATTATTTTTCTGGTCCAAGGTTGCCACTCGTCTCTGATAAGTTCAGGGTTTAGCCAGACGATATTATCTTTAAAGTGATAAGCCAGCTCTCTGATGTAATGAATTCCAGGCAATTCATTTCTGTGATAATAATATATTGATCCATAACGCTCTGTAAGCTCATAACTGGCCATAGCCGCATCTCCGACCATTACGACTTTATATTTATTATCGTACTTCTTCAAAAAATCCTCGAAATCTATTGCCTCATCTGGATTGCGTTGAGCATTGAAAAATAATTTCTCATATACGCAATTATGAAAGTAATAAGGTTTAAAGTCTTTCCAGTGAGACATATTGTTTGCTGCAGAGAATAAAAGGTTAACTAAATGAGCATAAGGTGTCATACTCCCTCCAACGTCCATTAAAAGTAGGAGTTTCACATCGTTTTTCCTCCGTTTATCAAAAATTATGTCAATATCTCCCCCATTCTTAGCTGTGTGGTCAATGGTTTTATCGATATTAAGTTCGTCTCTTTTCCCGATTTCTTCAAGTTTTTTAAGTCGTTTCAATGCTACTTTAATTTGTCTTGTATCTAATACAATATCCTTCCTATAATCTTTGAAAACTCTTTTTTGAGCTATTTGAATAGCCATACGCATTCCTGAGGATCCGCCTACCAGCATTCCCATTGGATTTTGACCCATATTCCCAAATCGGGAATCACCTTGAGTGCCGATCATATGATGGCCAAAATTATGTTCTTCGTCTTGTTTTCTTAAGAGTTCCTCAAAATGTTTCTGTAGTGCTTCTAAGTCAAATTTCCCATCAATTAATTGCTGAAAACTTCCAGATAATTCTTCGGGACTCATATTTTTTTGAAGCCACTCCCAAATTTCATCGCTGATCTGACTTGGATCGCTTATTAATAGCTTTCCATCCATTTTGGCACCTTCCTTTTTCAATAGTTCCTCAAGGAATTTCTTTAGATCTTCGACAATGATATATTGGCCATATTGACTCATCATCATTTGAAGACCCATTGCTAATTCTTGGAGGGTCATTTCCTTATTAAGCCAATCCCAGATCTCTTGTTTTATCTCTTCCGGAAAACTTATCATCGCATCCTTGAAAAAATTGGCGAAAGCGATATCATAAATATCGAATTGGTGTTCACTTTTGCATAGGATACTCCTTGACACAAAATAAAATTCGACCATGTTATGGATGACTCCCTTATCGAGGGCTTCCATAAGTGTCATGTATTCTGTTATTGATACAGGTAAGCGATCTTTTAAGTAGTAAAAATATTCTACGAACATTATAAATCTAATATTTTTTTTATTAAGAATATTATATTCTTAAGTTAATTAAATTTAAACGAATTAAATAATCTTTTTCTAATTTTTTAAAACGAACTTAATTGCGTCCTAATAATATGCTAATTTTACACCCTTAAGCATATCTACAGAGCTAAAGATATTTTTTCCATTATTTCTTAAGAAGTCCATCGCTTGTTCAATACCTTGAATTGTTAAAGCGAATGTAGGGATAACTTTGGATATAACTAATCTTGTCCAAGTCATCCATTCAAAAGAAAAATCTTCAGGATTTAACCAAACTATATTTTTTTTATAATGACGAGCAAGTCTTTTTATATAATATATACCTGGTTTTTTGTTGTTTGCACCATCATAAATAGCTCCGCGGGGATCTTTCAATTCGCTCCTGTGCATGGTTTGATCCCCTACGATTATCACTCGATATGAACTATCATATTTCCTTAAGAAATCTTCGAAATCAATTGATTCCTCTACATTACGACGAGCATTAAAGTATAATTTATCATAAATACAATTATGAAAATAGAAATATTTAAAATCTTTCCAGTGGGATAAATTATAAGCTGCGGAGAATAGGAGATTAACCATATGTGTATAGGGGTCCATTGTTCCCCCAACATCCATTAAAAGCACAATTTTTACGTTATTTTTTCTTCTTTTTTTGAGGATTAGTTCAATATCTCCACCATTCTTACACGTCTCATTAATAGTTTTATCAAGATCTAATTCGTCTTTTTTACCAATATCATCTAATTTCTTAAGTCTTTTCAAAGCTACTTTTATTTGTCGAGTATCAAGGGCTAAATCTTTTCTATAATCTTTAAAAATTCTCTTTTGGGCAATTTTAATAGCGCTGTGCATACCATAATCACCTGCGACTCTCATTCCCATAGGATTTTTACCAGAATGCCCGAAGGGGGAAGTTCCTTGAGTCCCAATCCATCTATTTCCAAAGTTATGTTCTTTATCTTGGTCTCCTAATAATTTTCTAAATTGCTTCTCTAAATCTTCTGAATTAAAATATCGGGACAGTTGTCCTAAATCAAAAGGAAGATGTAATATTTTAATGTTTTTCTCTAACCATTTCCATAATTCTTCTTTTATCTCGTCAGGAAATTTTAGACCTGCATCTTTAAAAAAATTTACAAAAGCTATATCATATAAGTCAAAATGATGCTCATTCTTACATAAAATTGATCGAGAAATGTAATAAAATTCGACCATATTTCCAATTAAACCTTGATTTAGCGCTTCCATTAAAGTCATGTACTCGGTGATACTAACGGGGAGCCTCTGTTTCAGATAAAAAAAATATTCAACAAACATCTAAGGTAATTAATGAAATTAGTGAGAATTAAATAATTTTTGTCTACATTAGAAGAAATTAAAAATTTATATATCTTTGTAATGAAGTATATTTTAATTAATAATTAAAATCCAAAAAAAATCATAATGGAGTTATTATGACTATTAAGCAAGAAAATATTAAAGATCTCGGTTATTCAAGTAAAAAGGCAACAGCTTATAGTTTTGGTCAATTACCGGTAATTATATCATTCCAGGGATTTACATTTCTTATCTTTACATTCTATTTTGCTGTAGTAGGGCTTAATATCGTGTTAATCTCTATTGGCTTTATTATTTGGTCAATTTGGAATGGATTAAATGATCCAATTTTAGGTAATTTATCTGATAGAACTCATACCAGATGGGGTAGGCGTCTTCCTTGGCTTATGTTTTCTTTATTTCCTATAGCAATAATCATGTTTTTACTATTTACTCCGCCAATTACTTTGGGAATAGAAGATCAGATGACCAACTTCTTATATTTTATCATAATAATCATACTCTTTGAACTCTTTTTTTCTATGTTTGACATCAATTATATTTCGCTTCTTCCGGAGGTTTTTATTACTACAGAAGAGAGGACAAAAGCAAACAATTTCAGACAAACATTTGCGATTATTGGATTAATATTTGCGTTTGTTTTGCCCACCCTGTTCATTCCAGACTTAACAAATCGGAAATTTTTAGTAAATTATCAGATTTATGGAATTGCTGTTGCGATTATTATTATTCTAGCAGGGCTCTTTTTCTTAAAATTTACCCCAAAAGAAAAGGCTGAATTTCAGGACGAATATAAAAATGCTCCAAGTTTTGGAAAATCTATTAAATTATGCCTTAAAAACAAAAGCTTTAGATGGTTTTTACCTATAGAAATTGGGAGTTGGTTTGTATATGGAATGCTTCCTACAATTGTCCCTTTATATGGAAAATTTGTTCTTGGAATAGGAGAAGGGGAATCTATCTTTTTAGCACTATTGCTTGGATTAACATTTATATCCGCGGCACTCTTTATGAATCTTTTATGGAAACCTGTAGTCCAAAAAAAAGGATTACGAAAAACTTGGTTAATCTCTAAATCAATCTGGATTTTAACTCTTATTCCTCTAATGTTTATTCAAGATGTATTAATTGGGTTATTTGTGTTCTTTTTTATAGGTATTGGTTTAGCGGGATCATTATATATTTATGATTTAATTATTGCGGATATTATCGATGAGGATGAGGTAATTACGGGAACTCGGAGGGAGGCAAGTTATTATGGAGTATTAATATTCTTTCAGCGAATAGCTACCATATTTGTTTTTTTGACTATTAGCCTTGTGTTCACAAATGTAGGGTGGGCGGTTTACGAACCAGAAAATGTGACTGCAGATGTCATATTTGGATTGCGGATGTTGATATGCATATTTCCGATTTTAGCGTTAGCCGTTGCCATTTTCGCGATTTATAAATACCCTTTAGACGGTGAATATTTAAGATCAGTTAAAGAGAAACTTCAGAAACTTCATGAAGAAAAGAAAATGAGAGTCTAAATCTTCAATTTTTTTATTTTTTTATATTTCCAAAGAAGAAGGTTTAAATAAAGTTTTAGTCGATTAAATCTCAAGAATTCTAATCAGAATTATTTAATGTTAATGTATTTAATAAAGAGTGATTAAAATGTCAAAAGAGGATGAAATGCTAGAAGAATTAAAAAAAATTCGAGAACTTCTCACACCACCACCTGAACCAGTGCCAAAGAATTTTTTTGATGAATTTAAGCTTTTTCTCAAAAAATATCGTGTTTTAGCGCTTGCTGTAGCATTTATTATGGCGATATATACAGGTGCGGTAATTCAAGCTCTTGTGGATGATATGATCATGCCCATCGTAGAAATTTTTGTACCAGGTATTGCATGGGAAGAAATTACAGTTGGTGTTTTTCGAGTTGGTCATTTCGTGGGAGTTTTGATAACTTTTATAATCGTAGCCTTAGTAATCTTTTTGATTGTTAAAATTAGTGCTCGAATGGGATTTGAAACTTAATTAAAAAAAAGATAGGAATTATAAAAAATTATAAAAAAAATTACTTACTTTTTTTTCTTTTTTTCTTCTTTTTCTCTCAGATCTTTTCTTAAAACCTTACCAATTGCACTTTTTGGTAAACTACGGACAAATTCTACCATTCTGGGGTATTTATAAGCTGCCAAATTCTCCTTTGACCAGTCAATAATTTCCTGTTCAGTAATTTGGTTTTGATATTCTTTCCTAAGGATGATATAAGCTTTAATATCTTCTCCTTTGACGGGATCTTTTACTCCAATCACGCTACATTCTTGAACTGCGGGATGTTCATAGAGAACTTCCTCAATTTCTCGAGGATAGACACTATGTCCTTTATATTTAATTAAGTCTTTGACCCGGTCAAGAATATAGATATATCCTTCGTCATCGAGTCTGGCAAAATCACCGGTTCTTAACCATCTATAACCCCCTGCCTCAAAAAATACGAGTTCATTCTCTTCAGGTCTATTATGATACCCTAACATAACTTGGGGACCTGAAACAACAAGTTCACCAGCCTCTCCAATCGGTAAAAATTCTAACTTCTCATTAATAATTCCGACTAAAGTACTTGCCATCGGCGTACCGCAACTACCCTCCTTCTTCTTTGCCCATGGAGGGGAATTAGTGACACCAGGGCTAGTTTCACTAAGTCCATAACCTTCTCCCATTGCAAATCCTGATCTTCTTTCCCATTCTTTTGCTGCCTCAATCGGCATAGCACTAGCTCCCACATTTACATACTTTAAGCACGAAAAATCGACATCTTTAGCTTGAGGTGCATTTAAAAGATTGAGAAACATAGTAGGAACACCAAGCATTGTATTTGGCTTTTTATTTTTCATAATTTCGAAGATTCTTCCCATATCAAAGGTCGGAAGGATAAATCCTTTCGATCCGATAAATGGAGCAAGGGCAACTTCGCATGTTTGGCCGTATATATGATACCAGGGAAGAACGGATATAGAAACTATATCTTCCTTTAGGTATTTTTCTTTCATATACTCCGAAACCTGCTTAATTTGCAGAATGTTTGAGACGATGTTATAATGGGATAATTCCGCCCCTTTCGGGAGTCCAGTAGTTCCGCCTGTATATTGAATAACAGCAATATCTTTTTTGGGATTAAATTTAATTTCGGGAAGGGATTTAGGGTCGGGATTCTCATTCATTAATGTATTGAAATGAACAATTTTATCCGATTCAGGTTCGTCAGGTACTCCACCCTCTATATTCACGATAATTGTTTTCTTAAGCTCAAGTTCTTTTTCTGCTCTCTTATACTGTTTTATAAACCGATCGATAACAATTACGAATTTCGCTCCTGAATCCTTAACTTGGTAAGCCATTTCCCGGTGGACATATAAAGGACTAATGGCAGTTACAGTTGCTCCAATACTTAAGGTGGCAAAATAACATATACCGAAATGGGGGCAATTAGGCAGCCAAATTGCCACTACATCTCCTTTTTGAACTCCTAACTTTAATAGACCATTAGCAAATCTTATAGTTAGGTCATAGACCTCCTTGAACGTATATTCCCTCCCTGCGAACACCATGTTAACCTTATCACCGTAATCGTCAGCCCCCATTTTAAAAACATCTCTTAAAGACATTGCTTCAGGCAAATCAATTTCTAAAGTGAGGCCCGGCGGCATATAGTCTTTCCAAATTCGGTTTTTTATATAATCAGGTAATTCCATCTTTTTTCACTAAATTATCGATTTTAATTTAAATTATAAAATCATATAATAATTTATATTTTAGAATTAAAAACCTTTTTTATAAAAAAGGCTCCAATAATTTACTCCCATATAGATTTTAACTTCCAAATATCCAACGATTTTAGGTTTATAGTATCGTTGGTAGTAAAAAGATCAATGCCCTCTGAATCATCCGATTTCGGATAAATTCGGCTGGTTAAACATTCAGAGTAATTAAAAAATACTTCAATCACCGATTTATCTATAAATATATGGAATCTCATCTGCTGTTCGCTTAATGGAGATTCAATATTACCTTTTTCTTTGCCTGCCCAGAGCCGCTTTTTCTCAAGATCATATCCTATGGTTTTGAATTCTGCTTGATCTTTAGATTGGAATATCTTAAAACCAAAAGAGGTTGGATTGTTTCCTTCGAATTCTGCGATAATTTCCGAACACTCACCCTTTACATTTTCTAAAATTTGGCTTGAATGAGGGTCTATAATTACATTATCTAAATGAAAATGAGAATCCCGCAACATTTGGAGTTCGGGTACGGGATTAAATTTCAATCTACTCTCCTGTTCTAAAGATAAAATTCGGGGTAAAGTTAAGCATCCATTCCAACCGCCTGTTCCACCATCGCGTATCCATGCCCACATGATTAATCTTCCCTGTTTATCAAACATAGTATTTGGAGCATAAAATACACGACCGTGATCTAAATATCTCCAATTTTCAGGGGTAAATTTATGATTCACATAATTTCCTATACTGTAGGCGACTTTTTTATAGGGAGAAATAATTAATATATGTTTATCTCCCAGTGGAAAAAAGTTCGGACATTCCCAACTCACACCTGTAATTCTACTTTTCTCTTCTCCCCGACAGAGAGGATTTAGATATTCCCATTGAATGAGATCAGGGGACCGATATAATAATGCGATTCCGGCTTTAGTGTTATGAATATGACCTCCTAAAGTCATATACCAATAATTACCTTCCTTCCAAACATAAGGATCTC
>SMTZ1_10006318_pt1 | contig 11928 bp, 4 predicted proteins | sample DeeMarSWOR136_30_FD_25667 | JGI IMG/M metagenome (IMG submission 25667) | reverse complement strand
ATGCAGTGTGTAGGCTGCATTGATGCGATTACGCCGAGTGCTGCAAATCGAGGAATGTCGTCATCGCCAAGCACCTGGGCATGTTCGATGCGATGACGACTGTCCCGCTTGCCGTTGAGCTGTTGCGCCCTTTCACAGGCGTTGAGGACCCAGTGGTTAGCTTTATCGCCGATGGCATGAATACCGATCTGAAATCCCGCTTTGTCCGCGGTCACCACCAGCTCTTCCAACGCTTCATACGACATCTGAGGCAGGCCCGTCTTTTCGGGAGCATCGACATACGGATCAAAGAACAGGGCTGTTCCCGAACCCAACGTCCCGTCGATATATCCTTTGAGATAGCCAAACCGTATCCAGTTGCCCTCTCTGGGATATTCTTTTTGCAGTTCGGCGTAATGCCTCAGCCTTCGTTTATCTGCTGTCAGCGCTCCACCGATATAGACGCGCAACGTGAGTTTTCCCATAGCCTTAAACTTCTGATAGGTGTCGAAGTCACCGCCCGGAGGAAGCTGTATCGATGTCACACCATTTCTCATAGCTAAATCAAAGGCGGCCTGCCATCCGCGTGTACGGCGCTCTTGCTGCTCTTTGGCGGTTCGATGCACGCGTACCTCGCCGTATTTCAACAACCCCTTGGCCTTTTCCTTGAAGATTCCGGTGGGTTCTCCCGTGACCGGGTCGCGTTGTATCTCACCGCCGAAAGGATCCGGTGTTTCTTTGGTAATCCCCGAGTTTCTAATGACATAGCTGTTGACCAGAACCGAATGTCCATCAGCACGGGACAGCACCACGGGATTATTCGGAGCCACCGGATCAACAAATTCTTTGGTGGGCCACCGCGCGCTGTCAAACATTTCGTGTTCCCAATGACCGCCACGGATCAATTCGCCGGGCCGGGCTTTGGCAACCGCCTCCTTGACCTTCTCGGTGATTGTTTTGGGGTCTGTAATGTAACGAAGGTCAATATAGTCCGGATCAACGAAATTGAAATGAATATGCGCATCGTTGAAACCGGGAACCACCAGTCTGCCTTGCGCATCAATTATTTCCGTGAAGCCCTTTTTGACATATCTCTCGATGGCTCTGTTTGAGGTGACAGCAATAATCATCTCACCCTTGAAAGCCACCGCCTGGGCACGAGGATTGTCTTTGTCGATTGTAACAACCTTGGCATGTCGAATCGCCAGATCCGCTACGGGAACGGCGGGCGAGGCATCAACAATTGCCTCTTCCGCATAAGAAGTCTGGGCCGAGATATTAGTATCTGAGAGCCCGCCCACGCGAGTCCGGTTCCTGCTCAAATCGTTGCAATGGCTTAGAGCGGGAAGCAGATACGAAACCATTATCAGGATGGTCGATTGCCTCAGCATCATTATACCTGCCGTGCTGTCCAATGAGATATTATATATCCTCTGTGAGTCCCGTCCAGGAGCATTTGAGGACACGCGCCTCCGAGAAATCGCCTCCCGCCTGCCGGTCCGCCAACAAACGAACCGGCGTTGTCACGATGGATATCCATCCGCCAGCCTGCCGGAGCGCCGGTTGACGCCGCAGCTAAAATGCGGTAACATGGGCGAAAAACAATATAAGGAGGTATTAGCGATGCCGCGCACTGAGATGAAGACTTATCAACGGCAGTCCGCAGATACGATGACAGCCAAGGAGAAATCCAAGATGCAACGACGTGATGTGTTGAAGACGATAGGGGCCACCTTCCTTGTATCCACGGGGTCCTCGGCATCTGCCTACCAGTCGAAACCGCATGGGTGGAAGACCGCCTTCGGTCTGAACGGCTTTGCCTCCTCGTCCGAGAAGTATGGAAAAGTGTTTCCTGTCTGGGAGGTCCTTGATTTCGCGGCCCGGACCGGTTTTGACGGCATCGAACTGCACGGTACTTGGCCGATGGGCGGTTATCCAAGTTCGGATGAACCCCGGCGGATCAATGCCCTGAAACGTCTTTATGAGGCCTACGGCCTGCAAATCTTCTCGATTCAGACCGGAGCCGGCGGCGCATTTTCCCCCGCTGCTGTCGAGAGGAAACGGTGGCTCGACGAGTTTCGCGATCGGGCCAAATTCGCGAAGACCGTCGGCTGCGACTGTATTGGCATGTGGCCCGGAGGCAGGCTGCGAGGACAGACATTGGAAGAGGCTATCGAACATCTCGCCTCCTCGTTCCGCGAGGCAGCTAAGATCGCCCATGATCTGGGCCTGGTCCCGGCTTTTGAGATCGAGCCCGTGTTCCTCTTCAACACCGAAGAACACCTGCAACAGATCCTGGAGAAAGCGAATCATCCGGCACTCAAGACCATCTACGATCCCAGCCATTTCGACCTGATGAACGGTTCGACCGGGCGGCCTGATGAAATGCTCAGACGGATCGGCCTGGAGAACATCGGCTACGTCCACTTCACCGACACCGACGGCACTCGCCGAGACGAAGGCACGTCAAAACATCTGCCTTGTGGCGATGGCCACATCGACGTACAGGCCTCACTATCGACACTGTGGCAGGGAGGCTTCCGAGGCTGGATGAATATCGATGCGTGGCAGATCCCCGACCCTTACGATGCCTGCCTGAAAGGCAAGCAGGCCATCGACTTCTTCTTGGCAAGTCGCTGACCTGCAAAGTCCCTGACCGGCTGATTCTGACGATCTTGACTATCGTCGAAAAAGTTGATTTGCCCCGACAGCTCCGGTAATACGTGGTGACAAGTTCGGAAAAACACGCGGAAGAAAACGGCAAATTAACCTGGATTAAGAAAAATAGGCTTTGAGGACGTATTGTTGGACCATCCTTTGAGTGTTAAAGAATGAACCATTCAGAGCAATACAGTGAGACATCATGTCACGGAATTGCTCTGGCTGATTGTAGAATAGAGGAATGACTGTATTTTCAAGCTTATCGTAGAGGGCAATTGCATCTCGCTCAGTGTCACGTTCGTCTTCTGTGGCGTGATCGTCTTGGCCGATTGACCATCCTGTTTTGCCCTCGATACAGCCTTCGATCCACCAGCCGTCCAAAATGCTGAATGAAGGAACGCCATTCAAGGCGGCCTTCATGCCACTTGTACCCGAAGCCTCCATCGGCGGCAGGGGCGTGTTGACCCAGACATCGACACCCGATGTGATAAGCTTTGCCAACTCGATATCGTAGTTTTCGAGATAGGCAGCTTTCACATCCCCCTTTAGAGCTTCTATCGCCTGGAATATTCGCTTAATAAGCTCCTTGCCGCCCTGGTCTTTCGGATGCGCCTTTCCGGCGTAGACTATCTGAAAAGGTCCGGTCTTAGAGCGGATTTCTCTCAGCCGCTCAACATCACTCAAAAGCAGGTCAGCTCTCTTGTAGCTCGCCGCCCGCCTGGCAAAACCTAAGGTCAAGGTTTCTACATCCATCCCTTTATTGGTTTCGCGATTGACATAATGAATCAATTGTCGCTTAGCTTCCAGATGCGCCTCCCATATTTCTTTTTCCGGAATGCTCAACGCGTAACGCAGGCTGAAGTTATCTTCCCGCCAGCCTGGGATGAATTTGTCAAACAAATCTTGGAACGGGCTTGACGTCCAAGCGGCCACATGCACCCCATTGGTTATTGAATCAATTCTGTACGGGGCATACATGTGACTGGAAATCTCTCCGTGTTTCTTGGCCACTCCGTTCACATAGTGGCTAAGTGTTAGAGCCAAGTATGTCATATTGAGGGTCCCATCGTGGCATATCAAATCTCTGGCCTGGAGTCCGGGGTGGTCTGTCAGTGCCTTCTGGACCGCCTCCATGGGGAATTTGTCATGTCCGGCAGGCACCGGAGTGTGCGTGGTAAAGACACACTTCCTTCGTACAGTCTCGACGTCCTCTGGCAAAATGGATTCTCTTCCCGCCTCTTGGCACTGTTCTTGTAGAAGCTCCAGCGTCAGGAAAGCGGCATGGCCTTCATTCATATGAAATCTGTCGATTTTGTTATGCCCAAGGGCTCGGAGCATTCGAACGCCCCCGATGCCGAGAATGACCTCTTGGCAAAGACGATAGTACATATCACCCCCATAGAGTCGGCCCGTCAACGTCCGGTCCCAGTCGCCATTATCGGGCACGTTTGTGTCCAAGAAGTACACCGGCACGCCGTTCCCCCCCGATCCACTTACTTCAAATTTCCATGCTTTCAGCTTCACTTGCCTGCCTTCAAGATCGACGATCACGGTCTGATCCAATGGCTCAAGAAAATCCTCAATCACCCACTTCACCGGCTCCTCGGTTTGAAAGCCACTTGGGTCGAGCTTCTGATAGAAATAACCTTCGCGGTGAAGCAAAGTGACTGCGACCATCGGAACGCTAAGTTCTGCCGCTGAGCGAATTGTATCACCGGCAAGCACCCCAAGCCCACCGCTGTAGGTAGGCATATCACTCTCAAGACCGACTTCCATAGAAAAGTAGGCTATTTTTCTTTCATCGCTCATGTTAACGTGCCCGAACGGCCCTCCTTTTAGCCAGACGGTTCCATTTCGTTAGTATCTTGTAGCTGAACTATGCAGCATTTTCAACCATAGCTCTGAAAAAGTCAACCCGCTATTGCTTGCTTACAAGCGATGCTGGCCATCGGATGGATGGCCTGTGTCTCTTGGGCTGTCTGTCTTTGTTGAGCTGCCGCCAGTTTGAATGCGGCCTTTTCGAAGAGGTGCTACCGCTGGTAAATTGGCAAGAAGTGGTAGTGTATGGACAGACTCAACATGGCCATAGATGTTACATAGACCTTTCCGGCTTCCCTATCCTTGCTCCCCATCGGCCAGGAGCCATCATCGCCTTGGATGTCGAGGAGTATTTCGCGAACCACCTTACGGGCATGGTCGGCATACTTACCCCTCATCTGAAACATCCCTTGTGCATAGTAGTACATCCCGTAGTAAAAATACTCCGGGCCGTTTAAGTCAGGAATCTTATAGTCAAGAAAATAATTCGCCGAACCTCTAACCTCAGGAGCATCATAGTCACCGCAAATCTGCAGAACCAATAGCCCGCCCGCCCCCGAGCCGAAACGCATTCGGTTTTCATTCGGCCTGTAGCAGAAAAAGCCTTTTGTCCCGTCTTTTCTGTCCGTCTGATAACACCTTTTTACGTAGGCAACGGCCTTATCAATTGCTTCTTTGGGCACATGCACACCCGCGTTGTTCGCAGCCCTTAACGCAATGAGCTCCCAGACCGTGACGGATAAATCGGCGTCGCTTGAGTTAGGGTTGTAGCGCCAGCCGCCCTCTTCTCTCTCATTGTCTTTGCGTACCGCCTGGGCTTTAAGAATCAAATCAATTGCCCTTTGCAGACGCTCACGAACAAGACGGTCCTGCTTATCGTCAACGCCCATGCCTAATACTTCAGCCAACATGAGCGTAATAATCCCATGGCCATACATCCGCGAGCCATCCTTGCTTCCGAAATAGCCCTTCTCATCCATTCGATCCGGTCGAAGCACATATTCAAGAGCCTTGCGAATCGCAGCGCCTTCCTTGGTCTTGTCCGCCGGCTTGTGCCCGACCGACATCATTGCCATAACGGCCAAGGAGGTCATGGTCGTCTGGTGGCGGTTATTATCTACGATGGCACCATCTTCACGTTGCTGGCTTAATAAGTATTCAACTGCCTTGCGGGAACTCTCATCAACCCGCCGCCACTCGGCGTCTTCCGTGCTCTTTTCTGCAGCACGGGCAGAGAAAACAGATTGTCCAACAGACATAAGGGCGACCAGAATCCAGCAAATGGCAAGACGAAACTGACAGCAGTTTTCATAGACTCTCATTGGTTTCATCTGATTCTCCTGCTCATCAAGATCGCCATAGCGCCACTGAAACATCAGCGCATTGGCCTGGCTCGTTCTGAGACCACCTTAAAATAGGTATTGACCATGGCTCTATATTCTTCCGCAACGGACTCAGACTGGGCTTCCATCAAATCTTGCGCGTCCAGTTGCCGTAACTTACCCCATTGACCCCTCTGAAGAATGACGTGCTCGGGCAGCTTCCTACCGGTCTCAGGAGGCATATCCGCGGTATTCTTATCGCCGGAGAACATCGCTGATAGCATGTGCCGGGTCGCATTCTGTGCTTGAGGGGCCGTCACTTGCTGTCCGCGGGCTTGTGCCATCGCGATTTGCTGACTTTGCAATGGCCGCCGTACTGCCTGCTGGGCCTGCTGGAGAGCAGAGGCCTGTGCGGACTGCCGGGTTGCTTCTGCAAGTTGCGCAGCCTCAAGCCTATCCATGGACCGGGCCATCCATTGAGATGCCTGAGCCGAAGGCTGCATCAACTGTGCATTTTCCGCAAGAGCTTGTGCGGCAGTCACCTGCTGCTCAAGCTCTTCAAGTTTTGCAAGCTCACTGGCCAACGCATCATAGGCGTCATCTACCTGAGACTGCGCCTGTCGGGCTCTGCGCGCGGTATCCAGTGCCTGCTGGGCCCGGGGCAGCTCGTCCTGAGAGATGGACTGCATCGCCTGTGCACTTTGCTGTAGAGCAGGCCAAGTAGCTCGTCCCAAACGCTCGGCATGAACAGCGGCCAGCACAATGGCTTCGGTCACCTGTGGGGCGGCTTGATTAATCTGCTGTTGTTGCTGGCCGGTGTGCTCCAGACGAGCGGAACGCTGCTCGGCTAACTCTTTTAAGTCTTTAGCTAACTGGGTAGCCTCCTTGCCGAGATTGAGCGCTTCCCTCTCGGCATCGCGTACCTGACGACCCGTTGCCCTTACCTGTTGGCGGTTTTCGTTGTTGGCAGCCCTGTCGGTCGCTCCTGCTGCGGCTTCGAGACCCTGTTTGGCTTGATTCATCATTTCGGCGAAATCTTCGACCTGCCTGGCAAGGGACGCGGGCGAAACAGGAAAATCGGATGGTATTTGCTCCACTGCTTTCTCTGCAGCGTCCTGCGCCTGGGCAAATTCATTGTTGGCTGAGGCTCCGATCCTTTGGGCTTCTTGCGACAATCTCGGGATACTCTCATCAGCCAGTTCTTCAGCTTGTTGCGCCAGCGTTTTGGCCTTTTGAACAAACCGCTGCTCACGCGCATCCGCGTCGGCAAATCCTCCATCAACTTTTCTCTGCTGCGCCATTAGCTCCTTCGCTTCTTTGGCCAATTGCTGAGCCTCTTGAGACAACTGCCTCGCCTGTGCTTCGGCGTACTGGGCCATGAGCGCCGCTTGTCTCACTTGCTCGCTTGGCTCATTCGCACTGCTTCTTGTCTTTTCGGTGGCTTCGTGGAGGCCCGATTCTGCCTTATCCATGTTGCCGGCAAATTGCTGGGCCCCATCCGCCAGTTGTTTTGGTGTTGCTAAGGCCTCTTTTGGAATCTGCTGCGCAGCTTCTCGAGCGGCTTTGGCTGCGCCTTTGAACAGGCTTTCTGCATCGGTTCCGGCGGCCCGCGCCCTTTGAGAAGCCAGCGCAATTTCATTCTGAGCGAGCTCATCTGCTTTCCCGGCCAATTTCTTGGCCTTTTCGTTTAGCTCTTTCAGTTTTTGGTTCTGCTCAGAAAACTGCCGGTCTTGCTGATTTTGCTTTTCTGCAATTTTCTCCAGCCGTTCTGCAATGTCGTCCTCCTTCTGTACCATATCTCTCAGGCCACTGATGGCATGTTGCAGTGCATTGTCGGCAATTAAGCCAAGTTCTTGCTGCATAGCCTGGTCCTGCTGGAGCTGCTGTTGAAGACGGGACATGAGCTGCTCGGGGGATAATCCTGCGATTTGGGCCAATTCATCTACTTGACTGTATTGACCGTCCATTTGGCCTGCCAATTGCATCTGCTGCTCAGCCTCTCGCAGGGCCGTTCGAGTCGGTTCAGGATTGCCTGCCTCAAGGTTCTCGTAGTGCCGGGCGACAAGCTGCAAGGCCTCGTCCAGCTTTTGTTGCTGGGCAAAAGCCGAATCCAAAGCTTGCTCTTGTGCCTGGGGTTCAGAGCTTGCTGATGCCTGACGCAAGAGATTCTCTGCCTGCGGAGGCGGCTGCTGAAGAAGCGCCATCGCATCATCGGCATCTCTGGCCCTCTCCTGGCCTTGCTGTGTGCTGAGGTCCTGAATGTTTGCATCACGGCGAAGCGCATCGCGAACACTATCGAGACGAGAATCGAGCGCCTGCTGCTCACGCATCAATCCACGAGCTTCCTGGCCGACGTCATCAGGCTGACGAGAATGTGGCCGCTCAGTTAACTGCTCGGTCTGCTTCTTTAGCTGGTCGCTCTGCTGGGCGGCGGCTCGTAGCTGGTCGGCCAGAGAAGGAATATACTCAGCAATCACTTTTCGCGCATCTTCTAAGTAAGGGGTCAGTTGCCGCCTCACATCAGCCAGTGCCACGGCTATTTCATCCATCTGGTCAGTTACGAATTGAGGATGGTGGTTCATGTCTTGTCTTTGACGGGCTTCCTGGCCGACCGCTTTCAATGAATCGGATTTGAGAAGAGCACTTAGAATGTTTCTGATTTCGTTGGGCATGCCGGCGTTTCTAAGCTTGGTGGGCGCAGCTTTGATGCCATTTTCCCAATTGTCCCACTGCTCCAAAGCTCCGGGCATTAGGTTGCGCTTCACTCCTGCCCAACGCTCGACTGAGGCCATTTCGCCAAGATGCTCTGCGAGTTCATCTACGTAGCGACCGGTTTCCAATACGCGATAGGCTTTGTGAATCCGGTCTATATCAGAGGCAGTTTGTTTTGTGGTAGGCGCGTCAGCCGCCCTGGTTTCCAGGACTTCAACGGCCGTCGCCGTATTTGCGGTATCATTAACGAATAAGTAACTTGGCTTGGTATGCAGGTCTTCCAGTTGTGCACGGTCTTTAAGCTGTCCGGTTGCCGAAGCCCATCGATGGTCACTTTCCTGGCTTGCCTGAGTCGTCTTCGTTCTCTGCTCATCTATTTGCCTCTCTGCGATATTGGGTTTGCTCTGCAGCTCCTGCAACTTTCTTCGCTGATTGACCAGATCGTCAAGTCTCCACTTTAGTTGCGACAGCTCACTGGCCGTTTCTCCGAGGGACCTTGCCAGATCCTCCTTTGACCTATCTGCCTTTTGAGAAATGGTGCCTCGGGCGTGGAAAAGTCCTCTCGTTGTTTCGTCGAGCGCATCTCTGACGGTGTTGCTACGCCTGATCAATTCCTCTAACGCTGGCTCATCCTTTCCAAGCACGGCTTCGAGCTCCGCACGTTGCTGTTCAATCTTCTTCTGGATGTTTCTGGCTTGCCTGGCCTGATTGTATTCGGTATGCACGGCCAGTTCATCGAGCATCTGCTCTACAAACTGCTGCTCCCTCATCGCAGCTTGCTGACGGCGCACCAGGCGTCGCGTGATCATCGCCTTCTCGCCGTCATCCGCCTTTTGTAATTGACTTTGCGTCTCAGATAACAACTCACCTTGGTTCTCACAAAGTCGTTTGACTTCTTCCCAAAGACTTTGTGCTTCTTCCAAGGCGAGAAAATTCTGATACGCGCGTCGCACCTGCTCGGCCAGATTCCTCAGATGACCGGTCGCTGCCTCAATCTGCTTTAGCTGGTTTTCAGCCAGTGTCCACGTGGGGCCAGCATGCCGGAGACTTCCATGGACTCTGTCCAGTGCATCATGCCGCAAGCGGCTCAACATTCGGCCAACCAAAATTGCGTTTTCAGATTCTCTTCTTGAATCCGATTCATAAAGGGCATCTCTAAGGACGCTCCAGGCCGAGTGACTTCGCAGTTCTACCTCATCAGATCTCACCTGGGCATTCAGAAGGGTCTGCCGATGTTGGTCCGTATTGTCAGGACGACTATGGAATTCCTCTTTTAGCTGGTTTGATTCTTCCTGCAACCGCCCGGTGGTCTCAGAAAGCCTCTCTAATAGAGCCAGGATCGTTCGCAGCCTCGCAATATCCTGAAACTTCTGGATGGTGAAATCGGGCGAACTGATGGTGATTTGTACAACGCGGGACTCGCCGTGATTGCCTTTTGAGTCGGTTGCTACCAGCTTCGTCAAAACCTGGTCACCTGGCTTTAGTCTCATGTCCAACAAGTCCCAATCTCTCTTGATAGCTGCTTCTTTGCCCGGTTCTGTCTCTAATTCGATCTCTTGCCATAACCCACTATTGATGCGAAACGTTTGTTTGACTGTTCGCAGCCCTAAGTCATCCTTGGCCAAGCCCTCCAAACGGACAATGGCGTCGGACGGCAGGATTGGATTTTCTTCAGGCCTGTCGATGGTGACACTCGGGATCAAATCCGGCAAAACGGAGATCTCGTAGCTGGGAGCGAATTTGTTTTCAAACTGTGTTTCTTCAGCCACCAAATGTACCCGGTAGGTGCCCGACGTCTTGAATTCTATCTGCCCGGATAATAGAGACTCACCGGCGATATTGAGTTTCGTAGTGTGTTTTTCTTCTTCGGTCTCTATCCACAATTCTGCCTTGCCGATGGGCTGATCCACCTCGATTTTCAAGTCAACGGTGCTTGCCTCCAAGGCCTCGACATCCCCCGCAGGTTCGACGAGCTGTTTGTCCTTCAGGCCAGAGTAAGCAGGATAATGATACGTTTTGCCAAAGCGCCTCACGTGCGGGCGAGGTCGTGACGCCACGGTGAAATAGCGTGTAGAGGCCCTGCCGGAAAACACACGATAGCTGAGACGCTCGCCTGCTATGACGAGCGTAGCCGCGAAACGCTGCTCACCGATCGGCTCCATCTGGACCGTCGCGGATTCTTTCTCCAGCCATTCGCCGAAGGATTCAATAAACACTTCATGCCGGCCCGGCTCGCTCAATTGCGCTATGATTGTTACAGGGTCGCCGCGGGGAATAATCGCCTCCGGATCAGAAGGCTCGACGATTTCGATTTGCAGCTTTGAGACCCGACCGATATTTGCGGCGGGTGCAAAGGCCCGCGCCATCAGTGTTGTGTACTGTAAGCCCGGTACAAATAAAAGTACGATGCATGAAGCCATCACTGCGGCGGCCAATAGTGCCCACTTGCGAATGACAGAAGCCGGCAACATGGCTTTGACGTGGTAATCTCTTACCAAGGACGCGACCTTCTTTTGCTGTAAAGACCGAAGTTCCTCGGAGTCCCATACCTTCTTCTTTGGCTCTCCAAGCTCTACGGCGGAAAGGACTTCTTCCTCCAATTCCTTGTGTCCTTCTTCGAACATCTGCGCCAACTCCCGCAGATTAGCGGAGCGCAGAAACCATCGAAGTGACGTCAAATAGAAAGCGGCCAATACCAAACCATAAGCAATGAGGCTCAGAATCAGCCGAACCACTTGGGGAAGAACAAATAGAAAATCGATAAAGGAAATGACGGTCATGCTTATGAGGACTGTTGCCAGCAACGCGCACAAGCCGCGGAGGGCAATCAAGCGTTTCCTGCGTTCTTCATAAGCCTTGAGCTTATATAGCGTGATGGGAGAAAGCCGTGTGTCCATCTGACCCTATGATCAATACACCTCCATCATTACAACATACCTGCCTTTTTTCGCAGAATCCACTCTATTGTAATCAATCCCACTACTATTGTAAACCACCAATAACTCTGCCACAGGGCAGTATCACTCTGCATGACCTTCCCCTCACTGAGCAACTTAAGTGTCTCGGTAAGGTCACGCGTATCTTCCTCACGATAAAACTCTCCGCCGGAATTCATAGCAATCTGTTTAAGCAGTTCCTGGTCACAATCCAACTGCGCCAGCTCACCTGCCTGGGGCGCTTGTACGTAGAACTGAGCACGAGCCAGCATCTGCTCCGGAGGATATCCCAGTACGTTGATCTTGACTTCGTATTCGCCTATCTGCAGAGCAGCGGTCTGGCCGCGAAATTGTCCGCTCTCTTTATCCAGCAACAATGGGATAGATGCTACTTTTTGCCCATCCTTAAATAGATTGGCGTTTGCAGTGGCTTGCGTGACCAGATTTCCCTCGGTGTCACGTATCTTGGCCCGAATCAATGCGGTCTGTCCTGGTGTGTA
>SMTZ1_10006317_pt1 | contig 11928 bp, 9 predicted proteins | sample DeeMarSWOR136_30_FD_25667 | JGI IMG/M metagenome (IMG submission 25667) | reverse complement strand
TCCTTTCGGACATTGATAAAGAGACAGTTGAATTCTCCCCGAACTACGACGGTTCCCTTTTAGAACCTCTGATTCTCCCCACTACGATACCCAACCTCCTCATAAATGGCTCCTCCGGAATCGCCGTTGGTATGGCAACCAACATCCCGCCCCATAATTTGTCTGAAGTATCTGAGGCCATCATTAGACTCATTGATGATCCGGAAATCGGACTAGAGGAGGTGACGCAAATTGTGCCGGGGCCGGATTTTCCAACCGCCGGATTTATCCTTGGGAAGAGTGGCATTCAAGAAGCATACAGGACGGGCAGAGGTATCATCAAGGTAAGGGCGAGGGCGTTTGTGGAGAAAGTTGGGCAACGTCGAGAAAGGATCGTCATTTCAGAGATCCCATACCAGGTGAACAAGGCTAAACTCTGCGAAAAGATTGGGGAATTGGTGAAGGAAAAAAAGATAGAGGGGGTCGCCGATATCAGGGACGAGTCGGACAGAGAAGGAATGCGGATTGTCGTAGACGTAAAACGGGACGGAAAGCCTCTTGTGATCCTTAATCGTTTGTACAAGTTTACCCAGATGGAGACCTCCTTTGGGATCATACTCCTTGCCATCGTAAACGGACGACCCCAGGTTTTGACCCTCAAAGAGATCCTGGAGCATTTTGTTGGGCACCGCCGTGAGATTATTATACGCAGGACGATCTATGACCTCAGGAAGGCGGAGGAGCGCGCACATATTCTTGAGGGATTGAAAAAGGCGCTCGATTTTCTCGATGACGTGATTGAGCTCATTAGATCTTCATCCGATCCTAAAGAGGCGAAAGATCGATTGATGTCGGATTTCGCGTTTTCGGATATTCAGGCTCAGGCGATTCTGGACATGAGATTGCAAAGACTGACCGGACTGGAAAGGGAGAAAATCAATGCAGAATACCAAGACCTCATCAAGAGTATTGCCCGGTTCAAGGCGATTCTTGACAGTGAAACGTTGGTGTCCGAAATCATTAAAGATGAAATGAAAGAAGTCGTACAGAAGTATGGTGATGAGCGCAGAACCGAGATTCTGGAGGATTCAGCAGACCTGGATTTGGAGGACTTGATAGCGGAAGAGGATATGGTCGTGACCATCAGCCATGAAGGATACATCAAGCGGAATCCAAGCAGTCTTTATCGGGCACAGCGTCGAGGAGGTAAGGGGATGACCGGCGTTAAACCCAAGGCCGAAGATTTTGTAGAGCTCCTGTTCGTGGCTTCTTCCCATGACTACTTCCTATTTTTCACGAACAAGGGCCGGGTGCACTGGAAAAAGGTGCATGAGATCCCAGAGGGTGGTCGGATGTCCAGGGGAAAGGCCATTGTCAATCTTTTAGAACTCAGGAGAGGAGAACGGGTGGCCACCACACTCTCGGTAAGGAATTTCGAGGAGGGCAAGTATGTGGTAATGGCCACAAGAAAGGGATTTGTCAAGAAGACAAAACTTAAGTCCTACAGCCATCCAAGGTCAGGAGGTATTGTAGCACTTAAGATCCGGGATGAGGATGAACTCATTGGAGTTCGGGTGACTGATGGGAGCCAGGACATCTTTCTGACGACACGGCAAGGAAAGTCGATCCGTTTCGATGAGACCGAATTGAGAGGCATGGGACGGGTAGCTGCGGGGAACATTGGCATCCGCATGGAATCTGGCGATGAAGTGGTGGGTATGGAGGCGCTCAGAGAGGGTGCAACGATCCTTACCGTGACGGAAAATGGATATGGAAAGCGGACAAGGACGGAAGAATACCGCCGACAGGCAAGGGGTGGAAAGGGAATACTAACCATAAAGGCCACAGAAAGGAACGGGCCTGTAGTTTATTCTTATCAAGTGGCGGATCAGGATCAATTGATGATCATCACCGACCACGGCAAGATTATTCGTTTGAGAGTGAAAGATATTTCTGTCATTGGTCGCAATACACAGGGAGTTAGACTGATAAACCTAAAAGATGAAGAAAGGGTTGTAGGCGTAGCCAGAGTGATGGAAGAGTAGCGCAAATAGAAGGGGCCACTGGTGAGTGATGAAGTAATCACCAAAATTGGAGTAATTGGCGCAGGAAGCTGGGGAACAACACTTGCTAATCTCTTGGCTGAAAAGGGGTTGGACGTAAGCCTTTGGGTCAGGGAAGAAGAGGTGCTGCATCAGATAAGGAATGAACGGACAAACAAAGTCTTCTTGCCCGGTCTGGAACTGGCTCCTCAGTTGAGGGCGGTCCAGTCCTTTGAGGAGGCATTACGTGGAAAGGAGCTGGTAGTCGTGGTCGTTCCTTCCCATGTGTTTAGGGAGATTGTTTGCCATATAAAGCCATACTTGAATCGCCAAATGGGACTTATCGCCGCAACAAAAGGAATTGAGAACGACAGCTTGATGCTCATGTCTCAGGTGGCTGAGAGCGTGCTATCTGATGAGTACACAAGCAGTTTTGCGGTTCTTGCCGGCCCCAGTTTTGCTAAGGAGGTGTTCCAGAAATACCCCACAGCTGTGACGATTGCATGCCGTGACTTGGAGCACGCAAAACGCTTGCAGGAGCTTTTTTACACAGAATTTTTCAGGGTGTATATTACGCAAGATGTGATAGGGACGCAGCTCGGCGGTGCAGTCAAGAATGTGATCGCCATTGCCTCTGGCACGTCTGACGGCCTGAATTTCGGCCATAACGCTAGGGCTGCCTTGATTACGCTAGGGCTTGCTGAAATTACGCGGCTGGGGGTGGCGATGGGAGCCAATCCGCTCACCCTATCGGGCCTAGCGGGAATGGGGGATCTTGTTCTAACCTGCACGGGAGATTTGAGTAGAAATCGGACGGTGGGGTTGAAGATCGGCAAGGGCATGAGTCTTGAAGAGATCACCGGAACCATGAAGATGGTGGCAGAAGGAATCAGAACAGCCCGCTCTACATATCAATTAGCGAAAAAACTGGAAGTGGATATGCCCATTGCTACCCAGGTGTATCAGATTCTCTATGAGAGAAAGGAGCCAAAACAGGCGGTCAAAGAGCTCATGACGAGAGAGCTGAAGGTCGAGCTGGAAAACTAGCGCCTAGTATTAGACTTTGAATGCCAGCCTTTTTCCAATCAGAATTGTTCCCTTCTCTGTAATCAATGGCAAAGAACGACTTGCTAGTCCATCATGATTCCTTGCAACCCGATCGTTTGTGCAAAAGGTTGGGTCGCTCTATTTTCTCCATCAATATCGTTTTCGAGGAAACGCTATCGTCTACGAATACATACGCGAGGTGTCTAGCATGTGCGGGAGCGCCAGAAGGGACGATTGTACTGGCAGAAGAGCAAACTGAAGGTAAGGGTAGGATGGGCCGAAAATGGCTCTCACCGGCCTATACGAATCTACTCATCTCCCTGCTGCTTAGACCACCACTAGAGGTGGAGCAGGTTTTTGCGCTGACTATGGTTTTTGCGTTGGCGACCATCAGCGGTGTAAATGATAGATGCGGGTTTACCCCGATGATCAAATGGCCCAACGATCTTTACGTAGCCGGTAGAAAGTTGGGGGGCATGCTCACCGAGTTCTCGGCCAGTGGGCGAACGCTCGACTATGTCGTCTTGGGTCTCGGTCTGAATGTTAATTGGAAACCTGGAAAGGAACAGAGGACTCGATATCTGGCAACCAGTATTTTGGCTGAAATTGGACGAAGGGTTTCGAGGGAGGACCTATTAGTGCAGATATTGAAACAATTCGAACACTGTTACGGAGATGTGCTCGCTGGTAATGTGAAAAAATACTATGCGAAATGGAACGAGCGGTCAATGCTTCATGGAAAACGCGTGGAAGTCAGGTTCGAAAATGAGTGGATTTGTGGTGAAGTTGTTCGAATAGACAAAAACGGGGCGCTGATCATTCTGGATGATAAAGGTCAGGAGCGGAAAATCCTTTCAGGTGATGTATCTTTGCGCGGAGTCACGAATGAGGATACTGATGATCGGAGCGCTTTCTGACGAGGCTGTTGTGCGCCTTTAGGAGGAAAAACTAATGCAGCTAAGAGGGCCGGTCACATCAGAAAAGACCTCGTGACTCTAAAAAAGTTGACTGGAGTGCAGATAATTCGCTGTCTTCTTAATAAGTTATCCAGAGTGGTGCCTTTTTACAACCGATAGAAATGAGTTTTTGATTTATTTTTGAGTTGAGAGAATGAGGGCGAAATTGGATTGCGAAGAATTGCAGTGACCGCAGTCTTGAAAATGGGGGTTCTAGAGGTTTTCGTGAAACCCAGTGCAAAAACAGCAGGTCTTGATTATGGCAACTAATTCTTTTGCATAGTTAGTTTTCAGGAGGGGAAATTGGTATGGCCACCATCCAGCCAAAGGGAGAGAAGCTACGGCAGGCAGTAAAATGGATTTCAGAAAAAAGAAAAGAGGACGACAGCAAGCCGCTCTATGGCCTAATTGAGGAAGCCTCGTTGAGATTCAATTTATCCCCGAAGGAGGAAGATTTCCTTCGATCCTTTTATAAGGAAACCCCAGCCTAGAGAGCTAATCATGGAATTAACGCGTTCAGGCATCGGCCTCATTTTATGCCAACGCCTGGGAAAGCGGCTGTTTTCTAATGGTGAACCAGGTTAGGACAGAAACTCGGAAAACGCCGAGGACCGTATTTCTTCAAATAGGGATGATGAACGGATGAGTTGACCGGACGGGTTGAGCGCCTCAAGCTGATGAGATGCGAAGGCCGCAATGGGACCATATGGGAGTTTCAAAAAAGGGAAAAAACTGTGTGTACAGTGGTAGAGGAGTTTTGGAATGTTTCACGTGAAACATTGATTTGGCTTTTCAAATTTCAGTGAGTATGTTATCAACGTCCACGATCATTCAGGAATTTAAGCAAAGCAAGTTTTGAAAGCGTTCGCCAGAAATCTGAAAGCTGCCCCTGCTGATCTCCCTCATCCCATTTCTGGACCAAGAATTACCATATTACTGAGGCCTCGCTTGCGCTTATGGGAAATGTCATCACTATTGCCAATCAGAAAGGTGGCGTAGGAAAAACAACCACAGCCGTCAACCTTTCCGCTTCACTTGCAGCTGCGCGAAGAACTTGTTTGCTAATCGATTGTGATCCACAAGGGAATGCCACTACGGGCCTTGGCATCGACAGATCTGCCTTAGAAAAGGGTGTCTATGACTTGATCATGGACGCCGTGCCGGGAGAAGAGACAGTTACTGGTACGCTTTTGTCCCGATTGAAACTAATCGGAGCGACCGCCAACTTGCTAGGTGCTGAGGTAGAGTTGGCCTCCATGGAGCACAAGGAATTTCGGCTGCGAAAGGGTCTATCAAGGCTCAAAAAAGAATATGATTATGTTTTCTTAGATTGTCCCCCATCATTAGGTTTTTTGACGGTGAATGCCTTGGCAGCGGCCGACTTGGTCATGGTTCCCTTACAATGCGAATACTACGCATTGGAGGGCTTATCACAGCTGTTAGAGACCCTTAAGGCGGTGAAACGAAGTCTGAATCCTACCCTTAGGCTGGCTGGAATCCTACTGACCATGTACGATATGCGAAACAATCTTTCCGAGCAGGTGGCAGATGAGATCCGAAGTCACTTCAAAGGGAGCGTCTTTAAGACGATTATTCCGCGCAACGTCCGCTTGAGCGAAGCTCCCAGCCACGGAAAACCCATTCTCCTTTACGACATAAACTGCAAAGGCACGCGAAGTTACCTGGCACTGGCAAAAGAACTGATTGAAAAAGGAATAAAGTAAGATGGCGAAAAGAAAGGCCCTCGGGAAAGGCTTGTCGGCGTTAATTCCTAATGCAAATGCCTTCGAGGAGGGGAGCGGCCAGTTTTTCCAATGTCCTGTGGAAGCGATAGAAGGCAATCCCTATCAGCCCCGGCAAGACTTCGGGGAATCTGACCTGGAAGAGATGGTAGCATCGGTTAAGGAAAAGGGGATTATCACTCCTTTACTAGTTAGCAGGACCGAGACCGGCTATCAGCTTATCGCTGGAGAACGAAGGTGGCGAGCAGCACAGAAAGCAGGCCTGGAGCGAGTTCCTGTTGTGGTGCGAGAGGTAGCCCCCTACGAGGCCTTGGAATTGGCACTGGTCGAGAATATTCACAGGAAAGACCTGAATCCAATTGAAGAGGCGCTTGCCTACAAACGGTTGCTCGAGGAGGCCGAGGCCACCCAGGAATCCCTGGCCAGAAGAGTGGGGAAGGACCGGTCTTCAATTACGAATCTCTTGAGGCTCCTGAAGCTGCCTGTTAACATTCAAAAGGATTTGATCGACGGCCGCCTGAGCATGGGACATGCACGCGTACTGGTGGCAGTCACCGAACCTGAGGAACAAAAAGCCCGTAGAGATAAGTTCATAAGTGAGGGGCTTTCAGTGCGAGAGGCGGAGCAAGTTGGCAAGAGAAGGAGAGCCGGAAAATATCCGAAAAGAAAAAGCTCTGAGCAGGACTACTACTTGCAGTCTCTGATAGACAAACTTAAACAGTCGCTCGGCACTAAAGTGGACATTAAGAAGAGGGGCAGCAAAGGTCGCATCATCGTTTACTTTTACTCGGATGAAGAACTGGATAGGCTCCTTGAAATGCTGGATTGATTTTCCTTGCCTCTCCATTTTCTCTCATTTCCTTTCAGCAGCCGCTGAATGTTCCCACCATGCTTTAGGCAAATGAGCGCAGCCACAAGCAAAGCTCCGATCACCAGGGGCTGTGGTTCACCAAAAACTGCCAGCAACAGGGGCATAGAAACTGCAGATGCCATCGAACCTACCGAGATGATATCCCATTTATACACCGTCAAAACAAATATGAGGGCTGCCAGAAGACACGCTGGAATAGATATTCCAAGATAAACACCGGCAGCAGTCGCGACCCCCTTTCCTCCCCGAAATCTCATAAAAATGGAGAACTGGTGGCCCAAAAGTGCGGAGAGGCCTACCGCCGAGAGCCCAATTTCATGTCCATAGCCTCCCGGCGAGGCATAATGGGCAAAAAGAAATACGGGAACAAAACCCTTCAGCATATCGAGAAGAAGGGTGAAGAGACCCCATATAAGTCCAAGCTCTCTGGCGACATTTGTGGCCCCTATGTTCCCACTGCCTCGCTGAGTGATGTTGATGCGTCCCACAGCACTGGCGATGATTCTTCCGAATGGGATGGACCCGAGAAGATAAGCAGTCACAACCAGGAGAATTGATTGGGGTGTCATGAAACCTCCGTCAAAGGATTTTCAAAGAAGGAGACCACCCAAAGACACATGGGTTGCCGTCTACCAGCTCAGGTGAATAGCCCTGTCTGGGGGACCACAATTGCAGACACTTACCCTGGTTCCCCTGAGGGAAGCTCACAGTTATCCTCTTTGCAGGTGGACTGTCTACAATTCCCTTGTCATTTGTTTCTTTATGGTTGATCATAAAAATATCGTTATCCCAGTATTTGTTCAATTAAAAAAACGTAACAATTTACTTTCAAAGGTGTTTGCATAGGATACGGTCGCGTCAAGGGAGACTCAAGAATATATGACTCTCGCAGCAAAATGTACAATCCAGCACCCAGTTTCTTGATTCCTGAAAAGAGAGTCATATACCCTTGCCGAACGTTTCTAGCCTGCGCGCTCATCAGGCACTTGAGGAGCTAGCCCTATGAGGATTTGAAAAAGTCAGTGGATGTTTGTCTTTGAGGTTTCGGGGAAGCTGCAAATAGAAGTTTCCTTCCTGGTGTTTTCCCCTCTTCAGGCATCCCCCGGCATAGATGCGGCATTTGAAGGAGAGCTCATCCATTGCGCTTTTGACCTGCGATTCATCGAGCACGCCGCTTTGAATAAGCTTCACTAAAGCCCTTATTCTATAACGGTCCAATCCCCAGTGGGATCTGGATAATTGATCGATGTGCCCTCCCTCTTTGACAACAAGTTCTTGCCGGATCAGGTATACAGGGTAACGACAGGAGATCCGGAGCCAAAGATCATAATCCTCACAAGCTGGCAGATCTTCGTCGAAAAGGCCTACTTCATCCAGAATTGAGCGCCTCAGCATCACGGCGGAGGGGCTTACCAGGCAAAGTCTCAGAGAAGGCTTGAATATATCCCCAGAGGGTTTTTGGTGTCTTTTCCTAGGGTTGACGCGACGTCCGTTTCTGATCCATATTTCATCGGTCTGGCTCACCATAGTGCACGGATGACGATCGAAATACTCAACCTGAACTGCCAATTTTTCCGGCAGCCAATAATCATCGGAGTCCAAAAAGGCTATCAATGGGGCGCAGGCCCTCCCTATTCCGGTGTTTCTGGCTGCTGATACACCTCTATTCTGTGTATGAGCTTCGTAAAGTATGCGTTCGCCAAAACGGTTTAAAGCCAGGTTGGTCCCATCAGTGGAGCCATCGTCCACGACTATGATTTCAAAATCAGTGAAGGTCTGGTCCAGAACGGATGAGATCGCCCGAATCAATCTTTTCGCCCGGTTGAACGTGGGAATGATGACGTTCACACGTCCCATTAGAGGGCCTGCCAGATTACAGCCAAAAATCCGGCTAGAAAGAAGTTTGCCTCTACCAAGGCCTCCAGGCGGATACCAGGATACAGCCAGGATTTTTCGTAGGCTACCAGGCAAAGAGATAGTGTGAAGAGTGGAAGGAGAAGGAGAAATGAAAAACTCCTGACCAAACCCAGGATGGGAGCAATACTTAAAATGATGGCGCTGGTCATGATGGTACTTTTTAGGAGAACCAGAGTCTTTTTTTCGCCCAGTGTGATGGGCAAGGTTTCTGATCCGACAATGAGATCTCCTTGTACTTGAAAGATGTCAAAAATTCCTGACCTTGTATAACTGATTAAAAATACTGATAAAATCGATAGTAGCGAGGCAGGCCATATGATGCGTTCAGTCCCGAGCAATGGCAGGATGCCAATGATGGCTGCCCAGGCAAGGGCTTCCGATAAGGTTCTTGAACCGGGAATGTCTTTGATTTTGGAATAGGGGGACTTGTGCCGAATTCTTTGTGGGAGAAGCGGCATGCTGTAAACGATGCCCAAGAGACTGAATGCGCTTAAAGCCATAAAGGTTGGAAGTCCCATCCCTAAGGCTAAAGCAAGCGCTGTTGCAATGGCAGCCACACCCATCGTGATCAACAGCGTTTTATGTCTTTTGAGGAAGATTGCGCGTTCAGGGTCGTTGTAAACGCTGGCTCCTTTGTCCAGAAATCGATTGAGAGCGTACATTGCGTATATGTAAAGGAAGGTGAGGAAGGGGTAGATGAGCGTAAGCTTCGTCTCTGAAAGGGTAGTGGCTGCAAAGGCAAAAGCGCATGCCCCGGATGCCACAGCGAGATTGCTTAGCACGAAGAACTTTAGAGCTCCTTTAGCCCAACGGAGAAGAGACAACTCCCTGCGACCTCTGATACTTTCGATCTCCTTGCTCACATTTTTTATCATCCAATTGGGTGTGGAAGCACCCGCCGTAAGACCGATTACCTTCATCCCGCGGAGCTTCTGCTTATCTAAGTCTTTCTCGGTCTCCACATGGAAGGTGGGCATGCCGGCATCCTTGGAAACCTCACAAAGGCGCTGGGTATTGCCACTGTGGTATCCGCCTACGATAACGACGGCGTCCACTTGACCTGAAAAGGATTTTACCTCTTGCTGTCGCTGATGGGTGGCATCACAAATGGTATCGAAAACCAATATCTCAGGAAATCTTTCTTTGAGAGCTTTTACCACTATGCGATAGTTTTTTTGGTTCTGTGTTGTCTGTGCAACTACGAACAGCTTTTCATGCTGCGGTAGGGCGGCTACTTGTTCAACACGCTGTATCACGTGAACGGGCATTTTGCTATAGCCAATGAGACCTCTTATTTCGGCGTGATCCTTGTCGCCCACGATTATGGCCGTGTAACCTTTTTTACTGTGATACCGAATAAGTGCTTGCACTCGGGCCACCTTGGGGCAGGTCGCGTCAACAATCTTCAGCCTTGTTCTCTTAATGGCTTGACGCTTTTGAGGAGGAATGCCGTGGGCCCTGATGACGATCCTGCCGTCATGCAGTTCCTGTATATCTTCCACCGGACTGACCCCTTTGGTTGCCAGAAGATCGAGGACCTGATTGTTATGGATGAGAGGACCAAAGGTAAAGATTGGACCTTCCCCCTTATTGGCCTCGGCCAGTACCATCTCCATTGCGCGACGGACACCCATGCAGAAGCCAGCAGTCTTCGCAATTTTGACCTTCATTTGTCCTTGTCTTTCAAGGTGTTGAAATATTGGTCCAGAGCCAAAAGCAAAGTGTTAAGGTCTTTTATTGAGGTAATACTTCCCCGAAAGCGACTGCTATTAGCCATTCCTTTCGTATACCAGAGGAGGAGACCTCGCATGCATCTGGCCGCATGGGATTCACCTTTGAGAAGGGTTAAGAGACGAAAATGTTCCATAATCATAGTCTTGCGTTCATGTAGTTGAGGCTGACGTACTGATCGACCATTTTCCAAATCCAGAATCTGTTTGAATATCCATGGATTTCCAATGGCCCCTCGACCGATCATTACACCATTGCACCCGGTTTGTCTTTTCATCTTGAGGGCTTGAAGTGGGTTGTGAACATCCCCATTTCCAATAACAGGGATTTTCAACTTGCGCTTGAACTCCGAGATCATCCTCCAATCTGCGTTTCCTGCAAAGCCCTGAGTGACAAATCGTGGATGCAAAGTGATCGCATCTGCCCCACAGTCCTCTACAAGCCTGGCTGTATCAAGTGCAGGGAACCTATCAGGAGACCACCCTGCTCTCATCTTAACTGTCAGAGGCGCAACACAGGCACGGCGGACAGCAGAAACGATTTCCATTATCTTCTTGGGCGCTCTAAGAAGGGCTCCTCCGGCTCCAGTCTTGATAACCTTTTTGACGGGACAACCCAGATTGATATCCACGATGCTTGCTCCCGCTTTGACTACCATTTCGGCTGCTTTTGCCATCACAGCAGGTTCAGAGCCGAATATCTGAATGGCAAGGGGTTTTTCAAACGGATCGCTGCTGAGGTAGCTGATGCTTTTCTTTTGATTTAGCGTCAGCCCCATGGCACTAATCATCTCGGTGGTGACCAGTGCTGCACCCATCCTTTTGACCATGAGGCGAAATGGCAAGTTGGTTATACCTGCCATCGGGGCCATGACTAGCCAATTGTCTAATTCCAGGTTACCTATGCGCAGCATTTGACCTAGCAAATCAAGCAGCGTTGTTTTGAGGTAATTCAAATGATTCACTGCTGACGAAAACGTCATCCGTATTGTTCACAATTATCAGTCTCCCTGGGCCGGTGAATGAGTTCGCGTAACTAACTTGCATCAAACCATATGAATGAGTCGGCTAACTCTCTGTTTTTTCTGACCCAACATGTTCTTATTCGCAATAAGGATAAGTCAAAAGTAGCGCTTTCATCAAATAAAATATATGATAGATAGGCCTTGGGCCATCCACATTCATTTATTTAGTTTATTTCTGATACAAGACGATGACTTGAATTGTATTGGGATCACACACGCGCTGGGGCGAGTCGCCTATTGAGGCGAAGCTTTCCCGTGGATTTGAGAGGCGGCATCCCGGTTGGACTTGAGAGTAATGGCGCCTACCGGACAGATTTCCACGCAGGCGAGACATTTGTCGGGAGGAAAGTCCCGTTCATTCTGTACTCCGTAAGAACTGACCACCGTATCTATCCCTCGCTTGGCAAATGTTAGGAAACCTTGCCCACGTTGATTTCTACAAACAATAATACATTTCCCACACAAAACGCATCGATTGGGATAATAAGCCAGCAAAGGATGAGATTCATCTATATCCGGCTCTTTTAGTCTCTGTTGCAATTGCTTTGGTTTTAGACCGACCTTTAGGAATCTGGCGATACGCTGCAACTCACAGTTTTTATTGGCGGGGCAATGGGCG
>SMTZ1_10006315_pt1 | contig 11930 bp, 9 predicted proteins | sample DeeMarSWOR136_30_FD_25667 | JGI IMG/M metagenome (IMG submission 25667) | reverse complement strand
AAGAGTTATCAGAAAGAACCAAAGTGCCTCAAGCGGTATATGTAAGAGAGGGGCTCGATCTTTTACTACGAAAGTATGAAGAAAAGATTGATGCGGATCCTCGCACGCTGTTGGCAGAAGAGCGGCTTTAGTGTGATAGAACCGCTTCAAGTTGAATGATTCTGATGTGATGTTAGTGGCAATGGTAATTCTCCTATCACATGTTGCTGAAGGTATCTTACTAGTTGTGAAGTAAGAAAAAGGCAGCATACCTAGAGCTGGATTTTTATTCTGCTTGAGGAGAGCAGATTGTTTCCAGGAAAGGAGGGGATTATGCGTATTATAGCCATCGTAAATCAGAAAGGTGGCTGTGGAAAAACCACAACTGCTATTAACCTCTCAGCTTGCCTGGCGCTTAATAAAAGGAAGGTCTTATTGATTGATTTGGATCCACAATCGCATGCGTCAATTGGATTGGATATCAAAGTTGAAGAACTGGAAAAGAGTATCTATGATGTCTTTTCTGGACCAAATAGAAGAAGTGTAGATGATGTTATCGTGAGTGTTGATCAAAACTTTGACCTTGCACCCTCTCAACTGATATTAAGTGCGGTGGAACAGGAGTTAGCTGGGAAGGTAGGTCGTGAAAGTGTATTGGTAAGAAGTATCAATAGTATGGAGAGGCGCTTTGATTATCTTATTATTGATTGCCCGCCAAACTTGGGGCTTCTTACCTTCAATGCACTGAGAGCATGTAGTGAGGCACTCATCCCTATAGAGATGAGTGTTTTCTCTTTACAAGGGGTTGCGAGATTACTTGAAATCATCGAAATCATGAAAGTGGAGTATGGACACGAGATTAAAGCCAAGGCATTAGCTACTATTTGTAGAGCAAGAACCTTATTTGCCAGTGAAGTGTTGAAGAATATAGAGCAGTATTTTGAAGAAGATGTGTATAAGACGATAATCCATGACACAGTGCGGTTAAAAGAGGCTGCTGGATTTGGTGTACCTATTCATAAATATAAGAAAAATTGCAGAGGAGCTGAGGATTATATGGAATTGGCAGGTGAGGTTGTTGCTGAGGAGAGAAAGTTAGATAAGGTAAGAATTCCTGTCCAGTTAGGTCCCCAACAGGTTGATAATGGTGTGCTCTTAAGATACTATGACCCTATTGCGCAGGATGTGCAAATAGCTGGTGATTTTAGCGATTGGAAACCCGTTGAGAATATCATGATTCAGCAGAAAGAGAATCGTACCTGGAAGGGTACTATCCCTCTTAAGCCAGGGAAGTATCAATATAAATTCATCGTAGATGGTAAATGGAAGATTGATCCCAACAACCCTGAGGTGGTAACTAGCGATAAAGGTATAAGTAATTCTTTACTGATAGTTTCGAAGCGTTAATGGGATTGTAACCTTTCATTGGAAGGCTTGGTATCCTCGCAGTTCTTGATAGTGTGAATATGAAACGAGAGAGAAGATTGGGTAGAGGATTAGAGGATTTCTCTCACCTCTTTCTTTCTTCCAAGTCTGAGAAGAGTGAGCATCTTTCCGGTACTAAGCAGGATGTAGTTTGTGAAAGGGAGGGTACTGAAAATCCTGCTCGGGTGATTTGCATTACAAGTGACAGGAGGGTAGGGGAGCGCGCTTTTTTTACATCCAACCTTGCTTTGGAGATTGCGAGGCAAAGGAAGAAGGTATTATTGTTTGATGCAGATTTCAGCCTGCCAAGGCTGTGTATGCTGATGGAGGTTACTGCACACAGTTCAATCTTACGCTTTATTGCTAAAAATAGTGAGGAAGAGATCTTTGCGGAAGGGATTGATGGTGTAAAATTGATTACTCTAGATGTGGATATTTCAGACCTTCGCTCTCTTTGCGAAAATGAGTTAACCTCTCTTATGAGATGTTTCAAAAGTGCTGAAGAGAAAGCTGATATTATATTGGTTGCTACTTCCCCTAGTTTTATTCAAACTACGAGAGCTATTCTTGAAGCCATTAGTGAGATTATAGTTATTACTCCTCAACAGGTAGCTGAGATGATTAATGCCTATGGTGTAATCAAAACAATTTTTCAAGTTAATAAAGATGCTCGTGTAGGCATTGTCTCGAGCAGGATTGATACTCCTGTCCAAGCAGAGGGGGTATTCGAAAAGATGCAAAGAGTTGTTAAAAAGTTTTTAGATAAGACACTCTATAATTATGGCTATATCCCTGAGGACAGGGAAATATCTCTGTCCATGGCAAGGAGGCAACCCCTTTCACTTACCGCTCCTTCTTCAAAGACTATAAGGTGTATTGCGGAAATTTCACAATCTATTTTAAAGATTAGTGGAGGTGTGAGAGAAGAGCACTCGGTTGGGGGAAACCACTTTAGCTTTGCTGAAAGGTTATTCAATAAATCTTCTTTTTGAATCAATAATATAGTTACAGTATTTTGATTAACTGTACTACGTGACTTATTCAATTTTACCCCCATGATATATAGCTTCGTTATTCCATATGGTGAGAGACGAAATCTTTACCCCACTCAATAGGTAGCTGGTTTCTACCATATATTGTCTATGCATGTCTCTTATGTATTCCCTGGGCCAGAACATGTCCGGTTAGGTATTTAAAGATAAATCGTATTAAATAAGTTCTTTAACCGTGACAGTGCATACTAAGCGAGCACATTTAATGGGGCGAGAATGATGTTGTAGGGATAAAAGGAAGGACGAGTATGGTGTCTATTCTAAAAAGGGTTGAAACTTTTTCCAAGGAGGAAATAAAAAATCTGATTGCAGAAAACTATAAGGTGCTCGATAAAAACCTTGAGCTTATTGGAGGCAGTTTGGGAACGAGAGGAGAGAATCTATGGGATCTCATAGGGATTGATAAGGATAAGAGGTTGGTTTTAATTGATGTTGAGTTGCGTTATACTGACAAGATACTCTATCAAATATTAAACCGTCTTGATTGGGCTTGGGAGCATATAGACAGCATTGCTAAGATACATCCGTCTTATGAGATAAACGTTGATCAGATACCTCGAGCCATTGTTGTTGCTCCCTCCTACTCACCGTTTTTTAAGAAGAGTATAACCTATCTCACTTATCGAGTAAGGATTAATCTTTTTACCTATATGTATCTGGAGAGCGATGCAGAGAGAGGGATTTTTCTAGAGCCTTTAGAGACAAGAGTAAAATATGAGCACATTCTCAAAGGTGATAGTAAAGATATGAAGTCTATAGAAGTTCCTCACAGCACTAAAGTCACCACTGCAGAGATAATGGAATTCCTCCATTAAATAAGAGGTGCTTGTAACCCTCTCTCAGAGTGTGCCTTCTCTTAAAGAAGAAAAATCCTTTCAACAGACTGTTATGTTTACCTGCTGATCGCAGAGATGGTCTTTTTCTCTAATTGATTTTAACCCCGTTAGAAAGGAAGCCCTTCCATTTATTGCAGGTTCACCCTGTTAAATATCTATTTGGATTGATCTGGTTCAGGGGAAACATAAGATGCATATATGGACAATATGTAGAGAAAACTAACCATTTATTTAACAGGGTAAAAAAACAATAATTTTGATCGGGATTGTAAGCGTCGTCCAAATTTTTAGCAGAGTTTACTTTAGGGTTATGACGCAGTTATCGCCCCCAAAGGGATTAGATACGTATGATTCACAATGTGGGTCATTTTGCCATTGCCCATCAACTAAAAATTTGTATTCATACCTCCCTGGTGAAAGATTAAGATTGATCTTCCACAACCCATTGGAGCTTCTTTTAAGAGGATGTGCTTCAGGGTTCCAGGCATTGAAATCCCCAGCCACCAGAACGCTCTGGGCCTCTGGAGCCATGAATTTAAAAGTGGCTTTTTTGTGATTCTGTTTCTTGATTTGCTCCTGCTTTTTCACTTTCTTCCTAGTCATAATTTAACCCTCCTTATAATTTTAAGTTGTTATTACTAACGACTACACATTTTAAGAGATCTAGCAAAAGACTTCAAAGTTTATCTGTGCAAAGATATTATCCATGTGCTCGACTTCGTTTAGCCAATGGGGATCGACACACCCTCTTTTTACATCGTCATAGATTTTATTGAACCTTGTGATGTGATCATTTGTTCTTTTAACCGCATATTCAACCATGGTGCTGTTCTTCATAATAAAAGCCCAATCGCTGCTTTGAGCAAGCAGTAGTTCTCGAGCAGCCTGGTTGAGGGCTTTGCCTATTATGCCATCAACTCCTTTGTAAGTTCTTGCTAATTCAACCATTCGGTCTGCAGCTTTATGCAGATGAGGGTAAATCCAGTCATTGTTTCCATTTAACCACACCTCATTATATCCTTTATAACCCCAGCTTGTTGCTGATGGTGTACAAACTTGATTAACAGGATACCTTTCTAAATAAGCTGAAGGTGTTATGAGTTCAATGATGTTCTGATCATACACAATCTTTCGAATAAAGAAATTAATCCAATCAGGTCCTTCAAACCACCAATGTCCAAATAGCTCAGCATCATAAGGAGCAACTAGGATAGGAGTTCTATCCATCCAGTAGGAAAGGTATTCAATCTGTTTTTCCCGATTAAACATAAAATTTCCAGCATGAATAGCAGCTTTTTCCAAAGCCCGCTCAGGTATATAAAGTTCTTTATGATCCGTCTTACCAGTAATACGATAATATTTAATCCCTGTATTTATTCTTATTCCATCTCTATGGATATAGGGTTTGATATAATCGAAATCAAGGTCATGTCCAATGTCTCTGTAAAACTCTCTATAATCATAGTCTCCTGGATATCCTTCTATAGAGCTCCACACCTGTTTAGATGATTCATGGTCTCTTCCGAAAGCTGCAGTGCCATTGGGACAATAAATGGGAGAATAGTTGCCATATCGAGGTCTGGGCTCGGCGTTAAGTATTCCATGGGTGTCAAGTACGAAGTACCTAATACCTACTTCCCTTAATATTTCTTCTAACCCTGGGTAGTAACCGCATTCAGGGAGCCAGATCCCTTTGGGTTTTCTTTTAAAAATCCTCTTGTAGTGCTCAACTGCTATATGAATCTGTGCCTTGACAGCAAGAGGATTTACTCTGAGCAGTGGGAGGTATGCGTGGGTGGCAGGGCAGGTAATGATCTCTAATCTGCCCATATCCTGAAACTCTTTAAAAGCTGAGATCAAATTATTTTTATATCTAGTGACAAAGATGTTCCGCGCCTCTATAAACCTTTTATGATACATATTCGCCAGTGTAAGAAATTGAGGGTGCTGGCGATTTCTGATCATTTCCTTTTCTGCTAATTCTATGAGTTTTTCTATATGTTTGATATACCTTGATTGAAGCAACTGGTCTTCCAGCATGGAGATAAGGGTGGGAGTAAGGGACATAGTGATGCGATAAGGGATGTTATCTCTTATTAGTCCTTCGAATACCTCGATCAGAGGAATGTAAGTTTCTGTTATGGCTTCATAGAGCCAATCTTCTTCCAGAAAATCGTCGTGCTCTGGATGTCTTACAAAAGGAAGATGGGCATGAAATAGAAGAGATAAATAACCTTTAGCCATTTTGTTTTTTCTTTATCCTACATGATACTTTGGTTCTATGATTGTAAGCCTTTTCTATGAGTTTAAAGAACCTAATCCAGAATAGCCCTGAGCCATCTACTCGTTTTCCTTCACTTCTTTTTCCCACCTTATATCACTACCATAATGTGTATGCCTCTCGGTGAATAGCCTATGATTGGGGTCTTCTTCAAGTGAAATAACACTCTCATGGTGTGGGTTGATTGTTGGAGGGGGTTTGGTTTTCTTTTCCTTTTCTCCAGCTATAAAACGGAATTTCCTATAATAGGCTATTACCTCATTTTTAATAATATATGGCTTAGTGCTTTCTTTGGTTGCATTGCTTTCTGTAAATAATCTCTTATCCTCTTCATAGGGATTTATTTCTTGAGTGGATTTCTTTATTACCTTTTTTTCAGATGGTGTTTTCTCCTTATGAGATTGTGGTAAAGTAGGTGTAGTGTCCTTTTTTACAACAGTTTCCTTTAGAGTAAGTTCTTTTTCTATGGAGGGCATACTCTTTGGTTGAATTTTCTCCTTGGATAAGGGGGTATGAGCTCTTTTTTGATCAGGCTCTTGTAACTCTTTTTTTCTTTGGGAAAAATTAATGAGGTTTTCCCTTTTTATAGAAGTGTCTGTAAGCTCTATTTTTTCTGTATGGGGATTTGCAGAAAGTAGTGAGATTTCCTCATAGTTTCTGGAGACTTTCATCCACTGTTCTTCACCAGAGAAGGATTGATAAGGTCTGGGGGTATCTACAAAGTTGGAACGGGCAATGGAATAAAAATCACCCTGAAAGGATCTTATACCAATTTCTGCACAGAATGATTTATGAGGACTCCAGAGATTGATGTACCAATTTCCTCTATCTTTGTCTATTTCAATATCAAAATAGCTGTGTGCATTGTTACCATCAAAGTGAAGATAGGTCACGTCATAAACCCTCATAATCTGACTTTGTAGATAAGAAGGTTCATCTAATTGTTCTAAAATTCTTTTTTTATCTCTATGAGCGATTTCCCAATAAGCGTGCAACCGGTGGGGATCAATGTCCATCAGTACAATCCTGCTATCTTCAGGTTGCTCAACTTTTTTGGGTACGGTGGGATCCTTTTTACCTCCTGTTTTTTCTGCTGGTAAGTATTCAGGGGTAGGGTTTAATAAACCTCTATACTTTTCTTTAAAAGGCTCCCGAGGTTTCTCATCTGATTTAGAATGAGGTGGATGTGTACCTTTCTTCTTAGGTGCTGTCTGAAGTGTGGACAATTCATCTTTGATGGAATGGGTTTTGGGCTGCACGTCCTTCTTTTTTTTGATTTTGACTTGTTCTTTTTTAGTTTCTAAACTCAAATTATGCTTCTTTCTGATATTCTATTCCTCGCTCACAAGAGAATCAGTGTAAAAAGTGCTCTGCCTCCATTAGGAGACGACGTGCTTGTGTGATGTTTTTATATACTTTTGGTAGCCATGCCTCACCCCAGAAAAAGTAGCAGCTCGTCTCAGCTCGAAGGAGCCAATCCTCAGCCTGTTTAAGTAAGGGCTCAGTTTTTGTAGAGTATTCTTTTTTTACTTGGATATTTTTTTCTATTAATTGATGATAGCGCCTGCTGATTTCCCATACTTCTTTCATAGCCTTCTTCTGGGATTCTGATCCTTCCCACTGAGAAAAATCATACCCACTGCTGCTACCAACATTCCATGCCCCTGTCTGTACTTCAACGCTATTAGTAGGTTTATTGCTTTTGAGGTAATCACTTATCATTACTGGTGTAACTTCTACTTTTTGTGATTTAATCTTTTCCATATAAGGTGAAAAATAGTGTCCCCAGAATCCTGCCTCTTCAGCCATTTGTCTGAACCAGCCTCCATTTTCTCCATCAGACCAGGTTGTCGCAAGACAGGGAGAGCTCGCAAGCCTCGTTTTGTATTCCAATTCATTTTTAAACCACCCCTCATCCATACCGCTTTCTTGGGCATTGCTGATATCTCTGTCTCTTGGAATAATAGTGATCTCGTAGTCCTCATAGTGTGCAAGATGAGGCTGATAGGTGATGTTTTCTCTACTTTTCCCCTCTTGGGTTTTTACGTGGACGCTGTCTACTACTACATAATCATAACCGCATCGTTTCAGGGAAGGAATCATCTCCATGCAAAAGGCCATCTCTGATGGCCAAAAACCACGAGGCTCTTTACCAAACACCTCTTTTATTTTTTCTCTTCCCCTACGTAGCTGGAGTTCCCAATCTTCCATAGGAATCAGGGGGAAGATGGGATGAAAATAACCCATACCAATCCATTCTATGTTTTCTACTTCCCGGTATGCTGCCAGCATCTGAGGAAGGTCTATAATATGGCGATACTGGTCAACTATGTAAGGGTCTGTAAACTGTTCTAGCAGAATACCGGAAAATCCGACATTCAAACGGGCAACCTCTTTGTATTGATGTGCGTAGCGTAAGGGACGTTCATAACAGAGTATAATTTGTCTTGCCTCCCATTCGTTTGTCTCAATCAACAACCTGAGATTATTAGGAGGCTGATGCATGTGAAGTCCAAGAGCGTGGTATACCTCTGCCATGGTTACCCTCACTTACTCTTGGTAGATGTGTAATACCTGGTCAGCGATACTGTCCCAGGAAAAGGAAGTTTCTACTGCAGTCCTCCCATTTCTTCCCATCCAGCGTGCATGTTCAAAGTCTTTAAACATATTGCCGATACCCCAGGCAATTGATTCAGGGTTATCGTATATTTTTAGTCCATCGACTTCGTGCCATACGAATTCAGAGGGACCACCATTACAGCTAGCCACCACCGGTTTTCCTGCACTCCATGCCTCTAGAATTACAATACCGAATGGTTCGTTTCTACTGGGTACACATACCACATCAGAGGCTTTATAGAGATTAATGAGTTCCTGCCCAGAACGATAACCTAAAAATCTCGTGGCGTGAGCAATGCCTAGAGACCAGGCACGACTTTCCAGGCTGTGACGCATATCTCCCTCTCCCACAAAAATAAATTTAGCATGGGGATAATAGTTCAATACAAAGGGTATTGCCTCAACCAGCAAGTCGGGTCCCTTCTGGTAAGTCATTCTTCCAACAAAAAGGGTGGTAGAATCAACAGGCCCAATTCCATAGGCAGCTTTCACCTCAGATGGATTGATCCACCCATCAAAGTGGTGGTAGTTGATTCCATTATAGACAACCCTTGTTTTCCATTCAGGCACATTATACATCCACATAATCTCATTTTTTAAGGCATGAGAGACTGTCATTACTCGATCTGCACAGTAGGTGCCATGTCTTTCATGATCCCTTATTCTTGCAGATTGTCCAGCCCAGAAGTTGTTCCCACACCGTCCATATTCAGTAGAGTGGATGGTAAGTGCAACCTTCTTTCCCCTTCCATACTTGATCCACACAGCAGCGTTAGATGTCAGCCAATCATGGGCATGGACGATGTCAAAAGATCCTACAAAGTCCTCTGTCTGGAAGAAATGGTGGACGAAAGAGCGGCACATATCATTGATTTCATCAATGAAGTTGGATTGCAGATTGAAGGGGCATCTGTGATAGTGAACTCCATCAATCTGTTGGTAGTGTGACTGACCTCCTCCCATTCTGGTGAATACGTGGACCTCGTGTCCTTTCCTTTCCATAGCTGCGGCCATTTCAGAAACTACTGCTGCTACACCACCAATACTAATGGAATGTAAGGATTCCCATGAGAGCATAGCAACACGCATGGAAGTGACCTTTACGTTGGGATGATTTTTTACTTGCAAAAAAATGCTTTCTTTGCTGAAAGCTGGAGAAGTTTTTTTATCAATGAGATATACAGAAGCTTCATAAATATCAATGTAGAGAAATTGATATTGGTTAGTTAGATACGAAATATACATTAATTCCATTAAAATTATATCACTGCGTGTAATTAAGTCAAGATTATTATTATTTATTTATGAATATTAAAATATATTTAATTAAATAAAGCTTAATTATTTGATTTTTAAATAAAATATTTATTGTTACCCCGCTAAATAACTGTCTCGAAGTGATCTGTTTCTGGAATTGTACTAGCGGGTTGTATAGACAATATATGCTGTAAACCAGCTATTTTTTAAGAGGGGTTAATCCCTGTTAAATACCTTTTTTGAAAGTGTGAGGTTGTGTGAGATCCATATTTGATAGGATAAAAAATAGGTTTGAGGGATTAGGGCCACACCCAAAATTTCTAACGTGGTTTATGGTGTGCTTATAAAACCCCGTGCTTTACAGGGTATGCAAAAGGAAACTATCGGTACTTTCGTGCTTCCTGCTTGGCCGAGCTCCCTGGCCCCTGACCGGGCAGGCAGGCAGTCAGGTTGTTTCACCCGTTGGGGTAAAATAAAGCTACATTTTAAAAATATTTGACAATCGATATATATGCGTGTATATTTATTATTGCTGCGATAGTTAGGCACTTTTGTTTATTTCATCTTCTAGATGGTTACTCTCTTCTGATTTAAACTCTTATTTCGGCTCTTCATTTGAAGGTTGCTGCTACCACATGATGCATTAGAAAAAGTGTTACACACATTTGACTAATCAAGACAACGATATATTTTTCATCTGGAATGTTGGTCTAAATGAAATCTCATTTTTTTAAGCCACAAAAGTTTCTTTAGGGTCCACTTTTTGTTGTAAAAGTGCTTAAAATGTTTGTTTATCAATAATTTCTACACATATTCGTAAAAATCTTAGTAATCCCTTAATAATCAAGGTTTTAGATCATACACTACAATACATTGGGGTCATTAGGAAAGCTTCAATGCGCTATTATAATTCATCTTTTTGATGGAAATAAATCCTTTTTCAAGGAGAAAGGTTTTGCCATTTAATCCCTCATTGCCTGTTCCTGTTGCTGGTGTTGAAAAAAGACCTCTTCCAGAACAATATCTGGTAGGGGGTGTTCAGGAAAGAGGTGATGATGACACGTTATGCCTGATAGGAAATGATAATGAAAGTTATGAGCTTCAGCCTGATCTTCTTTCTTTCGGAACTCAGGGAGGACTCTGGCAAAAGGAAGCACACTTCAATGATTATTCATTTAGGTGTGGTCATAGTTGGAGAGCAGGTAGATATGCACGCCCATGGTTAAAGACCAACCTTAAATTTAGTGGTACGTATGATATGAATGGAGAGCTTACTATTATCGCTGAAGAGAAAGGCATATACATCGATCAATTTTCATAGTAAAAAGGAATATTTCCCTCTCCAATGATTTCTCTTCTCTCACGCCTGCCTTTTCACAAATCTATTATCATCCAAAATAAATTAAGGAAAAATAGTGGTTATAGGAGTTCCCAGGGAAATCAAGCCAGAAGAGAGAAGGGTATCTGCAACTCCTGATGGGGTTAGAGTATTTGTGCAGCATGGTCATCAGGTGATGGTGGAGCAGAAGGCAGGGCTTGAATGTAGTATTTCCGATGGTGCTTTTAGGAAAGCAGGAGGAGCCATCATCCGCAGTAACCGAGCGATTTGGGAAAAGGCAGATATGATACTCAAGGTGAAGGAGCCCTTAGTGCCTGAATTTCCACTCATGCGAGAAGGTCAGATTATTTTTTCCTTTTTACACCTTGCGGTAAAGAGGAAATTGACAGTTTCTTTACTAAAGAAAAAGGTGGTAGGAATTGCCTATGAAACGGTTCAACTGAGAGATGGCACCTTGCCTATTTTAAAGCCAATGAGTGAGATAGCAGGAGGTTTATCGGTCCAGCTGGGGGCTCAGGGGTTAGAGGTGAAAAATGGGGGGAGAGGTATCCTGATTGGGGGTGCTAAAGGTGTGACTCCTGCCCGGGTTACTATCTTAGGGGGAGGCAGTGCTGGACAAAGAGCTGCTGAGGTAGCTTCAGGAATGGGCGCTTTGGTGACGGTGCTGGAAATCAATAAACGCAGGGTTAACCAGCTTAGGGGTATATTTGATGCTCGGATAGCGGTGAAGCAATCGACACCGGTAAGTATTGAGCATGAAGTGATAAAATCAGATGTAGTAATTGGTGCAGTCTTAAACCCTGGTGCCAAGTCCCCGAAGTTGATAACCAGGGATCTAGTAAAAAAGATGAAAAGAGGAGCGGTGATTGTGGACATTGCCGTAGATCAGGGAGGCTGTTGTGAAACTATTAGGCCAACTACCCATGCTCTCCCTTTTTACTCTGCTTACAAGGTTGTACACTGTGGAATCACCAATCTACCCAGCACTGTGCCCCTTACCTCAACCCTGGCTTTGACAAAGGCAAGTCTTCCCTATGCGCTAGAGATTGCAGATAAAGGATATATAGCCGCTGCTGAAGACAATCCTGTAATCAGGAAAGGAATAAATGTGGTAAATGGAAAGTTAACTAATCGAGCGGTAG
>SMTZ1_10037580_pt1 | contig 11931 bp, 11 predicted proteins | sample DeeMarSWOR136_30_FD_25667 | JGI IMG/M metagenome (IMG submission 25667) | reverse complement strand
AAGTAGGTCAGCAAGCCAGCACCTACACCCGCAACTAAACCGATTGAAGCAATAGCAACAAGCACAGTTGGGAAAGGCTCTAAGGCGACAGTGAAGGCAATCGTTTCTGAAGCCCCTTCATTTCCAAACATGTCTTCTGCATAAACGGTTACGTTGTGCAAGCCGTTGGTTAATCCTGACATAGTAGTGTTTGCCGTTATAGTCACGTTGTCTTGTCCGTCCAAGCTGTAGCCTGTCCAGTTAACTTGCTTGTCCACAGTGAAACATAGAGGAACACTCGACTCATTAAACTCCTGATTTACTGGCGATAGAACCGATATTTTCGGTGGAACCTTGGGTGCGTAGAACTCGCTGTCGAAGGGTTGCGTGAGTGGATATCGGTCTATATTCTGCGCGTCTATAGCGTATGGTATGTTGTATACACCTGAATTGCCCATCTGAACCGCGCTGGGATATTTCGTCTTATAGTCGCTCCAATAGTTACCGAGGTAACCATCATCCCAAGTGTTAATTGAAAATGGTGAATTAAAACTATCATCATACGCTTGCACGTCATTGTTAATGAAGCTATTGTGGTAAATGATGTTGTTTGAAGCGCCCCAAAACACAATGCCATACCCCCCTTTGTCTGGGTTTGAACTGTTTTCTATTTTGTTTCCAATAATTAGGTTATTTTGTGTTTCAAGGAAATATATGCCACAAAAATTGTTGATCAAGTTATTTCCTTTTATGCTGTTTGAGCCGCCACCTGAAACGCGGATTCCAGCAGTTGGTTGAAACTGAACATCCCTTGTCTCTGATATTGTGTTATTGAAGATTAGGGCATTTGTCGTGTCCACGAGGGAAATGCCGAATACACTTCCTTTGACGGTGAGGTTCTTTACGGTAACGTTTGTGGCACCAGTTGCAACAGGCGGAGGGTTGTTGCCTACCGAAAGCCCTTCCACACCGTGACCTGCTCCTAGTGCTGTGAGGGAATGTCCGTTTCCGTCAAAGGTCATGTTACTTCTCAGGACAGATATGCTTCCAACCACGTCGCCAGTTAAGATGTACCTGTCGCCATCTTGCTGTATGGGCGCTGTTGAGGGACTTACACTACCGTCAGCATTGATAGCAATATTGCCTTGAGGCTTACCAAGATTAGGGCGATGACAACACTTTTTTTCATTAGCATCACCTTTTGCGTTTCTTTAAATAGACCACAAGAACAACTCCTACGACTGTTACTGATGCGAAAGGAGCTACGACCATTGTTGTCGGGAAAGACTTTGGCTCTTTTACGCTAAAATAGATTGTTTCAGAGGCTCCAGTATTTCCAGCATTGTTAGTTGCAAAAACTGTAACGTTATGCTTTCCTTCAGCCAATCCAACCAAGATTGTATCTCCAGCAGCTGTCACATTATCCTGTCCGTCCAAGCTGTATGAAGTTTGTGAAACTGGTTCGTTCACTGTAAAACTTAACGGCACATCTGATGTGTCGTAAGTTTTGTTCTCCATCGTTAGAACTGAAATGTTAGGTGGAGTGGTATCGATAGTAAAGTTGACTACAGAAGAGCTACTTATCTTGTAACCTACATAGTATGTTGTGTAATAGATACCTTTAACTTCGTGGCGAGTTTCATATGCAAAACCTGTTGCAATCGCATAGACTTCTAACCAGCGAGGGCCTTCAGGTATGTCTGTCAGGTTGATAGAACGCTGGTTTACAGAAATTTTTAACTGTCCGTTTGCGTTATGTTGCCAGCTTGCTCTATAATATATCTCACTTATGTGGAGAGGCACATCGTTTTCTGGCATGCTTACGTTGAGAGTGAGGGAAACGTTGTTTGAGGCATATGCCGTATTGTTCTTTGGAGACAAGATCAAGATTATAGGTGGTTTGGTACCGTCAGGTGGAGAAATTTCTCCCTCCTTTACGCCGTTATAGAGATATGGATTCGCTCTTCCCAAGTTAACGAGTTGTGTTCCAGCTACTGCTGACAGTAGAAGCACTGAAATGAAAGCTGCCGTTAAGAGCGGCTTCTTTTTCACAGGTAATCCCTGCTTATCGCTTGGCTTTTTTGTGATAAAAGGGTTTTTGTCAAGGTTTCTTGACCAAACAAGCCCGAAACGCCCAGATTTTTGTCAAGGTTTCTTGACAAGGAACTTTTTGCGTTAGTCAAGGTTTCTTGACCAAGCCGTGCAGCAAATGGATTCGCCCAAATGCAGGCACCAACCAACTAAAATCCTCGAAACTAATTCAATGTTAAATCAAACACGTTGCGCCACTATCATGGCGTGTGCCTTGTCGTAAGGCTCTAAACGCACGATTTCCCGGACGTCAAAGCCTCGCTTCTTCAAGACTTTAGCTTCCTGTTTGTAGACTGCAAGCGGGTCCTTCGTCACGTCAATGCTCTGAGCTTTAACAGCCAGCATAACCCACCCCGACTCTTTCAGGAAAACGTCGGCGTTATCAGCTAAAATCTTGGCTTGTTCAGGCTGCGCTATGTCACAGTAAATGCAATCCACCTTGCCCGCAATGAACATGGCGTACTTTTCTGGAAAACGCGCGTCCTCAAGAAACGGCGACATGTTAAGCCTGTACGCCGCCACGTTGTTAACCAACTCTCTCAGGGATCTTGAAGCGAATTCCACGCAGTAAACGTGACCTTCTTCGCCGACGATGTCTGAAACGTGGCTCGGCGTGGTTCCAGACGCAGCACCCAGATAAAGAACTTGGTAGCTGGGCGCGATGGGAACCGTCTGCACGCCCTTAATGATGGCGGCTGCCAGCTTGCTTCTGAAAGCGTCCCAAACGCGGTACTCAACCCTCTTGAAGCGGATGAGCCTCTCGCCGTAAACGGTTCTGCCCGGCGCCAAGTTTCGCGTGGCTAACCGTTGCGCGCCGTCCTCAAGAATGGTTTGATATATTTCCGCGAATTGTGGGTGAGGCTTAACCTTTACGTGCACGCCTGTTCTTTCTCCGCTTCTTGTCTCGCCACCGTTGCTCCCTACGCTCTGGTCTCTGTTCCCGCCGTTCGAACCTTGGCTTCTTCTCTTTCGGGGGCGGCGGCTCCTTGTACTTCCTGCGGATCTCCTCAATTCTCTTATCCACGTCCGCCTTCAAAGCGTCGCCGACGTACTTGCCTTCCAGCCAATGCCCTAGCGATTTTGCCTCTCTGCCACCGTTTAGCATCATGCAACAGCGCATGCTGGAAGATCAAGCCGTGCTTTGGCGGTCTAGCTCCCGTCTTCAACGAGCGGAACAATGCCTTCTCCGCGCCTAAAACCTGAATGGTGCTGGCTGGTCTCATGGCTAAATTCTGTAAGCTGCCAGCTATAGCGATTAAACGTGCGCCCAGAAGGGAACCAGCTATCCAAGTCTTGTTCTGCCATGTCCGCGCCCATGGATGTTTCAGCCGCCTTGGCAGTTACCTCAGCTCGCTCTTTAGGAATTGATTCTTTCTCGAGGTTTTCAAACGAAAAGTTATCTCGATAGCCCAAATTCATGACAAGACGCGCGTAAGTCTCATGCTTCTCGATTAAACGGTCAAGCTCTGGAAAATGAACGCCGTACCATTCTCTGAGGCGCCCCATGAACAGGTTCACGGTCCTGTCCAAATCATCAAGAGTCTGAATAGCCTGAGCGATAATCAAATCTCTTTTTTCAGCAGCGCCTTTAACACGCAGTTTGGCGAGTTCCATGCTGACATTACGATTCCAGAGACTAAGCTCTTTCGCCTCTTTAACAAAGCCTGTTTCAACCGCAATTTGCTCCATGCGAGCGCGGAGAACCTCAGCTTCGGCGGACTTCAAAACTTCCGTTTTGATGTTCAGCTTTCTTTGGGCTTCGCTGGCTATGTCTGCGTTTTCGAAGGCGAAAGTGTCATAACCAGCGTTCTGGAGCAGAGTGAGCATGGATGTGATCTCGGAGATTTTTCCAGCTTCAATTTTCATTATGCTTTTGGCTGCTGCCTGCGGCTTTTTAGGAAACAACCCTTTCTCTATGAGGGTGTTTTGTTCGTTAAAAGCTACAACTCCGAAGGGAAACTGAATTATCACTGCTTTCATAGTTCTTGAGCCCCGTTACAAGTTAACTATTGCATGGCATTATCTTAATAAATACTAGTTTGAGTTTGGGGATTAAATTTTAATCTTTTTCTCTGCTGTTGTCTAATGTTAACTTCTCTGCTATTCTCTAATCTTATCTTATATGTCTCTGCTCTCTCCGCTCCGTTCTCTACTAAAATCATGCTTGGAAAAGATAAAATATTAAGGCTTTTCCTTTGTAGAAATATGTGAGGCGTGTAATTGGGGAACAAAGAAGACAAGGAATTGGAAAGAATTAGGCGAGCAAAGTTGCAAGAAATGATCAAGAAAAGCAAAACCTGGGAAAAAGAAGCAGTGTTGAATAAACCTATTGAGATTACTGACGCCACTTTTGAGGAAACGATTCATAATCATCCAACGGTGGTAGTTGATTGCTGGGCTACTTGGTGCGGTCCATGTCAAATGGTTACTCCGATTATAGAAGAACTCGCGCGGGATTATGCTGGAAAAGTGGTATTTGGAAAACTGGATGTGGACAAAAATCCAGCAACTGCAATGCAATATCAAATAATGAGCATACCCACGCTTTTGGTGTTTAACCATGCAAAACTTGTGGATAAGATAATCGGTGCGTTGCCCAAACAAAGTATAGAGGCTCAAATAACACGACATCTTTAGTTTACGCTTAGAAATAGAGTAGATAAAAATGGATGAAAACTTGCTGAATGTTTTTCTTTGCAGGGAAAATATTTTTGCTGTTGTGGGTGCTAGTAGAGACCCCGAGAAGTATGGTCATCAAGTTTATAGGGATTTGCTTAATGGTGGTTACAGGGTTTATTGCGTGAACCCAAACGCAAATGAAGTTTTAGGGAATAAATGCTACCCAAACCTTAAAGTCTTGCCAGTGAAACCTGATGTTGTAAATGTTGTAGTTCCACCTAAAATAACAGAGCAGTTGGTCAAGACTTGTAAGAAGCTTGGAATCACGAAAGTATGGATGCAACCTGGCTCAGAGTCCGAAACAGCCATTAAATTCTGTGAGGATAACAGCATAGATGTGATTCACGGAGTTTGCGTTATGGTTGAAAGAAGAAGCAGAGTCTTCAGCGGCGATGCCTAATGACTAACGCATTATTCTTGGTTGACAGCTACCTCAAAGAATCCAAAGCTACCGTAGTCTCTGTCAAACATAGAAAATACGTGACCCTGAACCAAACGGTCTTCTACCCAAAAGGCGGAGGTCAACCACACGATACAGGCAAGATAATCAAAGGCAACGAAATCTACAACGTCGTCTATGTGGGCAAGTTTTCAGGTAAAATCTCCCACGAGGTAGATCAAGCTGGACTCCAAGCAGGCGACGACGTCTACTGTGTCTTAAACTGGGAAAGAAGGTACAAACTCATGCGCAGCCACACCGCTGCCCACGTCCTCGCAGCTCTACTCAACAAAGGAACAGGCGCACTAATCACAGGCAACCAGCTTGAAGAAGACCACGTCCGCTTCGACTTTAGCCTAGAAAAATTTGACAGAGCCCTACTAGAAGCTTACCTTGATAAAGCAAACAAGCTATTCGGAACTGACGTCCCCGTGAAGTGGTACGAGTTGCCCCGAGAAGAAGCCATGAAATTTCCTGGCGTTGTCAAGATGGCAAAAGCGTTACCGCCTGACCTGCCCTACCTGAGAATCGTTGAAATTGTCGGCGTAGACAGACAGGCTGATGGTGGTACCCATGTTAGAAACTTATTAGAGGTTGGAAAAGTCGAACTTATCAAAACTGAGAACAAGGGCAAAAACAACAGACGCATCTACTTCAAGCTAAACGTCATATGCAAATCTGCCATCATCGCTAATTATTGGGATTCGTTTGATTTTCTTCAACCTTTGTTAGGCGCACGATTGATATTCCGATAGGATTAGGTCTTGAGGGGGCACGTGTAGAAAATAATCCGCGGAGGTTTTTATCCAAATATGGTTTTACAAGTAAAGAATAGGGTCTTGACTGGTGAAAGTGATAAATTAGAATAATATGTGAAAATCCCTCAAGGTCTTTCAAGCCTTCAACGTATTCGCGAGCCAACTCAACGCTTCCCTTGATGCCTTTTGAAGCTACAGATTGTATTGGAACATTTTGCGGTTTTTTAAATGGTGAATGTACAATTCCAATAGGTTTGTATCTAATTTCATTCATTAGATTTATCCCAGAATTCCTATGGGAAAGCTATGTTTAATTTTTTGGGTTTGGGGATTAAATTTTAATCTGAAATAACTTTCTGTCCCAGCTATACTTCTTTCAATCCAAGTTTTCTAAAAGCCTGCTTATCTCATAGGTCAATAATCACACCTTTGCAGCTCAGGAAAAAAATGTTACTCTGTGTAACATGCACATTCTACACATTGAAGTACAATGAAAGGTTACGTGGGACATCGGGAAAAATCCTAAAAAAGAATAGATACATCACTTGTATTCTTTAGGATTGTTTACATTCCATTACTTTGTTACAGCTTAAACATTCTTCAGGAAGTGAAGCATTAGCAGGAAATGTAGTTAAATACCCTAATTGATGGTTACATTCTGAAGAGGCTCTTTTTTGGAAATTGTTGGAGGCATCTTTTTCATGATAGATAGAAGTTGTTAGGGGAGAGTAGGGCGAATTTTTGCTTTTTTGCGTGGGAATTTCTTCAGGGATAATGTTTTTTTCAGGTATATTTCTTTTAATCATTTTTGAATAGCTGTAAATTCCTACTGACAGGAAGCAGAGAGCTGTAAGCTGAGTAATCTGTTCAATTTCGAAAGCTACAGTTAATGAAAGAAAAGCGTCGTTCAGAATTGTGATGAGCGAGCTCATTGCGAAGAGAAAACTTGACAGGAATAAGGGTATCCAGAACATTTTACCTACATTCAAATATTTGATGGCTTTTAGAGTTTTCCAGCCGAGCACACATAAGGATGCGGAAATCAAACCGAAAGCAATGTTTGATATTATAATTAACCAGTTCATGTTTATCACATAAGTATTTTCTATTAAGATTTACGATAATTGTTTTGGAATTTAAGGGTTCTTGTAGACCTGTTTAACACTAATACACTTTAAATTTTGCTTCAATGAATTTCTAAATAAAAAGGAGGGAAAAAGGTTACGTGGGACATGGGAAACATCCTAAAAACGAACCGAGATACCTCGCCTCGGTCACTTTAGTATGAGTGATTTTTGAAAAAAGAGGGAAGGTTGCGCGGGAGACATCGTCACTCAGACATAAACTAAATAGTTGTTGCCGCAACAGCAACACGAGGCTAAGACTTGTCGATTAGGGTTTTGAGACTACATGTTGAGTGGCGAACTTATCCGCTCCTTTTCGCCTTATCCTATAAACAAGGAACAGCACCGCCAGAATCGCTATTGACACGACTGCAACCGCTATAATCACAATTATCGTTGACGGTGGAGGCGAAGGAGTAACAGTAATTGGTTTCAAGGCGTAGACTGCACCGTTTCCCTCATTATCCCGGTTACCTGATGTCGCGAATGTAGAGCCTACGTAAACTACGCCGTCAGCTACGGTGAGGGAACCCGCGTTGCCTTCAATCGTGTAGTTCCATATCTGCTCGCCAGTTGAAGCGTTAAGAGCATAAACATAGTGGTCAGGATGAGCAAAATACTGTGGTCCTGTGTTTCCCACGTAGACTTGGTCGTCAGCGACAACGGGAGAAGACGCTGCGTTGCCCGGTTCGGTTGTTAAGTTCCATACTCTCACTCCATTAGAAGCATCAAGACAATACAAGCTGGCTTGCCCATACTCAGATTTGGAATTCACGCCTACGTATACGCAGAGGTCACGAAGTACGGGCGAACCAGCAGAGCCTTCTGTTGTGTGGTTCCATATTTTTGTGCCATTTGAAGCGTCAAGAGCACATACCTTGTTGCCAACGCCTATGTAAACCAAATGTCCGGCAACATTTGGAACAACAATAGGAGAATTACCCTGATAGCTTCCAGTTGTGTAGTTCCATTTTTTCGCTCCAGTAGAGGCGTCAAAAGCATAGACGTTGCCAGTAAAGACAACCTCGGCGCCCAGATAACTAACTTCGTATGAACTTATGTAGGCGTAGCCTCCAGAAACAACAAGAGAACCTACATACTCTGGGATTGTGGCTTTCCAATGTTCGTCGCCAGTTGATGCATCAAGGCAATAAATAATACCGTGCGAGGAGCCTTCGTCATCTCGGCGAGTTACGTAAACGTAGCCGCCAGTAACAACGAGCGGACCATAAGCTGGACCAATAGTATGTTTCCATATTTTCGCGCCACTTGCTGCATCTAAAGCATAAACATTTCCGTCACCAGAGGGTACGTAAGCGATGCCATTAACAAATGCAGGTGATCTTCCATAGCCTGCGTTTGTAAGATTCCATAGATAGGCGCCTGTGTAAGCGTCAAGGCAGTACAAATAACCGGATTGGACATTAAAATAAATGCGCCCGTCAGCGACCACAGGAGAAAAAGGGCGCCCCTCAGTTGTGACTTTTGTGATGTAGTTCCACACCTGTGTCCCTGTTGAAGCGTTTAGGCAAAAAATACCGCCAAGGGCAGCTTGATCGAAGTAAGAGTTTACGTAGACGTAGCCGTTGACAACGATGGGAGTCGTGTACACGGATCCAATGGTGGAAAAGCTCCATAGCTGAGTAACGCTTGTTGATGTTGAGATGCTGGAATTGGCGCTGACCTTCGAAGCTGTCAGTCCGTAGAATTGGATTAGGAGAAGGGAAAATAGGAGAACTACAGCCGACTTATGCTTTCTCGTGAGGAATCCCCTTGAGAGTAGCTTAGTCACAGCGCAGCCCCCTAACTAGAATACTGCATGCGTTCCACAAAAAAGGGTTTTTGTAAAGGTTTCTTGACTCAAGATTTCTTGACAAAGAACCAGCAGTTCACTCAGCGCTTCAAGCTATATATAAGGGGGCATAATCTTGTGTGAGCGCATCAGTTCCAGCCCTGCTTGCTTCTCAATCAGCGTGAATAATTTTGAGGGGAAACGAGAGTTGGTGAGGCTTCCGCATCGTGCACGCGGCGTAAAAGTTCTAAAAGCCGTTTCGTCACCCCTCAGGCTGCAAATCCTAAACTTGCTTTTCGATAAGAACGCCCTCTCCTACACCGAGTTAATGAACGCGCTGAAAATGAATCCGAGCAGAGACGCAGGAAGATTCGCCTACCACCTAAAATTTTTGCTCAAAGCAAACTTGGTCGAGGCAGACGCAGAAGCCAAAAAGTACTATTTAACCGACTTGGGCAAAATGGTTCTTGACGTGGCGGACAAAGTAGAAAAGAAAGCCTTCAAGCCCCGCGGAATGATGGTTCGCACCTCACATTTTACGCTGGAAGAGTTTGACGCCAACAAAATCGCCAATTCGCTTATAAAAGAAGCCAAAGTGCCAGCCGAACTCGCGCAGAAAGCGGCTAAGGAAGCGGAAAAGCGTCTGCTTAAGTCGAAAACCAAAAACCAAGTATTTGACAGCGCCTCTGGTCAGAGAAGTTGTGAATGCAATTCTGGTTGAGAAAGACCACACTAAAGGTTCATCGGCTATGCTTTCGAAAGCGGGAAAAACAGTGTTCGGAGAATATACGCTTTTGAACGTTTTTCCAAGAGACATCTCTGACGCTCATGTAACCGGTGCACTTCATGTGAATGGGTTAGGCACATGGATTTTGAAGCCAAACGAAATAATGCATGACTTGCGATTTTTCTTTCAAAACGGTCTTAAACTGGCTAGCCCCTTTCAAATCTCAGAGGGACCTCCTCAAAATTTTGAGGCTGCATTGTCAATTGCCTTTACCGTCCTCTCGCACACTAGCAGAGAAATAAACGAACTGCAAACTTGCGATTACTTCAGCATATTTATAATGAATGCTCATCACCACGCCGAGGCTGCGCTGGGGCTGGAGCTTTCGATTCCAAAATTCATTGCAGACAAGGCAGCTGTTGGACCTGAGGGAAAAACGTGTGGTAAATATGGAGACTTCGCCGAAGAGAGCCGATTGTTGGCGTCGCTTGTCATTGAAGCATTTACGGAAGAAAGCTCTCCGAAACCTTTGCTTAACCCTAAACTTATTGTTAAAATAAACAGTGAAGCGTTAGCAGATGAACAGGCACGGGCAGTTCTTCTGAAAGCTCACAGTTTGGCGGCGGAAAAGGGAAACCCATACTTTGCTAATACGCTGCAAAAAGAAGGAAAATACACAGTTTTTTCTACTTCAGGCCTCAAACTTAAGGCAGACTTGACCGGCGACTGGGAAACAGACACTTTACGAACCGGCTGCCTCGGAATCGTAACTGTTAATCTGCCCCGAATCGTTCACGAAAGCGAGAAGGACAAAAGCAAGTTTTTCGAAATTTTAAAGGAACGATGCGAACTGGCAGCCCGCGCCTTAAGAATCAAATACAGGGCACTCAGACAGCGTGGAAAAAGCTCCCTTCCATTTATGATGCAGAGCTCCAACGGTGATAAATATTTCAGGCTTGAAAACTGTTCACGCATAATAAATTTCGCCGGATTTCAGGAATCTGTGGAAACTTTCTGCGAGAAAAACCTAAGCCATGAAGAAAGCGTCAAGTTCGCAGAGGAAATCGTCAAGAATATGCTGACTTTCAAGCATAAAGCCGGCAGAAAACATGGAAAACGCTTATTCCCCGCAGTGCTGCGGAGCCTTGAAGCGTCTGAGCGACTAGCGCAATTAGACGTTGAAAAGTACGGAATTGCTAAGGTGAAGTTTTCAGGAACCCGTGAGAAACCTTTCTACTCAACTACGAAACGATTGAATCTTGAAGTCGGCAATTTTCTCTACATTCCAGCTGAAACGCTAGAGATTGAACAAAAACTTGAAGGCTTAAACGCTGGAGGAAGCCTAAACATAATAGAATTGGAAAGTAACGAGTACAAGCCAGAGGAACTCATGAACTTAACTGAGCATTTGATTAAGAATCAGGATTTAGAATTCTTCACTTACAACCGCATAAACACGTATTGCGATAACTGCAGGAAAAGCTGGTTCGGAGTCTTGCATAAGTGCCCGTCTTGCGGTTCTATGAGCACTCTGACAACCTTTGACCGATTCGCCTCTACTTGACCTTGAGCTTATTTGACGGCGCCTAGCACCAGTGCTAAAAGAGCCATTCTTACTACGATTCCGTTCCAGACTTGCTGGAAGTAACGTGCCTGCGGTGTGCTGTCAACTTCGGCGGCGATCTCGTCTACGCGTGGAAGCGGATGAAGAATTATCAAGTCTTTTTTTGCGCTTTTCAGGGTTTCCAAGTCTATCTTGTAGATGCCTTTGACTTTAGCGTACTCTGCTAGATCTGGAAAACGCTCTTTCTGTATTCTTGTGACGTATAAAACGTCTATTTGCGGGATTATTTTTTCCAGATTCGTGTCTTCAACTATTGAGATTTTGCTTTTTATCTCGCGGATAACTTCGTGTCGCATTCTCAGGGATTCGGGCGAAATCAGGTACAATTCGATATTGTAAAGGGAAAGCGCATACGCAAGCGAGTGAACAGTTCGCCCATAACGCAAGTCGCCTACCAACGCGATTTTCAGTCCGTCGATTTTTCCCTTCTCTTTTTGCAGCGTGTACAAATCCATAAGCGCTTGCGTTGGATGTTCTTCCGCGCCGCTACCTGCGTTTAATATGGGAACTTTGGAGAATTCTGCGGCAAGTTTTGCAGCTCCTTCGAGAGGATGTCTCAGGGCTATTATGTCGGCGTAGTTCTCCACGGTTCGTATTGTGTCCGCGAGGTTTTCTCCTTTCCTAACTGAGGCAATCTCGGCTTCGGCGAAGCCTATGGTGGAGCCGCCTAGTTTGAGCATTGCAGCTTCAAAACTTAAGCGTGTGCGAGTGCTGGGTT
>SMTZ1_10018987_pt1 | contig 11934 bp, 11 predicted proteins | sample DeeMarSWOR136_30_FD_25667 | JGI IMG/M metagenome (IMG submission 25667) | reverse complement strand
AAGCCTGTCATTGTGCCGAGGCAACTGGCAACAATCACCATACCCAAGATGAGAGGTATCTCCATATTTCCACCTGCAATGTTTAATTTAATGCGTTATACCTGAGACATGTAATTGTATATTATAGGCGCTGGAAGAAAATCCGTATTCTTATTTTTTTGGCTGCACTTGCTATATATATGATATAATAACAGTTGCTGACTATCGGAAATCGTAAAGTGCAAATTGGAGGGATAGAAAATGGCTGCAAAAGATCCGATATTGCTCAAGAAGTGGGTGTATGTGGCCCTGTGTCTGCTGATACTGCCGGCGTTATTTACAATTATCTTTACGGTGAACTGTGCAAAGGAGCCGGAGCCCGTTGTAGCTTCGCAGGAGACAGAATCGGATGCCAATAAGGCACCAGCCGAGCCGAACCAGCAGTCAGAACGGGAGCAAAAAGACCCGAACGATAAGTTGCTGCTGCGTCTCGACCATAAGCATCCGGCTTTTGCCGAGCGCATTGAAGAGCGGGACAAAATGGTTGCCTGGCAAATCCAGGCCAGAGACATCAAGGACCCCAATGTCCTAAAGGCGATGCGAATCGTGCCCCGCCACGCCTTTGTCCGGTCCACCGAGCAGCGCTATGCCTACGCCGACCATCCGCTGCCCATCGGCTTTGACCAGACCATAAGTCAGCCTTACATCGTTGCCTTTATGACCGAGGCCTTACAATTAAAGCCCGATTCCAAAGTCCTTGAGATAGGCACCGGCTCCGGCTATCAGGCCGCCGTCTGCGCCGAGATTGCACAGAAGGTATATACCATCGAGATTGTCGAAGGGCTTGCAAAGAGGGCCGAAAAGTGCCTGAAGGAGCTCGGCTATCCGAACGTATTCGTCAGGTTCGGCGATGGTTTCTTCGGCTGGCCGGATGTGGCCCCCTTTGACGCCATCATCGGAACGGCCGCCGCCGGGCGCATACCTGAACCGCTGCTTGAACAGCTAAAGCCGGGCGGCAGAATGATACTGCCTTACGGCAAACCATGGGGCTTTCAGTATCTGGTGGTCATAACAAAGGACAAAAAGGGCATAATCAGCAAGAAGAACGTTATGCCCGTCCGATTCGTCCCTATGACCGGCGAAGTGCAGAAACCTGAAAAGTAATAGAGAAAATGAGGCAGAGTGGGCGGTCTTTCTAAGACCTTGTTTTATTCGATTGGCCCTCTGCGACTAAGAGGCCAATATATCTTATAAGCTTTGCCTATCAAATCGTTCTGAGGAATAGCCCCAAAGAATCTGCTATCATTACTATTGGCGGTGTTATCACCGATAACAAAAAAGCAATTCTCTGGTACCTTGTATGGCTCTTCGACTCCGAATTGGCCCTGTGTGTACTCAGGGGTCTCGATAATCGGCCACTTGACTTTTTGTCCGTTTATAAAAAGTATCTTATCTTTTATTTCGATTGTTTCGCCTGACAGGGCCGCAACACGCATGATAAAGGGGATTTTACGGTCTTCTGGAAACTTAAAGGCTACTACATCGCCGCGCTTCGGAACGTATTTTTTGCTCTTTCTAACCAAAACCATATCACGATAGACAAGTGTGGGCTTCATTGCTGGCCCACCCTGGAGCTCAAGTGGCATAAGATAAGGAGTAGGTATTCTAAAAGCTTCAGCGACGTATGCCCTGAAAAGGGGCTTGTAGAAGTTTAGCAGATGATAGCATAGAATCGCAATGGCGATGATTAGTATAGTTCTTTTAGATTTTTCTCTCTGAACTGGTGCTAATATGTATGCTTGAAAACAAATAAACGTGGTTAACACTCCCCATAAGCTAATACATAATAGTGTATACTTATGGGCCACTATCAGCATTAGTCCTCCGGATATAATAAAAAGGATGCCCCAGAGCCACTTCTTAAGGTATAATTGGCCGAGGCCTGGTATAAGGTCGGAAAGAAACAATGACAGCCAGGGATCCTTGTTCTGTTTTCTTTCGGTTTCGAAGTCCTCTGGATTTATTTTTCTCGCGCATTTATGGGCATCGAAAAGATTCCAAATCCTTACGGCAACAAGAGCCAGAAGAAGACCGATTGTAATTAGGATGTCACATTTTGGACTGAGCAACGACAAGATATAAAAAATAAGCAGAGAAATATCTAATAGTAATATAATACAACCGCGCGATACTTTTCCGGAATATATTTGCCCAATGCCGGCCCAGCAAGAAGAAAGGACTACCGCAAGCCAGGGCTCTTTCGGATAGTTTCGCATCTTTTCCATTTCTGTTCTCTTGAACAGTAGTGTATGGATGAGCAGTATTTTGTCAGCAGGTCAAGTGCAGGGCGGCGGCAATTTTAACTTTGGTTTGCGATAGTTCATTAAATCGTTCGACGGCCCTGGCCGTGTCAGCCGCTTCCAATGGGATGTCCTTTTGCAGCAGAAAGTGGCGGGTCTCATTCGGGATTTTCATCATTCCCGATTTGCCGCAGCCTACTATTAACACGGTCGGCTTGGCTTTAATGACAGGCTCCAAATCCTCAGCGGATAACAAATGCCCTTGCTTTCTCCACCAGTTGGCCTGGACTGAATTGCCGAGGATTATGCAATCACTGCTGTATTCTACCCCGTCAATGACGATTTTACCGAATTGATATGAATCGATGTGCATATTTTTGCCCGACCTTTTTGAAATCTAATATTACACCTGTTTCTCATAAGTAACTTTACAACAGCATTCCATACACATTGCAAAAGGTGATTACTAAATCAAATCTACTGTGTCTGTAAAGTTTACCATCTTGCATTGAAGGTGTAAATATGCTATCAGAATTCATCTGTTATATCAGATATGGATAGCTATTATGAACTCAAAGAAAACAGGCATATTGGCAATACTGGGGGCCAGTATAATGTGGTCGCTGGAGCCTGTTTTCGCAAAACTGGCTTATGCTAACTCTGATTTTCTTCAAACCTCCGCCATCAGGGCGATAGTTGTTGTTTTAACTGCTCTTTTGTATGTTCTTATCACAGGCGTAAGAAGGCTTAAGGTTACCACAAATCAGTTTTCAAAAATTCTTTATATTGCAATAGCCGGGACGGTAGTCGGGGACTTGTTGTACTTTTTTGCCTTAACGAAAGTTTCCGTGCTTAATGCGGTCCTGATAGGTCATATGCAGCCGATATTTGTTCTTTTGATAGGGTTCCTTTTTCTAAAGGAAGATAAGCTGACAAAATTTGATTACATAGGCATATTCACAATGATAATTGCGGCCTTGTTTGTTACAACCAAGACATTAGAGAATCTGTCAATGATAAAGTTAGGCACGGCCGGAGATGTTTATGTGCTGTTGGCAACCGTGGCTTGGGCAACAACGGCTATAGTAGCGAGAAAATACCTTAGAGAGATTAATGCCGGCGTTGTTACTTTTTACAGATATTTAATTGCCTCGGTGATATTTGTGATTTACTTATCGCTTAGGTCCTCGCTGGTTCTTTCCAATATCTATCAAATCCTGGTCGGTGTTGTAGTTGGGGCGGGGACCATACTTTATTATGAAAGCATAAAACGAATTAAGGCTGCCCAGGTTTGTTCTATGGAGCTTTCAACGCCTTTTTTCGCGGCATTGCTGGGTTTTTTAGTTTTAAGAGAGGGCGTTACAGTTATGCAGATTTCAGGGATGGTACTATTGTTTGTTGGAGTTTGCTTCTTGTCTCAAAAAGAAGAGGCGTATTTTTAAACGTGTTTATGTTAAGGCGAAGTAGAATTTCCTCCCTTGCGATGTTATAAAAAAACGGAGCAGGAGGGATTCGAACCCCCGGTACCTTTCGGTACAACGGTTTTCAAGACCGTCGCCTTCAGCCGCTCGGCCACTGCTCCAAATTTCGAGAGAATCGATTGTTTATTGACAGTCGAGCTAAAAATAATATAGCATATCGACTGATGTCGTGATATTTTACGAACGAAAATTCTTTTTTGCAAGGGATTTTACCGTAATAACATGGCAAGACAATCAGAGGAAAATTTAACGTAATAACCAAGCCCGTTATATGGTGATAAGTTCAGGAAAGATAAGATAGGAGGCTGCTATGAAATTTCAAAATCAATCCACTAAAGCTGGACAATCTTCGAAATCCCTTGACAATTTTTGTAGTTTGTCAAGACGCGAATTCCTCGGAAGTTGTGCTGCGTGTGCAGCAGGCCTGGCAGGTGCATCACTTATCGGTGTCGGGCCGGTCTCGGCTCAAGTACCACCCCTTGCTGAAAAAGCCAGAGTTCGCCTCGTTTTTACACACATCCCGCCGGGAAGTCCAACCTGGCCCAATATCGGTTACGACTATGAAGGACGCAAACGGGAGCTGATGGAAAGGCTTCGCAAAGGCTGTCCCGGAGTGGAATTTCTGCCGGCCACGGCACACAACCAGGAAGAGGCAAAGAAAATCTTAGAGGCTGACAAGGAAGTGGATGGTTATCTCATTTATATGATAGGTATATGGACGGGTGCACCGCAGACTATCGCTGCTTCAGGTCGGCCCACGATTTTTGTTGATGACTTCTACGGCGGTTCGGGTGAGTTTTTAGTTGCTTATTCCGCCGCCCAGAGGCAGGGTCTGAAGGTGGCCGGCGTCTCATCGTCAAATTTCGAGGATGTAATCCAGGCGGCCAGGTGCTTCGAGTGCCTCAAAAAGCTGCGTTCCTCTGTCATCCTCAGAGTCGGAGGAGGCTTCGGCTCTTCACCCGAAGGGATTGAGAAGGTCTTCGGCACCAAAGTAGTATTCAAAACTCACGAAGAGCTCGACAAACTCTATAAAGAAGCCGACCGTGCCGAAGCCAAAAAGTGGGCCAATCGCTGGATTCGAGCAGCAGAAAAGGTCGTGGAGCCCTCACGTGAGGAGATCGAAAAGTCCGGCGCGATGTACCTTGCTATGCAGGAGATGATGCGGCAAAGCAAGGCCCAAGCGATTACAGTCAATTGCCTCGGCGGCTTTTACGGCGGACATATCACGGCTTATCCTTGCCTTGGCTTCTTCCAGCTCAACAACGACGGCTACGTCGGCGCATGCGAGTCGGACCTTACATCTACCGTTACTATGCTGCTTATGACATATCTGGTTGGTCGGCCCGGCTACATTTCTGATCCGGTTATCGATACGGCGAAGAACCAGATTATCTATGCTCACTGTGTGGCACCAAACAAAGTTTTCGGTCCCGATGGTTCGTCTAATCCATATCACATTCGCAGCCATTCCGAGGACCGCAAAGGTGCTGCAGTTCGCTCGCTAATGCCGCTGGGCAGGATGACCACCACGCTCGAGTTCAATCCTGATAAACGTCAAGTGATAATTCACCAGGGCAAGACCGTGGCCAACATCGATGAGGACAAGGCCTGTAGAACCAAACTGGCCGCCGAAGTAATCGGCGATATCGACAAGCTGCTCAAATACTGGGACCAGTGGGGCTGGCACCGTGTCACTTTCTACGGCGACCTCAAGCGCCCTGTCGAGCACATCGCCGCTCTGTTGGGCTTCGAAATGATAGAAGAGGCTTAGCAGGCCATAGGTTGTGTTGACGTCAGTTACAATAAACATAGATGGTTTATGAAATCAGCCGTTGTTACAGCAGCGCAAGGAATGTATGCTCAAAGATCAGTATGTTTTTGATGATTTTAAACCCAAAAACCTGTTTTGCAGGCAATTTGGGCACCGATCGGCCCAGCCAACTGAGTTTGGGAAAATTTTCTAAAATTTTTTTATTTTTTAGTTGACATTGCATAGTTTGCATAACATAATATGCAAAACAAGATAAATGACAAAAGGTATTGAAGGAGATTTTTATGAAATTTGAAAGTCAACTATTAAAGGGTATCGCACCGGTGGTGGTTCTGGAGATTCTCTCTCGCGGCCCAATGTATGGCTATGAGCTCAGCCAGGCCATCGAACAAAGGAGCGGTGACATCCTGACCCTCGGCAAAGGAACGCTGTACCCGCTGCTTTACAATCTGGAAGCAAAAAAACTCGTTAAAGGCAGGTGGGAGAAGAACCAGTCCAGCCGAAAGAGAAGATATTACTCCATCACCAGCAAGGGCAAAGGCCAATTGGCAAAACAAAAGGCCCAGCTCAGGGAGCTGACGGCCGGCCTGAATCTTGTCTTCGGCGGAGCACTTTCGACAGCCTGAGTTGTATTTAGTCCTCAGTTTTAACTTGGTGTTTGTACAACAAAAAACGAGCGACAGTATGCGAGGTCAGCATTATGGCAAAGGAAAATGGAAAAAGCGATTCACAAAATCTTCCCGCCAGTATAGTGGAGTTTATAAGGCGGATTTTAAAGAAGATGGGGTATCGCCGTAAGGTTCGTCAGGATGTGCAGGCTGAACTTACGGCTCATTTTGAAGATGAGTTTAAGGACTGCAAGACTGATGAAGAGAAGGAACAGAAAGCTCAGCAGCTAATCACCGACTTTGGTGACCTGAAGTTGCTCGCTATTCTTTTACGCCGGGCCAAAAAACGCTGTCGGCCTCTCTGGCGAACGGTCGTTGCAAGAACGTTTCAAGTTATTGGTGTTCTGATTTTGTGTTTTATTATTTATGTAATCTGGTTCGTGTCCGGCAAGCCTCTTATCACCACAAATTACGTTGCCGAGCTTAATCAAATGGTGCGACCTGTAGCTGATGACTAAATGCAGCTCCATTATACCTCAAGGCTGTTGACTTAAAAAAAGAGCTGTCGCTGTCGGATGACTTTCTTCTTTTCTTTGCTAAAAACCACCGGGCGATTGTTGATGAGAAAAACCAACGGCAGGCTAAAGAGCTGGCCGGTAAAATTAATGAATTGCTGCCAAATAGAAAACTTTGGAATTACCAGGAAGAAAGGCAGAATATCCAGGATGAAGTCTTCAGGGTGCTCTCCCGATTCGTGGGAAAAAAATATTATGAGCTAACAGTTGAGCAAAGAAATATAGCCGAAAAATGGGTCCAGGAGCACAACGATGCCCTGGAACTTATTATTGAAGAACATATAAATCCAGGGATGAAAACCCGACCGAAATGATGGGTGTTCTTATGCCTAACCTTTCTGACTTTCGTAGGTTGGCGTTTGCTCTGCGGTTGCGAATCTGGTTAAATGCTGAGCAAGGACGTTTCGAGGATGCCTTTAATGATGTGAAATCCTTTTACCGCTTCGGCCAACACTTGAAAGGGGATAGAATTCTGATTGAGCAGCTTGTCGGAATTGCTATTGAAGCATTATCTGTTCAAACTATTCGGGATATTGTAGGTAACTATGAAATAGACTCTATGTTATTGACGGACTTTCAACGCGACTTTGAGCAGATTATCGCCGGCGAAAATTTCATACCAAGTTTAGAAGCGGAGAGACTGTGCGTCTATGACGAAATCCAGCGATGCTTTACCGAAGGCCGCTTTGGTGGCGGCCATTTGTATCTTTCCAGATTAGGTTCTTTCTCAGAAGGACATCCATTCGGCCTGGATGAAATACTTGTTGGATCGATATTTTCCCCTCAGCAATGGCCGAGGGCTGTAAAAGTTCTATTCGCTCATCCCGACAAGAAGCAAACCAGAGAAATGGCCGACTCTTACTATGATTTTTGGAGCAGGGTGTATCATAAAACGCCGGGCCAAATTAGAGCCGAAGGAATAAACGCCGAAAAACAATCTATGGAAATCATTAAGGGTAATCTATTGCTGCAAATCCTTGCCCCCCCTCTTTCCAGAATGAACGAGATAGCCCATCGAAATAAAACCGATGTCTATGCAACTGTTACCATCCTTGCCCTGCTGCGGTACGAGAAGGATAAAGGTTCCTACCCGAACGATTTGCAGCAGCTCATAACCGCCGGCTATCTTAAGCAATTGCCGATAGACTCTTTCGCCGATAAGCCGCTGGTTTACAGAAAAACTGATGACGATTTCATCCTCTACAGCGTAGGGCCTAATTTTACCGATGAAGGCGGCGAATACAGCAGGGACTCGAAGGGCCGAATTAAGAATTGGCTGGACAATGGCGATGCGGTCTTCTGGCCTGTACCGAAATCTGATATAAAGAAATAACTATATTCCATATAAATATGGAAAGTGAGAACGAAACAAAAAGCCAGATTAGTAAGTTGCCTGTCTGTGCGAAAGAATACATAAAGCAGGTCTTAAGGAAAATGCGTTATCGCCGTAAAGTTCGGCAGGATGTGCAGGCCGAACTTGAGGTTCATTTTAAGGATGAGTTGAAAGACTGCAAGACTGATGAAGCTAAGGAGCAAAAAGCCAAGCAGCTTATAATCGAGTTCGGTGATGTCAAATTGTTAGCTGTTTTATTACGACGCGCCAAAAAACGCTGCCGGCCCCTCTGGCGAAAAACTCTTGTCCGTAGCTTTCAGGCGCTTGGAATTATCGTCTTGTATTTTCTTATATGTCTTGGTTCGCTTGTTGTGGGTAGGCCGACGATAAGCATCAATTATGTTGATTGGCTGAACGAGCTTGTCCGGGCCGGCAGGGCTGAACAGGACAATGCAAGGCCGTACTATGAAAGAGCCGTTGAACTATATGTGGATATGCCGCAGTGGCTAAACGAACGGCCAATCAAATGGCAGGTGGATTTCGACGATGCGCAGTGGAGTTCTTTGTCGGATCGGCTTCAAGATAACCAAGGGGCTATTGAAGCGCTCAGGCAAGGTTCGCGACGCCTTGCCTACTGGAGTAAATACCAGAGTGATGAGACTGAATTGATCCAGGATCTGGTGGCTGATGTTGTGGAGATTACACCGAAAATCAGACACCTGGCGTTTGCTATGGTGTGGCAGATTCAATATGAGGCACATAGCGGCGACGTCAGCGCGGCATTGAACGACTCTGTCGCTTTGGTTAAGTATGGTAGTCATTTACACGGCCACGGTTTGCTCATTGAGCAGTTAGTGGGCATTGCAATAGAGGCACTCGGCCATAAATCAATTTTTATGCTCCTGGTTCAGGGTGACGTACCGGCGGATGTTTTTAAAAGCGCTCAGGAAGAATTGGACAATCATTTCGGCTCACAAGAGCCGATTATCTCTTTGGAAGCGGAAAAAGTGTTTTGGTATGACGCAATTCAACGGGCGTTTACCGATGATGGACAGGGTGGTGGCCGTATGCTAGCGCGCGGCCTGCCCTATGTGGCAACCGAGGACTGGATAGAAAACTTGTGGAGATTGATTAGCTTCAGCTATCCGGACAGGCAGGAGATGACGTCGAGAATTGATGGATATTTTGGACGATTTGCTGAGATACTTGCTGAAACGCCATATGATTTGCGCAATGTGGCTTTAGACGAGCGAGTCTGGAACGATGTTAATATTGAACCACTTATGTTGAAAATTAATACCCCGGCGTATGGAAGGGTAAATCAACTCGCCTGGCGAATGAAAACAGGCAGACGGGCTTTATTGACGGTTCTTGCAGTTATGCGCTATGAGAAGGAGAAAGACCAATATCCAGCCAGCCTTGAGGAACTGGTCGAGGCAGGTTATTTGAAGGAATTACCGATGGACCCCTACAGTGACGGCCCGCTGATTTACAGGAGGAAAGACGAAGGATTTTTGCTTTATAGTTTTGGTACGGACCTCACAGACGATGGTGGTAAATTAGGCCATGGCAAAAATGGGAAGCCCAGGATGTGGGCCGATGATGGCGATTGGGTCTTCTGGCCTGTACCAAAACCATAGTTAAAGAAATAACGGCAGTTAAGAATTATATAGCCAGGAAAAATTCTTAAAAAACTTCTACGTGTGGCATCCTCGAAGTCGCTTGTCTCAGCGAATCGTCTCTGCGAAGCGCTTCGTCGAAGCAGGAAGGTCAAGCCGTAACCAGGGAAGGCTTTGGGGATGGTTTATTGACCGGCATCCAGCATCGATAAAACGAGACTCTTGAAATTCCATTTCACATTCCATATCATATTTTACACCTTTTTAAAATAGGATAAGTAGTGTGTTCTCTGCACACCAGTCGAAAAATTTTTTTTTCAGGAGCTAATTATGACTTCTTCAAGATGTCCCTTAAAGTGCAATTGTAATCACAATCTTAGTCGGCGGCAGTTCATATGCGGCTCAGCCGGATTAGTGGCGGGCTCTGTTCTGCTGCAGGGCTGTAATTCATTGATGAAAGAGCCAATGGTAACGCAGAATCCCATCCGCGCATGCGGGCCAGCGTCGAAGTACGTCCCGACAATTAATGCGGCCTTTGTCCGCCGAAAAGAAGAGTACGGGATGCGCTGGCCCGGAGCCGTCTATGATGGGAAGGCCGCTCTAAAAATGTACAGCGACAAAATGACAAGTACAGCCAAGAAGCTTGGAGCTGAGCTTGCTCTTTGCAGCGAACCTCTCTACAGTCTCGCTGAGGCCCAAAGCTGGATTGCCCAAGCCGAGAAAGAAAATGTTGATGGGCTGGTCTTGGTCATGCTCGACCGTCAGGAACACTCCTGGCCGAGTGCCGAAAAAGTTGCTCAGAGTGACATTCCATCGATCATTTATTCGCCGTTAGGCACATCGTTTACTACCAACACCATCAATCTGGCTGAGACCCCCGGCTGTGTAATTTATTCAACGGACGATTTCAGCCAGGCTGCTTACGGTATGAAGATGCTCTGTGCGGCGGCCAAAATGCGAAGAACGCGCTGCGTTGTGATAAGGGGCCGTGAGCGCTCCGAGGCAGCCCTTGCTGATACTGGCATTGAAATGCGAGTCGTACCGGCGACGACATTTATCGAGCAGTACAACCGGACCGCTGACAACGAAGACATACTCGCGATGGCCGATGATTATATCCGCCGGGCCCGAAGGATCACCGGGGCGACCCGCCAGGATGTAATTAACGGCGTAAAGAGCTATTATGTAGCCGGTAAGATTCTCGAAAACGAGCAGGCCGATGCGATAACAATGGATTGTCTCGGTGCCCTTGGCAAAATCGATGTGAGCCTGCCGTGCATCGCCTGGTCGCGGATGAACGATGACGGCATACCCGCAGCCTGCGAGGCCGATTATGGTGCGGTCGCCTCGCATATCATAACGCAGTATCTGTTCGATAGACCGGGGTTTCAGCAGGACCCGGTGGCCGATACCGCCGACGATTCAATAATCGGTGCGCACTGCTGCTGCGCTACAAAGCTCAAGGGTTTCGACCAGCCACCTGAGCTGTTTGACCTTATGCACCATCACGGCAACCGGGATGCGGTGCCGCGCACTCTCTGGCGTAAAGGCCAGCGGGTTACGAGTATTGACCTGCTGCCGGGCAGTGAGGAACAGAACCGTAAAACAAAAATTCTCATTTCAGCCGGCACGGTCCTTGAGAATATGGACGTTCCTCCAAGCGGCGGATGCGTGGTGTCGGTTAAGGTCAAATTCGACGGCAATCAGGAAGTCCTTAGCTTCCCCGGCTTCCACCAGATATTCTTCTACGGCGACTACAAAGACCAAATTAAAGATTTCTCCCAGTTGTGTAATTTCGATGCACAAGTGGTCTGATGACATTGCCGACAAGATCCGAAACAACATTCATTAAAAAATAAAAAGCCGGGCAAGCTTCGTTTGCCTGCCCGGATTAAATGTTACAAAAAAGACTTTCGCGAAAGGATGTTTTATGGGCCTTGGTTTATAGTTCGCTGGGCTTTGCGCATACGTCGGCGGTTTTTTTCTGATGGCTTTTCATAATACGCCATTCTCTTCATGTCTCTGATTAGTCCCTCTTTTTCACACAGCTTCTTAAAGCGACGTATCATTGACTGTACAGATTCGCCTGCCCGCGATTTAACTTTCAGCATATAAAAATAAACCTTCCCGTGCTTCTTGTATTAGAAGCAATCACAAAACATCAATATACTTAGTTCGTCAAAAATTGTTCGTTTCATTACTCTAAACCAGATTTTGCATTTTTTCAAGTCAAAAAATGTCAGCTAATGGTTTTTGCATAAAAAAGGT
>SMTZ1_10006311_pt1 | contig 11934 bp, 11 predicted proteins | sample DeeMarSWOR136_30_FD_25667 | JGI IMG/M metagenome (IMG submission 25667) | reverse complement strand
CATCAACAAATATGTTGTCAACGGTGTTTGTCTCTCCGAAAACTGGGCTGGCCTCTGCACTGATTATGTAGCTACCGTAAACAACGCCTGTAGTGTTCCAGACAAAAGACACAATAGTAAATTCTTGGCTTGACAATTCCAAGGTTTTAGCGCCGATTACAATCTCATCTCCGATAAGCGCCACGTTGCAGTCAGCATAAGCCACAACACTGAATGTTTCTGAGAAAGAACCAATGTTCTGTACTTCAGCGCTGATTGTTACAGTGTCGTTTGGATATGCAATCCCATGAGAAGAGTAGACATTTGCAACAGCTACGTCGTGAATGGTCGAAACGGTGACAGTTCCGTCAACGAACAGATTGTCCTGCGTATCAGTTTCACCTGGAATCGTGTCTGCTTCGGCGCTAATTGTATAAGTCCCCAGCACGACCCCAGTTGTATTCCACCAAAAGGTTAGAGTGCTCGACGTATTAGACTCCAAAGTTAAGCTCTGTGTCCCAAGCGGTTGTGAGTCAAAGAACGCTGTGACGTTGAAATTCTCCTGACAATTTCCCTGGTTCTCCACGTCAATAGCTAATGATATTGTCTGTCCTTGCCCAACAAGAGTCTTTTCAGGAATAATGTTGGTGATTGCTATGTCATGAATCCCTACTTTGACCTGCACAATACCTGCCGTGAATGTATTGTCAGTGACATCAGTTTCGTTAGTAACTGGATGAGAGTATGCTGTAATTGTGTAGTTGCCTGGTGCAACACTAAAAGTATTCCACGAAAAGCCGAGCGTGGTTGTTTGAGTGGCGTATAAAGTTGCATTGAGAGTTTCTATAGGATACGAATCATAGTATGTTGTCACAAGAAAAGTTTCAGGAACATTTCCTTCATTCATTAAAGTAACATTGATTAGTAGTATTTCTCCTTGGAACACGATATCTTTATTGAATATCGCATTTTTGACTGCTATATCGTGGACCAGAGCCAAAACAACTGAGACTTCACCATCATAAGCATTTACATTGATAAAATGTAAATCACTATCAAAAAGAAAAGTATCTGATTCTTCTCCAGACAATGGTCTCGAAAAGTTCAACGATGAAGCCCCACCACTTAAAGTGGAAAACTCTATTTGACAAAGAGTGCCATTCCCACTGAATGTCGGTGAGATGGTCCCAATGAGTGAGCTTCCATAGATTATGTAACCATCTATATTATTTATCACTGGTTCCAAGCTTATGTACTGTTTTCCAGCAAAAACATGATTTTCTGGATACCAAGCTGCAGTGGCATTTAGAACCGTCGAGTTGAAGAATAGCTTAATTTGCCAAGCAAAAAGGTCGTCAATATTGTGGACAACAATGCTAATGTTGAACGAATATCCCAAGATAGCATTCACTGGTGAAGGTAATACTGAAATTGTGGTTTCTGAAAGTTGGAGAATGTCTATACTTGTAGAATAAGATGCTATGAAAGGAAAAAACATCAAAACTGCTAAAATGCAACCCAGATAACTGCGTCTCAACCTAACTAAAACAATCTTCAATGCATTCACCTACACTGACCAGCAAGTCACTGGCTATTGTAGCTATATCTTTGATATCTATTCTATGGTCAATATTGATTTCAACAAAAGGATACCATTTTATGTCTGCCATTCTCGCCGTTCTCCCTCTACTTGTTTTGTTGACGTTGAAATATATAGCTTATGAAACTGTCCTCTATCATCACTTGAAAATGGAAAGGAATGATTCTAATGGTTGAAAAAACATTCCGGATTGGAAGCTGAAACTTCGCTCAACACAGCAGCATGGTCAAGGCATTAGCTATCTTTTCTTTCATATTGCTGTTCTTCAAATAATATGATCAGCTTGTTTATCAACTGTCTATAGGGTTTTGAATTTTGGTTTAGTATCCATTCTATGAAACCGTGGCGAGCCAGTTCTAACGCTTCTTTGGGGTCCTCGGTGTAGATGAATACGGTGTCTCTAACTACTTGTTCAGCCAATTGTCTTCCGTTATGGTATTTGGTTTTTTCGGGAAGCCATTTAACTGTCACTTCTTGGCCTATTTGCACGTGTTGTGGAGGCGTCGGAGTTCTTTTTGCAATAGTTGATAATCTGCGGTGATGGTTTTCTGTATTTTTGCAGGTAAGCTTTGTTTAGTTTCTGTTGTCAGCGCAGGCATTGTGTTGGTCAGCCCTCTCAGACCCTTCACTACTAGTTTTCCTCTTCAAATGCTTAAGCAGCTTATCAACACTAGCATACTCGCTCTTCCAACAATCAACCCTAAGCGAAACTTTCCAAGACCTGAGCTTTGCGGGAGCGGGCAAACCAAACCTTCAAACAAAGTGGAAAGCTCTTTCCTATATGAAAATTACCGTACCCCAGAATTGATGGGCCGGGAGAGATTTGAACTCTCGACCTTTCGGTTATCAGCCGAACGCTCCAGCCAAGCTGAGCTACCGGCCCAAGCTTAAACTGAGAACTAGAATAAACCACTGCAAATTATAAGCATTTTCGAAAGGAAATTCTTTAATCACCAATTCCATATCTCTTCTGTGGGTCCGTAGCCCAGTCCGGATTAAGGCGCCGGCCTTCGGAGCCGGAGAACGGGGGTTCAAATCCCCTCGGACCCGCATTAGAAATAAATTAAAATATGCAGGCATCTCCACTTTTTAACAGAGGAGTGGATTAGCCTTCAGAAGAGTTTACGTAGACTATGCTGCCACGACGCCCACAGACCCTCGCGTAGTTAAAGCAATGCGACCTTATTTCACCCAATTCTATGGTAACGCTTCCTCGCTGAATTCTTTCGGAGTCGAAGCAAAAAAAGCCCTAGAAAAGTCCAGAGAAACGATAGCGAAGTTTATGGGTGCTGAAGCAGATAGACTAGTATTTACAGGAAGCGCAACAGAAGCTAACAACCTCATACTGAAAGGACATGCTTTCAAAGAAGGCAGAGCAAAGTGTCACATTGCAGTTTCCACAATTGAACACGATTGTATATTAAACTCAGCGAAATGGCTGCAAAAGCAAGGGTTTAAAGTTACCCTTTTGCCCGTTGACCAGTATGGCTTACTGAAAATCGACGAACTTGAGGAAGCGCTAAAAGACCACGTAACACTTGTATCGGTTGTCCATGGAAACAATGAAATCGGAACAATCCAACCAATTGAAAAAATCGCAGAGACCTGCCACAAACACGATGCCCTCTTTCACACTGATGCTGTTCAAAGCTTCGGCAAATTTCCCATCAATGTCAAAGAAATGAGCATCGACTTCATGACAATTAACGCTCACAAACTATATGGACCTAAAGGTGTCGGCGCTCTTTACATCAATAAGGACTGCTCAGAGCTTGAACCTCTAATACATGGCGGCGGACATGAATTCGGCTTAAGGTCGGGAACTGAAAACGTGCCTGGAATAGTCGGCTTTGCTAAGGCTGTAGAACTTCGAAAAAAAGAGATGATGCCAGAAGCAGAACATCTTACACATCTACGTGACAAGCTTATGAAAAATACTTTAGAAATAGAAGATACATACCTAAACGGGCATCCTATAAAGAGGCTTCCCAACAACGCCAATTTTCGATTCTCTCACATTGAAGGAGAAGCCATAGTTTTAGGCCTCGACACGGAAGGAATAGCTGCCTCTTCTGGGTCTGCTTGTTCCTCAATGGGTGGAGAGGCAAGTCATGTGCTTCTTGCAATAGGGTTGAAGCCAGAGGAAGCTCGAGGCAGTTTAAGGCTCTCTCTAGGAAAGTATAACACTGAAGAGGACATTGACTACATTCTTCAAGTGTTACCAAAGGTTGTAGGGCGTCTCAGGGCAATGTCGCCATTAAAGTCTAAATAGGCAGAAAAAGTGCAAACGACATAACCTAGTTAGAAATAAGGAGGAAATATATTGGACATTAGAGTGATTGAAATTGCAGCTGTGAAAGACTGTAATATTATTTTAGGTATGGCGCATTTCATCAAAACCGTGGAAGACCTCTATGAAGCATTAGTAGATTCTGTTCCAAACATAAAGTTCGGAATCGGATTTTGTGAAAGCTCTGGTCCTTGTTTAGTAAGAAGCGAAGGCAACGACGAAGAACTAAAGCAGCTAGCCGCTCAAGAGGCATTCGAACTCGGTTGTGGTCACTGTTTTGTAATTTTCCTTAAAAATGCCTACCCCATAAACGTCTTAAACAAAATTAAAAAAGTGTCTGAAGTGTGTACAATTTATGCTGCCACTGCTAATCCATTGCAGGTCATTGTTTGCGAAACGAATCAAGGTAAAGGAATATTGGGTGTAGTAGACGGTTCTAAAAGTAAAGGAATTGAAACAGAAAAAGATGTTAAGACAAGAAAAGAGTTCCTCAGAAAAATTGGCTACAAACTTTAAAAAACACGCATCCGATTCTCGGCTTGCCAAATATTAAATTTCAAGACCGTCTAGCAGTCACTATTGTCTTAGCATTCTTCCACTGATCTCTAATTATTTCAATGTTGCCTGGAACATTTGCGTGAAGGGAATAAAACATGTAGCACATATAGGAGCATTTCGTGCATTCCTGGTAGGTTTTTCTCAGATTTTCGAACTTCTGACTGTTCCACACGCTAGGTAGATCAAAGATTGTTGCAACAGGTTCTTGAAGATGACAACCAGCGACCCTTCCTTGAGGGTCTATCATAAAGAAGGATTGAAGCGCTTTACATTCCCAAGATCTTTGTCCACTTAAGTATAATCTTTTCAAGGTGCTAAGCATTTTCTTCGTTATAAGAATACCTCGATGTCTATTTTTCTTTTCAATAAGCGCGTCGCAGATTCTTGCAAAAGACTTCGCATCTGTAATTTCAAGTTCTTTGTCTTGCCTACCTATATTAAACATGGGCTGTGTAAGAGTATCATGTTGATATAAACAATATAGAACAGGGATTTCTTTTTCAATGAAATGTTCAGTGAAATCCAGAATTTCGTACATGTTAAGTTGTGAAATCGTTGGAGAAACTCCCACTGTAATCCCTTGCTCATGTAGAGTTTGAACTGCGTTCACTGCGTTTTTCCAAGCTCCATGAACACCTTTCAAATAATCATACTTTTTCTCATCCAACGTGTCAAGGGATATGGCAACGAAATCAATTTTGCGTAAAGCATCTATCTTCTTTACAGCCTGACTACCATTATCATAAATCGTTGTAATAAAATGATGAGAGGCATAATCAATTAGTTCTCCAATGTCTTCACGCAAAAGAGGGTTCCCACCAGAAAAAACAATTTCCACTACCCCCACTTCGCGAAGAACATCTAACCCTGTTTTCACTTCTTCGGTAGAAAGTTCTGCTACTGGTTTCTGCTCCCGCCAAACATCGCAACTTTTACAACGATAATTGCAACGATTTGTAAGCATCCATTGTACGTGATGAGGCTTGTCAAAAGCGAGAGAACGTTTGAACAAGCTGAGAACTTTGTTAAGCGAGAGCCTCATTTGGAATGCTCCGTTTTTCACTGTTAAGCTAGGCTGACAGGTTATTTAAGCATAAACATTATAAGTGTTCTTTTAATTGAAGGAACTGATTACACTACGACGACATCGACAGGTTAACGGTGTGATTCTATGAAGGTAGATGTAGTCGTCTTAACAAAAAACAGTGAGGAAACCCTAGAGAAATGTCTAGAGGCGATCTATAAGAATGTCCCAATCAATCGATTGATTGTGGTAGACGGCTATTCCACTGATATAACATTGGAAATAATTAGAAGATTTGACAGAAAACATCATAATGTTGTTGTCATTAGCGAAAAGGGAACAAGAGGGAAAGCGAGACAAACAGCCATAGAAGCAGTCAAGACTGAATGGTTTATGTTTGTTGACAGTGATGTTATTTTATGTAATCGATGGTTTGACAAAGCAGAGAAGTTGATAAAAAATGATGTTGGAGCGGTATGGGGAATAGAGTTATGGTCGGTTATTAGAAACCCCATCGTTCTGAAGCTGTTTAAACAGATTACCATGAAAATTTTCGAGACCAGAGGAGGAACACACGATTTACTGGTCCGCCGTGAAGTTGTAAAAGATATTAAAATTCCAGACGAGTTACACGTTTTTGAGGACACTTTTATCAAAGAATGGATAGCCAAAAAAGGATACAAAGTTGTTTCCACTTACGATCCCTATTGTATCCACCGACGACCATTACACGTTTGGACTACAACCACTGCTGTCAACATTGCCACCGATGAAATAAAACAGGGGTTGTTTTACAAATATCCGAAATTGATACCTTCGTATACCTTTTACGTGGCTTATTTTTTCTATCAGCTCTTGAGAACTGTGACTAAGAATTTGAGCAGGTTGAAATGAAAGAGTTTGACGCAGATTATTTCGAAGGTGAAACTTCACCAATAAATTACGACTCTATCTCTTACAAGATAACTGTCTGGCTTCGCTTTAGAACACTAGTAAGTATATTGAGAGAGTTGAATAGAACCAGCGGCATTTTAATTGATATTGGCTGCGCGTTTGGAGATTTTATCAGCAAGCTTTCTAAAGAAGGTTACGAAGCGTTAGGATGTGACGTTTCTAAATGGGCAACAACAAAAGCTAAAAAATTGCATCCTGAAATATGCATAGTTAGAACAGATGTAAACTTTCTTCCTTTTAAAGACAAAGCCTTTAACATAATCACCATGCTGGAAACTTTGGAACATTGTCCAAAGCTTAACAAGGTTTTAGACGAGACCCATAGAATTGTTGCTCCAAAAGGATTGGTAATTTTTTCTGTTCCAACAACAGATCTAAATGACACATACGCCGATAAGACTCATCTTTGGCATCTGTCTCTTAAAGAATGGTTGGAACATTTTGAAAGAAAGTTTCATTTAGTGAAGGTCAAATATTTCCTCAAGAATCTCAGATATCTTGATAAAAAAATATGTAACACATTTATTGCGCTGGAAGCCTAATTGATAACGAAATTTTCAATGTTAGATTGTCAGATTAAGTAGTATAATAACAATTTGACTATTTTTGCAAGGCTAACCAAAGATGGTCAGACATTGGTCTGACCAGTTTTTCTGCAGCGCCGTTTTTACGTATTATAAGCCGTTTACTTGAAGTGGGGAAGGTTTCACCTATAACAGACGCAGCAACTTTGTTTTTTTCCAAAAGTTCCACAATCTTGTAAGCGTAGTCCTCTTTTACAGCAATCAGCAAGCTTCCTGACGCAATAAGCTGCAAAGGATCGATTTGGAAAAACTCACATATTTCTAGAGTTTCTTCAGTGATATGTATTTTATCTTCATAAATTTTGAAGCCTACGTTTGATGCGTCAGCTAATTCATGCACCCCGCCGGCAACTCCTCCTTCTGTAGGGTCGTGCATTGCAGTCACATATCCTGTTTTGAAAGCTAAAATGGCTTCTTTTACTATGCTTATTTGGTTGAAATGGTCTTCAGCCTTCTTTAAGGCTGACTTCCCAATTTTGCGTACAAGTTGGGCGTGCCGATCTGTGGCTAAGATTGCCGTGCCCTCTATTCCTACAGATTTTGTAAGTATAAGCATGTTGTTTGCTTTGGCGCCTTGAGCTGTCACATAATTTCCTTTGTCAGCTACACCCATACAACAGCCAACAACTATTGGGAATGGCAGTTTGGGAGTGATTTCTGAGTGCCCACCTGTTACAGCTATACCAAGGTTTTTGGCAGCTAGGTCTATCTGTCTGCAAATAATTTCAATGATGTCTTCCGTTGCATTCTCTGGTAATAAAAGACATGAGGAGAAAAAAATTGGTTGCACTCCAAAGGTGGCCACGTCGTTCGCATTAATATTCACCGCTAGCCACCCTATTCTCTCTAAGGCACCTGTAATAGGATCCATAGAAGTTACAAGGGACTTGCCTCCAATTTCAATTACAGCTCCGTCTAAACCATAAGATGGCCCCACAACTACTTCGCTGCGCTTTGCACCTAGATAATTAAAAATCACTTCTTTCAAGATTTCTGGTGGAACTTTGCCAACTGGGAGTTTCATAGAATCACCCTGTGTCTTAACTAGGGACAATCTGGCTTAAGACTTTTAAAAAATATCTATTGCACTTCAACATAGATAACGCCGGAAGATTTCAAAGGGTATGCATGTAAACTAATATACTGTAATATATTAGTAGTGATAGGAATGAATCAAGAAAAATTAATGTCGCCTTTCAATTTAGGGGCTACAGCAGTGTTTACTGCGCTCGTTTGCGTAGCAACTATAGTTTTTTCAATATATGTTCCTGCAACAGAAGGATTTTTCAATATAGGGGAGTCCATGGTTTTTCTCTCAGCTATCCTCTTTGGGCCTTTAGTTGGAGCTTTCGCCGGAGGAGTAGGTTCTATGTTGGCTGATTTGATTCTCGGATTTCCGCACTATGCACCAGCTACGCTTATTGTCAAAGCTTGTGAGGGGGCTGTTGTGGGTGTGCTTAAGAAGAGAAATCCGAAATTTAGCTCCAGGTATTATTGGAGGTTTTTCACACTAGTCTTGGGTATAGTTATTGGTTTTTTGCTGGGTTGGATTGGCACGACATATTATAGCGGCGAAGTGGAACTCACCTTGGGCTCAAACATATTTGCGCTTTATATTCCATTAGAGTTCTGGTTGCTTTTGGGCATCATAACAGCTGTCGCTATTATTTCGTTAGGGCTTCTTGCCGATCCCGAGTTTGGCTGGACAATCTTCTCCGTTATTTCTGGAGGCCTTGTCATGGTTTTGGGCTACTTTCTATACCAGACATTCTTTCTCTTCCCGCTTTTCAACATAGAAGTGGTGGCCATAGTGGAAATACCAGTGAACATTGGACAAATGATAATAGGCGCAATTGTGGCTTTACCAATAGCTAAAATAGTCTGGCGTGCGCTCCCTTATTTGAAAGAGAGATAGAAAGGACATATAGAAGACAGTGGATTTGGTTGTGTCAAACATGTCAGCGTTGACTTCATTTTAGCCTCTCAATTTACTCTTCTTTTTTTTCTGGTTCATGGACCAGAGCAAATGTCAGAATGAAAGAGGGAAGAACGGACACCGTGGCAATGAAGAAGGGTAGCTGAGGAGAAACATGTTCGTATAATAAACCGCCTAACAGATTGCCAAATGCCATTAGCAAAAAGTTTACGAAGTTTGTGAAACCATTTACTTTCCCACGTTGTGCCTTTGGAGTTAAATCGGCTTGCAAAGCGCTGAAAGCCGAGTTCATCATGACTTGTCCTACCCCAACCAACACAAGAGAAATGAAAAGTTTCAGCATGTCTCCATTTACGAAAAGCCACATCGAAGCTCCGAAAATCACATATGCTGCCAAGAGAGGTAGCTTTCTATTGAATTTGTCCACAATTTTTCCCATAGGAATAGCTAAAACTATCATTGTGACAAATAATGCTGTAAGAATTAACGGCCAAATAGCTTCGCCAATCAGAAGCTCTTCTACGGCATAAATGACAAGATAGAGTTGGACTGTGGCAAATCCAAAAGTAACAATCACTAAAGAAAGGAAGAGATAGAACATTGAAGAAGGAATTGTTTTCCAGACATTGAAGCTTTCTTTTAGGGCGGTGGGGTAGCTTTGCAGGAGCTCAACTAAACTGGGTTTTCTAGCATTTGTCAAAGTCTCCTCCAATCGTAATACTCTGAGAACCGCTGCAGTTAAAAAGAGAGCTACAACAATGCCATAACCTATTCTCATTCCTTGGATTAGGCCAAACTGGCTGTAAAGCAGGCCAGCTACAAAGGGTCCAGGAGTAGTGGATGCACTCGTTATAAGCATGACTAAACCAAATCCCATACCTCTCCTTTCAGAAGGCACAGAATCGGAGATCATAGCCATCAAAGCTGGCTGATAAGTTGAGTTAAATAAACTCATTATAACTGCGCCAATCAAGATGAAGTGCCATGAAGGAGCTATGGCGTAGAAGATGAAGCTAAGCCCTACTCCGAAGGTCATGGTGGTGATAATCCATTTTCTGCCGAATTTGTCGGCTAAATAGCCACCTGGAAACTGCATGGAAGCTAAAGCTAGAAATGAGAAAAGCCCTATCATTCCAAGAATGGTTTCTGTGGCGCCTAACTTGAGGACGTATAGTGAATAATATGTGGCTGGAAGTTCCATAGCAAAATCGATTAGAATCCAGCTTAGTACGAGAACAGCGTAGTTGCCCCTAATAAAGGAAAATTCTTTTTTCACACTATCGACAAATGGCATTTTTCCCCGTAAACTCCTTGTATACAATATCTTGTTTTGAGCAGTAGAGTTATTGTTTCTGGGTAAAAGTGCTCAAGAAACTGGTCACAATCCTGTATATAGTCTAGCAATAACTTGGATTCTTACTCCTTAAGCACGTATCAGAAATCTGAAGGTAGTTTGTCTGCTTTCTGAGGCGGCTTGGCGAACCTTACATCTCGTTCGGTTTCCAAGCTTTCAGTATACTGTGTTTCACCATAAACTTGGCAGCCTGACTCCAACTTTATCCTTTCCCCATACAAATTTCCAGCCGTTACCCCCCTTTCTAATACTATTGTCTTAGCGCAAACGTCTTCGACATGTGCTCTTCTACCTATCACTGCTTCATCCGCTTTTATGGGTCCCTTTACTTTGCCTCTTCGTCCAATTCTCACATAAGTGGCTTGAACACCTTCAACTGTCTCAATGGAGCCTCCTACAGAAACTTTTGAGCTGGCGGTTGCTTTTCTTGCATACAATCGACCGCCTATGTCAATGTTTTGTGCAGTCAATTCCTTTTCTATTTCGGCTGTTCCCCCAACATCTAGTTTTCCAGATAGTTTCAAGTCACCATCAACTTGCACTTTTCCTCCCACGTCTAAAGCAGCGCCCTCAGCTGAACCAGAAATTATGATAATTCCGCCCACATCAATGTCGTCGAACTTTAAATCACCTTCAACTTTGCAGGAACCTCCTACATCTATATCGCCCCCAATGTTTTCTCCAGTAAGCTTTACAGTTCCACCGACATCTATCTTCTTAAATTCTAATGAATCATTTGAGACGAAGCTGCCACCCACATCAACTCGGTTAACTTTGCCGCCGCCAATCTCCACTTTTCCTCCCACATCGATATCTTCTACTTCAACCCTCGCATCAATTTCAAGTGATCCTCCTACATCGATGTTTTCAGCTTTTGCTTCACCTTTAGCTTTGAAACTGCCACCCACATCTATTTTCCGAGCTGTTGTAGTGCCATCTACTTTGAGACTACCTCCGACATCGACTTCGTCAACTTCGAAATCTTTTTTTATCTCTACGCTTCTATCTACATCAACTCGTTTCGCCGTCATGTTGCCAGAAACATTTAAGCGGCCATCTTCGATGTTAGCGCGGTTTCTAATTTCAAGGTCGCCCTCAACAGTTATGTCGTCTTCTCCATCCAAGTTTTCTGCGGATAGACTGCATTCAAAGACACTGTCACCTTCAACGTATACAGTCCCTGAAACTGCAACTTTAGAGGAACTGCCTCTTCCCTTTACTGTAGTATGTCTTCTAACTTCTAAATCTCCTTCAACAAAGTCCAATTCAACAGTGTTTCTCGACATGATGTTAAATTCCTCCTTGCGTTATCGAATTTGTTCTCTTATTTCACCTTTTCCATATATGTTCGCCAATAGACAAATGCTTCTGCCTTCTTTAATTCCATATACCTGCAATCATCATCCGATATTTCTACTTTCTTTACGACACTCATCATTTCACTTTTCACCTCAATATGACGAATTCGCTTTTGATGCTATAAAAGGCGACGCACACATTGAGTGCACATTTTGTAGTCACAAATTGTGAGTGTGGAGATATCACCGATTTTCCCGCAAACTCCCTATTTTTTTGAGCGTTTGTTAAGGCCATTTGGAAAATCCTTTTCAGTCGTTAGGGGTAATACTTACCTGATGAGTGATGTTTGAGGGTGA
>SMTZ1_10006310_pt1 | contig 11934 bp, 15 predicted proteins | sample DeeMarSWOR136_30_FD_25667 | JGI IMG/M metagenome (IMG submission 25667) | reverse complement strand
ATCAAAAAGAGCCGGTTCAAACAGTCCAGCCAGAAGTAAGGATAGAGAAGAAAAGGTCTAGGGGGGTTACGATATTTGCCTGGCTGCATAGAATTTTTGGCATTCTCGGTTTAATATTAATTGCAATTGCTGTCAGAATGCTGTTTTCGTTTAATACATTAAGGATTATCAGATACCGATTTGAGAACAGATTTTACCCATTGCTCTTTAAACCCTGGTTTTTTGTTTTGATTGCTGTTACTGGAGCTTTCTGCGTGCTCTACTTAATGATAGGAGATGGTTTGCTGAAGTTAAAGGGATGGGCAAGGAAATGGGCAATCTATCTTTCTGTCTTTGGTATATTCTTTAATTTAATATACTCGGTAAGATGCTTCAGCAGGGGCCTGCGGCCTGGTGGCTGGATAGGAAATTTTATTTTAGCATTTATAATTATTTACTTCTTTACCCGCCCCAAGGTAAAGGAGCAGTTTAGGTAACCTGCCATTAACTCCTTAAAAAACCTGCGAGATTTGGCTGTTTTACCTGTATTACGCCCGGTTTAACTATAGAATAAGCATTAAAGCTGAATAAATTAACTAATGACTTGCCTTGGTAAAATATTTCTCTATTAAATAGGAATAAATCGCCTCGGATGCAATTTCGTGACCCTCTTTCGAAGGATGAACATAATCCTGGCAACTCCTCAAAGCCATTAATTCCTTCCCTCCCTTAGGAAAAATCCAGTGCAAATCTAAATATTCTATATTTAAAGCTGTTAAGACCCTTTGCATAATTTCGTATTCTTCTTTTTCGAATTGACTGTACTCTTGTAATGGTTTCAGGTATGGGAAAATAACGCCTAATAATTTTATATTTTTTTTCTGGAGTAAATTTTTGATTTCCTTCAATGACTCGGTTCCTGTATTTTCTCTTTCATCCGAATATCGACCCGCACAGGATTTCCCTAATAGCCTATCGATATTTATGTAAAGGTACCGATACAGATAAGAATAACGGAACAGGAAATTATTTGTAGGAATTATTCTGCGCAGATTATAGCCGGAATAAAAGTATCCTTTAAATCCATCTGCATCTTTATAGACTATAAGGGTGCCCGATATATTAAAGTCATTCAGGCAGAAGGCTATAATAACCATGTCAGGATTGTATTTTATCCCCTTAAATTTAATGTAATTCAGATATTGATCAACTGCATATCCGGGAACGCCAGCATTCCACAATTCAAAATTATAATTTAAATAGGGGGAATTGTTCAGTTTTTCTTCGATACCCCTAACATACCAGTCAAGCTGGGTAATTGAGTCTCCTATAACTAATATGCGATAGGTGTTACTTGTTTTTCTTAATCCGTATTCCTTGCCAGCCATCCCATAACAATTAATATCTGCAGCTGATTCGGGAATCATTTCGTACCCTACGACCGAAGACGTTCTATATTTAGGGTACGATTCTGGCCGGTTTAACGCTTCTATGTCAGGATTATCTACCATGTAAGAAGATAACTTGAATTCTGAGCTTATCTTTGGTAAAGCCCTGATGACGGCTTCCGCGAGAGCCAAAGACAGTAAGAGTCCGAATAAAAAAAGAAAAGATTTTGTCTTCAAACTATGGAACTCCATTGATTTCTACGCTTTTTAATGATTTTTATACCTTAGATTAAGAGGCCCGATTACAATTATACAATTAGCCGATTCTTTTGCAAACCTTAACTTTCTGCCCAAGGTTATCTTGAATCCCCTACCATTTTGAAATTATGGTGGTATAATTGGGGAAAAGGAGGAATGATGTGTATTCTTAGCCCATTATTGGAGTTATGCAAGTGCAGCTCAACTCAAATTTGCCCATTTTGCCAAATATCAGCTATAATCGGCATTGCTTTTCTAAGTGTAATTTTAGGCTATTCTTTAGGTAAGAGAAAAAGAGATAAGCCCGCCAAAAAGTAAGGAGCAGTTTAAATAACTTACCATCGGGAAATAATAGGGGCAGAATCGATTTTAGAGTAAAAATAAATCTGGTCGGCTTTTCGTAGGAGGAGAAAGGGGGGACGAGGTAAGCGATGTTTCCGATGAAGGAAAGAAGACACTTTATAAGGCATCCGTTATGCTATCCTTTGGAATTTGAGTATGCTCCAAAGAATATACGCGAGCGAAGCCATACAACCAATATCAGCGAAGGAGGGTTGCTTTTTTTATCTAAACACCACGTGCACTGTGGAAAAATAATAATCCTGAGAATTCCTCTCCAGAATAAATTATTCAAGGTAAGGGCCAGGGTGGTGCATGTCAAGCAAAACCTGGAAAATCCCCAGCTGTATGATATAGGGGTTTCATTCTACCGCTACTCTGATGCATTCAGGGTTAAGCTTATCGAGCAGATATATTTGATAGATGAATACCGGGCCATTCGCTCAGTCCAGCTTGGCCGGGAGGTTAGCTTTAAAGAGGCTTCCCGGGATTGGATAAAGCGCTACTCAAAGAAGTTTGACAGGCTATTTTGGGGAAGCCGCGCCAAGAAGAAAAAATCGAGTCAGAATTAATTTTGGAGCAAAAATAAATCTGACCCGATTTTTGTGCTATCTCTAAACTCCTTACAATCCCGAGATTCTCATTGACAACTAGGAAAATGATGCTATATTTAATTCAGTAGTAAATAAGGTAGCAGATATCTTAGCCGCAAGGCCAAGAAATACTGGCCTTGCGGTTTTTTTACTGCCATATTAACTAAAAGGAGGTTAGAATGCATAAAGGTAGAATTAAGAAATTAATCCGCGAAAGAGGCTTTGGGTTTATTAGTGATACGGATGGCAGAGAATTATTCTTTCATCGCAGCGGCGTACTTGACAATAAGTTTGATAGATTAAATGAAGACCAGGAAGTAGCATTTGATGTTGAGAAGTCACCAAAGGGACCTCACGCTGTCAACATTACTACGGGTGCATAATAAAAATTTAAAAAAGGAGCTTGTTTTATGAATCGTTTACTTATAGTTATATTTTCGGCTATGGCTTTAAGTCTGACAATTTTTACCATGCAAGGACAAGGAGATGATATGACTATTCAAAAAGGCAGCCAGGTTTCATTTGATTACACGCTTACCGTTGATAACCAGGTTATTGACAGCTCAAAGGACAAGGAACCACTTCAATATACCCATGGTGAGGGCAAGATTATTCCCGGGCTTTCCAAACAGCTCGAGGGAATGAAGGTAGGAGATGAAAAAAGGATATTGGTTGGTCCCCAAGAGGCCTACGGCCTGGTAAACCCTGCAGCAATCCAGGAAATCCCAAAATCTCAACTACCCCCTGATTTAGAGCCTGAGGCAGGAATACACTTAGAAGTCAATGACCAAACAGGCAGAAGCTCTATTGTAAAGATTACAGAGGTTAAGGAAGATTCGGTAGTTATAGACCTCAACCACCCGCTTGCCGGAAAAACCCTTACCTTTGACGTAAAGATAGTTGCGATAAAATAGGAATAAAAACTGTCCCTAATCTTGGGGCCGCAAATTGCGACCTCAAGACCACCCCTTGATCACCCCACCAAACAGCAGAAAATATCCCTTGCCTAAATTCTTTATCATTCTGAAATTATGGTGGTATAATTGTAACAGGAGGTAGGATTATGAAAAGAATATCTATAATGATTTTGTTGATTATACCCGTTTTTTTCACCGGGTGTTCAACCGCCCGCACTTACAAGGAAGTCTTTAAGCAGAACCCCACCTATAATTCGAGAAAATTCTCTGTCCCCGGGTACGTTCTCTATCAGGCCGCAATGTCAGCAATATGCTCCAAAAACTTTATTATTGAAAAGGAAAACGGAGACGAAGGACTTATTTTGGGGAAGAGGTCTTTCCAGAAAGGGAAGAAGACAATCACTGTGACCCTCCAGGCAAAGATATCTTCTGATGAGGAAGATGAATCTATTCTTTATCTTAATGCCCTGCAGACAACCCATATATCATACATAGCTGACCGTACGCGTTTCTTTTTATGGATTATTCCTCTACCCGGGGGCGGTGGAAGAGAAGCCAGCGAATTTAAACAAGACGAAAGGACCATTGAGGATGCGCAGTTTTATCAGGATTTCTTTTCTATTATTGAAAATAAGATTAATATCCTGGAAGAAAAAAGGGCCTCACAGAAATTGGAGATTAAAATAATAGAAGCTACGGCTGTACCGGAGGAAGAGGAGGTCGGGGAAGAAGAAGTTGAGGCAAAAGAGGATGAGGTCAGCCTGAAAGAGGAAGATATTGAACTGGAAGAGGGGAAGGGCGTATCAGAAGATACCGGGGCTGCCTTAGAAGAGGCCGCTGTTGTATCAGAAGAAGCAAAGGAGGGTATAGAAGAAATAGAGAGCGAACCAGAAAAGGAAGAGGGTCAGTTAGAAGTTACGGAAAGTCATAATGAATAAAAAACAACTGATAGTTGCTTCTGGAATAGGAATATGGGTTTCTGTGTTATTTATTATGCACGAACATTTGTCGGTTGCTCTTAAGTCTGCAATAATTATGATAGGTATTGGCGGTTTACTAATCTATACTTTAAGGGATAAGAAGCAATCGGGTTAGATATGAAAAAACTAATCTGTTTATTGGTTCTGGTAATGGTGGTTAGTGGTTGTGCGACTATTGCAAAATACGATGCAAAATTAAATACCTGGATTGGGGCAAGTGAAGATGCTCTAATTGCTGCCTGGGGAGTTCCGGATATGGTATATAATATGAGCGAAGGCAAAAAGGCTATTGCGTATGTGCATAAAGATGCTATTCGAACAGGCGGTTATACATATAGGGTGCCGGAAACAACCATTCACTCTGGAAAAATAGGAGACAAGGCCTACAGCGGAACATCCACCCAATATGTCACAGAAACAATTCCGGCTGAGAAGTATAAGTTATACTGTAAGACAAGTTTTGTAATAAACAGCAGTGGAAAAGTCCAGAGCTGGCATCACTCAGGCAACAATTGTGCTTCTCATTAAGTTACCAGCAAAAATGGGGTCAGAACTATTTTTTTTGAGCAAAAAATAATTCTGAACCGGTTTATTTGTTGCAAGCGCCAGTAGTATTTGATAAGATTATATTAACAGTTTAGCTATACTCAAATTAAGGAGGTAGATACGAAAAACCTAAGCTATATATTCATAGCGGCGGCATTGCTTATCTTTGTTTTGCCGTGTGGATTTTCTCAGGCAGAGCAGGATGAGATCCTGCGGGTAGGCACAAAAATCGCCCCGCCTTTCTCAATAAAAAACTCTAATGGCACATGGCGCGGTATCAGTATTGACCTTTGGCGCAACATCTCCCAGGAAATGGGAATAGGCTATGAGTTTTATGAATACGATTTAAAAGGCTTACTTGATGCAGCAGAACAAGGTACTATTGATGCAGCAGTTGCCGCCCTAACCATTACCGCAGACAGAGAAACACGGCTTGATTTTTCCCATTCTTTTTACAGCAGCGGCCTGGGTATTGCTGTCTCAGCAAAAGGCTCAGGGACTATGTTCGGCGCATTACGTAAGGTGTTTTCCTACGAATTTCTCAAAATCATTGCCTTCCTGTCTTTTGTGCTACTTGCCTTTGGGTTTCTGGTATGGGTGTTTGAGCGCAGGAAAAATCCTGCGCAGTTCGGAGGTAAACCTTTAAGCGGTATTGGTTCGGGCTTCTGGTGGTCAGCGGTCACAATGACTACTGTCGGATACGGGGATAAATCTCCGGTGACCCTCGGCGGCCGCATCATCGCGCTGATATGGTTGTTTAGCGCAATTATACTTATATCGAGTTTTACTGCTGCGATTACCTCTACACTCACTGTCAGCCAGCTTGATACTGGTATCAGCGGCCCTGAAGACTTGGATGCGGTGACTGTAGGCACAGTGCCAGCCTCAACAAGCAGCGATTACCTTGACCAGCGCGGCATTGACTACCGCAATTTCGAGACAGTAGAGACAGGGCTGCGCGCCCTATCGCAGGGGCGTATTGAGGCGTTTGTGTATGATGCACCGATTTTACAGTACCTGATCAACCAATCCTTTCGTAATACACTGCAGGTATTGCCTAATGTTTTCGCGGAGCAAAACTACGGTATAGCTTTTCCTGCGGGCAGCGGTTTTCGCGAAAGAGTAAACCGGGAACTTCTTTCATTCACACAAGACCAGCGCTGGAGAGATATCGTACGCTTTTACCTCGGTGAATAGGCCTTAAAACCGCCCCCTTGACCGCCCCGCCAACAAATCACCCATTAAATTAATCTTTACAGCATAGGCAAAAAGGGTATAATATCATAATTGCCACAGCGAGGTGGTAAGATGAGGTTAAGATAGGGTAAATTAATAGGCAGATTCCTTAAAAGGGGGGTCTGCTTTTTTGCTTTAGAATAGTTTTGGGAGAGCTTAAAAGGAGGTGGATATGTGTAAAATTGCGGCATTAGTAATGCTTTTTTGCTTAACCATGGTCGGAATAATTTATGCTGCCCCGGTTGATATTCCTACCGTATGTCAGTACCCCGAAGGAAAGGTTAAAACTTTTGGTGAAGAATCGCCGTTCGGACTTGCAATAGGCGGTGAAATGGATTATTTAAACGAGAGGGAGTTGGATGAGTCCGATGCTGAGGCAGAAGCTATGTTTTTTACTGGTAAACTAATTTTTACTAGTGAAAAGGCTGATTTTTATTTCAGCTTGGGACAGGCAACTGAAATGGAATATAAATACAAATTATTAGGCTCTGATGTTGAATTTGAATTATCGGACGAGACTGTTTGGGGCGTCGGTGCAACCATTCTTCTTTATGAATGGGAAGATGCCGGTATCGATAAGTTATTTTTCGATTCTAAATATAGAAGAATGGATAATATAGATTATGAGTCAGTAACGGTCGACGGTGTTAAATACAGCAAGAGCCAACTCGCAGGAACAAGCATAGATGCTCAATGGGAAGAATGGCAATTTGCATTAGGTTTTGGTAAGAAATTTGAGAAATTTATGCCTTATTTTGGTATTAAATATTCAGATACAAAAGTTTCCGGTAGCGCTGTTATTGGACCCTCCACCTACGATCTAGGGGACAATAAGAGTGAAGACAATGTTGGCGTATTCCTTGGTTGCTCTATTACGCCAATGGATGCATTTTCTATTGACCTTCAAGGCCGCTTTGTTGATGAAATGGCGTTTTCAATAAGGGGGACTTATAATTTTTAACTTAACTGCAAATTAGAATAAATATCAAAAATATCACCACTCCAACCATTAATCGCTAAGGGACTGTCCCTGAACTACAACCATCTCCAATATATTAATTAAAGAGCAATATGGGCTGGACTTTCGAGGATATAGCCGCTAGGGAAGATTTTTTGAAGAAGCATTTTTCTCTGTTGAGGGAGGATAAAAGACATATTTCCTGGTTATATTACGAATTAGGCAAGGATTGTTCCAGGGTAGGAGATTTCAAAAAGGCAAAAGGATATTTTTTGCAGGCATTTTTATTTTGGCCTTTAAGATTAAAATCCCTTTTTAAAATTATCCGCCTTGATATCAAATCCGGACGTTATGGATTTACTGCTTTAAGAAGGAATTCAGAACTAAAAAAATTAATAAAAAATCAGAGGGTTTTGATAATCGGCTCCGGCCCTTCAGCGAACGAATTAAAATATGTGCCGAAGGATGTTAAAATACTGACCTGTAATGTCGGACCGCGATTAATCCTGGATAAAAAGATCGACAGGGTAATAGACCTTTATTATTGCGTTCCCAGTGCGATAGAGGGGGACCATAAAAAAGAGGATGTAATAGGGATCCTTTCAAGGTGCAGAATAAATCTGTTTATCTATCCTGCAAAGTGGATAAAAAATATCAGCAGGCTAAAGAAAATTTACTCTAAATGCGTGAAGGACTATGCATTCAACGATTATTATCTGAATAAATTAATTGGACCGCAAAAGACGGAGGAAATAAAGAGGAGTTTTTTGTCTAACAACAGGACCTCCAGCGGCATCAGATTACTGCAGTATGCCTTGTATGCTAAAGCAAGAGAGATTTTTCTTATAGGAATCGATATTGATCAGAGAGGGTATTTCTGGGGTCGCAGCAACACTCATGACCACCTCGATATAGATAGAAATTTTATTGAGATAGTGTCTAAAAAATACAATAATATTTATTCTGGTTCAGAAAATAGTCCTGTAGTGCGTTATGTAAAATATAAACCCTTGCTATAAATGAGGAGAATTGATACGGAGATTGAGCCCTTGACCACCCCGCCAAACAGCAGCAAAATATCTTTAATGAAATTATTACTCCTGCCAATTGTAATATTATTCCTCATATGCACTCCAAATGTCCATTCCTTCGTCTTAGATAGACCGGATGGAAAAGAGGTTATAACTGATGAGCAGGTAAGGCAGGCTGCAATCGAAAAAGGCATTATCTCCGCAAATCCAGATGATTTTGATAAGGAAAAGGAGATAGAATCTAAGAATACGCTTATTCTTTGGATAAATATGAATAGGGATGATAAGGTTAGCCTTATAGACGCCCTTAAGGAGAAATTTAAGGAAAACGGTGTTATTATCAAGTATCCTTCTGAGTATTATGTAAATGAGATTAACGGTGTGATTTACAATGATATGCAGAGAGAAGAAATGATTAACCCAACAAAAAAGGGCGTGATTGTTGCTTTTGAAAGCATCGCCCTTATGGATGGGGATTATGATAATGGCGGCAGCAGGGTAGAGGCGCTCAGAGAATATTTTGGCGAGGAGCAGTTTGAGTATTATAAAGAAAATTTCCCAGAGAAATATGAGTATCTGCTCAAGCTTGATTCTGAAGCTGAATAAAAAACCATGCGCCTAACCCTGCTCATAATCCTGGCAGCCACGCTTATCCTCACCCCAGCCCGGGCCGCCCAAACCAGACTATACTACTCCTAAAATCCTAGTGAGATTTCCCCGCCTTTTTCATCTATCTAAATCATTACCATTTTAAGATTGCGGTGGTATAATTGGGGCAAGGGGAGAAGTAAAATGAAAGACAAAGAGAAAAGCCATAAGCAACGAATTAAGGCATCCATACTAAAACATAAAGAGAAAGAATCGAATAAATTCGATAGGGCTCTTCAGGAACGGGTGGATAGCCGCACGTCTACAGATAGAATCATTATTAAACAGCTTCATAATGAGATTGAACAACGCAAACAGGCAGAGCGGGTAACTGAGGATGCTCGCAAATTTGCCGAGAGTATTGTAGATACCGTACGTGAACCCTTACTCGTTCTGGATGCAGATTTAAGGGTAATTTCAGCCAGTCGCTCATTCTATCAGGCCTTCAAGGTAAAACCTGAGGAGACCGAAGGGCAATTTATCTATGATTTAGGGAATCACCAATGGGATATCCCTAAACTGCGAGAGTTGCTGGAGGATATTCTGCCTGAAACCACAAGCTTTGATAACTTTGAGGTTGAACATGATTTTCCCGATATCGGCAAGCGGGTAATGCTCCTGAATGCCCGCCGAATTTATCAAAAGGCTAACCGCACAAAGCTTATCCTGCTTGCTATCGAAGACATCACCGAGCGTAAGAAATTAGAAGAGAAATTAAAAAACCTGGCTACCCACGATGAGCTCACAGGCTGTGTAAATTTCAGGTCGACAATGGAGCTCTTAGGGAAAGAAATCGCCCGCTCCCAGCGCTATCAAAAAAAGTTCAGTATAATTATGATCGATATCGACCATTTCAAAAGAATAAATGATGAGCATGGCCACCTGGCAGGCAATGATGCCCTGGTAGCCTTTGCCAAGCTTATTAAAAATAGTGTGAGAAATATCGATGTTGTATGTAGATACGGCGGCGAGGAGTTTATAATCATCCTTCCTGAATCAGATTCACAGCAAGCCTTAGCAGTTTTGGATAGGATTAGGGATAATCTCGAGCAGACAAAGATAGCCTCAGCGCATTTGAAAAAAGATAAAGAGTTTTCATTGAAATTTAGCGCAGGAATAGCAGCTTTTCCATACAACGCAAAAGACCTTAAGGAATTGATTTGGGTTGTTGACAGCGCTCTGCGTCAAGCTAAGCGGAGAGGGAAAAACCGGGCAGTCTTAGAAAAGAGGAGGTTGATCAGGCTCAATCCAGTATCAGGCACTAGAATAGAAGTGGTTGGCTCCTCCGGCAAAGAAAGTGTCAAGGGCATCAAGATAGCCAACATCTCTAAAGAGGGTATGCTGCTCCTTTCCACCCAGGATATCCTTGGTGAAGAACTCTTATGCCGCATATATCTTCCAAAAGGCAAGCCCCCATTTGAGCTTACCTGTAAAGTTAAGCATAAGGGTAAGTCCGAGAGCGAGCTATATCGTATTGGTGTTTATTTTCCGGATATACCCGAGAGTAGTAAAGAAGAATTATCGCATTGCATTGAATCTCCGCCTGCCCTCTAAATCCCCTACCATTTTGCAATGGAAGTGATATAATGAAAACAGGCTATTTTTTATTAATAGATGGAGGTGAAACCATGAAACACGAAGAGAAAATGAAAGAGCTGGAAATTCAGGATACCCTTGAATACGCCAGGCATATCATCGACACCGTGCGTGAACCCTTAATAATTATGGATCAGAATTTAAAGGTAGTCTCAGCCAGCCGCTCCTTCTGTCAGGTCTTCAAGGTAAAACCTGAGGAAACCGAAGGGCAATTTATCTATGATTTAGGGAATCGCCAATGGGATATCCCGAGACTGCGAGAATTCCTGGAGGATATCCTTCCTGAAACCACAAGCTTTGATGACTTTGAGGTCGAACATGATTTTCCTGATATCGGCAAGCGAGTAATGCTCCTGAACGCCCGCCGAGTTTACCTTCATGCCAATCGCGCAAAGCTTATCCTGCTTGCTATTGAAGACATCACCGAACGCAAAAAGATAAAGGAGTTAGAAGCAAAGATAAAGGAGCTAGAAGCAGACTTAGGAAGAATAAGCAGGAAACAAGTGAAGAAGCATAAGAAGTGTAAATCAGTAAGGAACGGCTTTTACAGGTCGCATGTTCGCACGCGAAGAGATTCCCCTAAAAGACAATTCAGTAAATAGAAAGGGAAGTGAATAAAAGACCATGCGCCTGATCCTGCCAACCATCGCCACCCAACCCAAATTACATTCCCCCTAAAACCCTGTGAGATTTCGCCCTCCCAATCGTCTATTATATTAGAAAAAGAATAAGATAAACCGGTCTCAAATTAGCATCTGTGTTTAAGGCCTCAAATTGCGACCTTAAAGGAGGACTAAAATGAAGGAATTAATTATACGAAATCTAATCGAGAACAAGATTTTCCTAATAAGGGGGCAGAAGGTTATGTTAAGCAGTCATCTTGCGCAGCTTTATAGAGTCACAACCAGCGCATTAGTCCAAGCAGTAAAGCGTAATATAGAGAGGTTTCCCGATGACTTTATGTTTAAACTTACAGATAAAGAAGCCAAGCTTTTGGTATCACAAAATGTGATACCATCAATCAAGAGCCTTGGTGGATATCTGCCTTATGCCTTTACTGAGCAAGGTGTAGCAATGCTTTCTAGTGTTCTAAGAAGTAAGCGTGCTATCCAAGTAAATATTGCCATTATGCGGGCATTTGTTAAATTAAGGCAGATTCTTTCTACCCACAAAGAACTGGCATATAAACTAACTGAGCTGGAAAGAAAGATAGAAAAGCACGATACAGAAATAAAGGCGATCTTCCAGGCCATCCGCCAACTTATGGCTGTCCCTAAAAAGCCGAAACGAAGAATCGGATTTCATGCTGAGAAATAGCTTTGAGCTTTGAGCTCTGAGCTATGAGTTATGAGTGAAGCATTCAGTTTTGAGAATTTGAATGTTTATCAGAAGGCATTAAATTTTGCTAATATCATTTATTCTGTAACCTCCAAATTTCCAAAAGAAGAAAGATTCGTCTTAATAG
>SMTZ1_10006308_pt1 | contig 11936 bp, 8 predicted proteins | sample DeeMarSWOR136_30_FD_25667 | JGI IMG/M metagenome (IMG submission 25667) | reverse complement strand
AGGGGTGCGAGCCAGAGAGAACGGCGTGGTCAGATTAAATCCGTTGGCTTGTGATTCCACGGTGGTACCGTCGCGCATGTACACCCGTGAGACGAATATCTCCAATTCCTGCCTATCCGCGTTGTACAGTATCCGTGGATCCCCGTACCGACGAATCGCATGGTCGGTCAAGAGAGCTACCGCTCGATGCCTCCTCCTCGTGATCATGCCCTCTCTCTGGTAATGCACGATCGTGGAGTCGAACAGGACGAGGGCATCGTGCTGGGAATACCTGTCTCTGATCATCTCGATCTCCGAGGGATCGGTGAGATTGACAGGAATCCGTGCCGAGACCGGGCTCGCCCCCCCAGCAGCTCCAACAAGGAACAGCACAAAGAATCCGCCCCATATCGCACGTACCTGACAACACCTGAAGAAAAAAGCTTGTTTGAACCTATTCATGCTCATCTCCCTCTTTACTCTACGACGATCCGCAGCATGGAATAATCTCTCACCCCGTTCAGTATCTCCCGAAATCCGGTGTACCTATCGGGTGGAATCATTCTTCGCTTGATGAGGACTTTGCCCCTGTTTTCTATTATCCTCCCTTTGATGGATCGCCGTGCTGCAAACGACGCGTACTCTCCGGATTCGTCGATATCCTTCGAAAAATCGCCAAAGGGTCTCTTCCCCCTCGGGAGTCTCACCGTCTCATCGCACTCCAGTGTCTGGGTAAACCAAACGAAGAGTGGGTACTCCCGCTGCTCCGGTTTTACGTACGTTGAAGCAGCGAACAGGTACCGGTTCCCCACTGCAAGCCCCCAGGCAGGAGACAGGAAGTCGAGTTTACCGTCATCGACGAGGGCGTAGCGGGGAATGCGGTAGGTGAATTCGAGAGAGAACTCGCTCGCGAAATCGAGAGGATCGCCGATCGAGTACTCTTCGAGCTCAACCGCCTTCGATACCTGGGATAGCCAACCCTCAATAAATGCCTTGAGATCGTCTTTCCGGTGCGTGCCGAGATAGCGCCTCATTCGCTGATCTGTATAGTTTGTTCCACTGATTTTCATCGTTCCCTGCAGGTTTCCCTCACCATCGATATTCGCGCGGGAGACGATCCGCATGACGTGATTCTCCGGATGACTGTACGGCGTCTGCATCAGGTCCTCGCCCCACGTTGTCCCGATGACGTAGTTCTGCTCCTGTTCCGCCGAGCTCCAGAGCTCTGTCGAGTACGGCACCCACGTTGGATCCAGCATGGTGTAGCTTCCGTCCTCCCGCCTCCATGCGACCACACAGTGGTTGAACTGATCCGCCGGTATCCGTTCAACGCGCGAGCCGGCCATGGTCAGGGCAGGATAGACCTCGTATCCGGCGCTCCGCATGAGCGTGACGAGCATACCGGCCTTGTCCTTGCAGACGCCGCATCTATCGTAGAATATCATCTTCCCCGGATGGATCGTGTACCCTTCCCCCTTGCCCATCGAAATGCCTGAATAGCGTATCTCCTGAGCCGCCCAGTGTTGGAGGGCTGCCACTTTCTCGATATCATCGTCAAGCCCCTTCGTTATCTCCCGTACCTCTTCTCTGATATCTGCATTGTCGAGAAATATCGTGTCATGTATCGATGCGAACCAGCGGGATTTTTCTTGCCAGGAGGGTACGGTGGCCAATACGAGTTTGGTCGCCACGTCCGAAACGGCCGCCATCCTGGGTTCCCTCTTCAGAGCCGGGATATCGGGGAGCCACCAGGAGTAATGAATCCTTTCCTCGTCGAAACGCTGGGATGAGAAGAGCGTGCCGTTGTAGATCTCGTACTGCACCGGCTTGTTGACCGGCACGTGCAGGTCGTAGCGTTTCTCCTTGATGGGATGACCGCCCTGGAAAATCACGACGTCGTAGAAGTGTCCCTGCATCGGGGGGGCGTAACGCGAATCGTCTTCCTCTGTCGCATCATGCTTGTCGCTTTTTCCAGCTAGAGATATTCCAGGTACCCTCGGGATACCTGCCGCTCCCGGAACGCTCCACCGACCGTCGAACTCCCCTGCCAGATATGCAATCTCAAAACCTTTCTTGTATGTCTTTATCTCCACCGCATCGCCGATCTCGAGACGGGGGAGACCGATGATCTTCATCCTCGCTCCCCAGTAGATCATGTAGGCGGGGGCGAAGAGATCCCTCATAGTTGATGTGTCAGCTTGCTCGATGGATCCATCCGTTCGGAAGATGCGGATGCTTTCGACCCGTATGAAGTTCGAAGCAGGATCGTAGTTGAAACGCTGGACGGCCTCATCGAGTACTCCTCTCAGGGTGAGGATCTTCGTCAACGTGTGACGACGGACGTGTGCCAGACCACTGTCCTCCACGTCGACATCTGTCATGTCGAATACAGTAACCTTCGATGCTCCGGGATAATCCTTCGAATCACCAGCCCTCCCTATCAGTTCACGGATCTCAGAATCCGTCTGGGCGCATACGACCCCATGGAAAAAGAGGAATGGGACCAGCATGGTCAGCAGAAAGGTCATCATGAGTGCGATCACATGGACTGAGAGGGGATGCCAACCATCATGAGGAGCATGATCACCCCTCACCCCCCGTCGTTGAGAAGTAATATTATGTAATTGCCTTTTCACTCGCTGCAGCATCACCTGCCTCCTTCCTATCACTCGCGGTCGCCAGCTGGTTTTACCAGTAACCGATCGCAGCGTATCCGACCCAGTGGCGGAGTGTATTGATATTCGTGACACCGAGTCCTGGAATCTCGATGGGAAACCTCCCCGGTTCGAGGCTCGTGGCATACCTGAGGAGGAAGCCTTCCGGAGCAGCCTCGCTGCCGCGCTCACGCAGGCTCAGCATCACGCTCAATCCGAAGGGTATGGAGTAAACACCGCACCACGTCACCTTGTACGGCCATTGGAAATCGTCCCGTTCGACCTGCTCCCTGAACCTCGTGACATGATCCCTGGTCAAGGATCCCGTCAGGGACGACCGTACAATCTCAAGATCCTGCGCCACCCCCTGCCCGTACCCTTCACGACCGACTCCGAACGGCGCATAGTTACGTCCGCCCCACTTCTCGTCACCGTAGTGCACGCAGTCTGCCGAGATCAGAACCACGATATCTTCACCCAGCTTCCATTCCCGACGCCTAATCTCGTTGAATAGTACGGCAGCCAGCGTGTCGGCAGCGCCATCAAAGAGAGGCCCCTTCAGCCTTGACACGAGGATGGGGAGTATCTCAACTTCGAGCCTCCGGTCTCCTGATCCGGCAGCATCGACTCGCCTGTCCCGGTTGCCTGATTTGATGGTATCGTCTCGCTGGCCATGGATCTCGTAGTATTGAAGAAACGGGATAAACGCTTCGAGGGAGTGCTCCTCGGCGTGAATCTCGTTGCTCACAAGAACAAGGTCTTTCGGTAGCCTCTCGATCACCGATTCCCGCAGTGAAGAGATGCGGCTGTTGCCGTAGGGCCCCTTCCAAGCTTCGAAGCGATCGAATATCAGCTTACCCTGTATATTCCGCCGCCTCGCCGTGTGGGAAACACCGAAGAGGATGGCGACAGGGGCTCGCACCTTCCGCATGACATGGGTGTACACGTGCCCCGCATAGAGGTAGTCGTCGTGCGGACAGATCGCTCCGATCATCGACCCCTCCGACATCTTCGGAAAGATCGCGATATTGGACAGGTAGCGCGCACTCTCGATTGAATCGGCGAATGCGACAATCGCTTCTACCTGATCGGGTCTCGTTGCATACCCGATCGTGTCAGCAAGTATTCTCAATGGAGAGGCGTGCCTGTTTCCCGCATGTACCGCGGTCTGCAGAAGCAGGAGGACAACGAGGAAAACAATTGGGAGACAGCCATTTCGGCAACGATACATTCAGCTCCCTCCTTTTTCGGATTCATCGAATGTGAAACGCGGGTGGTGCGCCTGCCGGATACTCACGCCACAGGTCAATGTCACCGTATCGATATAAGAGAGTCGAATCATACACTATTTCACCATGGATCGTCCACCTCTCCTTTACAAAGCAGGGCAGTAAGGAGCGAGAAACCGATCTCATCCGTACAGCACACCGGCAAAAAGCCGCGAGAGACCAATCTTATCCATATCGCACACCGAGAAATCGATCTCCGGCGGTCGAAAGTTCTTAACATTTTCATCCCGAAATATTTATATTCATTGACTATCCGGGGCGGACGAGTTCTAAAGAAGAGAGGAAAACAGAGACGGTCATGGAAAGGATACAGCGAAAGATTCTCTCCACTGTTGCCCTTTACCATGCATGCAACGATGCGTCGGTCGTGGCTCTCCCTGCCATCTTTCCCATTCTCTACACGGAAGGTGTCCTGATCAGGCGCTATTCCGATATCGGTACGATCATTCTCATCGGCCTCATCGTTGCGGTGTTATTCCAACTCGTGATCGGACACAAAGTGAAGGTAAGGCACTACCGCCGCTTCCTGGCCTTCGACACGCTCATTGTCGGTACCTCCCTCCTCCTCATGACACTCTCCAGAAACTACTTCATGCTGATTCTGTTCTTTATCGGTGTGAGATTGGGAACGAGTATCTACCATCCGGTGGGGATTTCATGGATATCCGCTACCTTTAGGGAAAACAGGCTCGATCGGGCCATGGGCCTCCAGAGTGCATTCGGTGATATCGGGGTGTTGGCTGCATTCACCTCCACCGGGTTCATCGCCGAATACTTCGGCTGGAAAATCCCGCTCTTCATATGGGGAACGGTGAACATCGTGGCTCTGACCATTGGCCTCACCGTATCGAGGGGAACGATCTCCAAAACCCCCACCCCCGAAGAAAGAGAACCTGTCTCATGGAGAAGGACGATCGGCAGTTTGAAACCCTTTATCCCACCGATACTGCTCGGTGGACTCGCCTGGGGAGTAACGCTCAATTATGCTCCCAGCCTCCTGAACCATAAGCTCCACATTTCGATGTCACGAACAGGCATCATTCTGGGGTGCTGGATTGGGGCAGGTGCGCTCTCCACCCTGTTCTACGGGCGCATCGCCATGCTCCTCGGGCGGACGAGAACCATTATGATTGCGTACACGATTATTCTCGTCGCCGCCTTCACCCTTGGCGTGAGCACCAGCATCGCTCTTACCATCGTGGCATTCATCATCTACGGCATGTCCCTCTTCATCACGTACCCGGCGCTCCTCTCGTTCGTCGGGAGTACCATCGATGCACGGAACAGAACTGCCGCCTTCAGCATCGTTGCGAACACCCAGATCATCGGCAACTCCCTCTTTACATTCATTTCCGGTTTCCTGTCGGATGCCTTTGGTATCCACACTCCCTTCCTGCTCCTCGGGAGCGTCACCCTCGTGATTGTCATCTACCTTGCCGTCATCGTGAGAAAGGCGAAGATCTATACGGGACCGATCCCGGGCGAGGTAAAGCCGAAAGATTTGGTAGCCGGTTGAGCAGTGGACGGTGTCAAGCTTTGGATGCACGTTCCGATGTTACATAAATGAGCATTACCGGTGCCCGATCAGCTGGCACTGAAAGCAGAAATCATCCTTGACGCTGCCTTACATGGATTCCTATACTCCGCCGTCGTACCGTGAGATCCACTATCACTGAGAGAAGGGGTGAAACACATGGACTGGGGACTGAAAAACAGGCTTTCGCGAATCATTAAACCCAAGACCGGTCATGCAGTTATGCTCGCTGTCGATCATAGATACTTTCTCGGACCGACCACAAAACTCGAAATACCGAGGGACACGATTACCCCGCTTCTCCCCTATGCGGATGCGGTGATGCTCACGAGGGGAGTCCTGCGGACGTCCGTCGATCCCATAGCAGAAATACCGGTCGTGCTGCGGGTGAGCGGTGGAACGAGTGTCATTGGTCCCTCGCTGTCAGACGAGGGGACGACGACACCGTTCGAAGAAGCCATACGGCTGAATGTGGCAGCCGTGGCCCTCTCGATATTCGTGGGTACCGAGCATGAGAAACAGACATTGTTGAGCCTCGCTGATCTCGTGAGCGAAGGTGAAAAGTACGGGATCCCGGTGCTAGCAGTTACCGCGGTGGGAAAAGAACTGGCAAAGAGAGATGCCCGTTTTCTCTCGCTCTGCTGCAGAATAGCCGCCGAACTCGGTGCCCACTTCGTCAAAACGTACTACTGTGATGATTTTGAAAGGGTTGTCGAAGGATGTCCCGTCCCGATCGTCATCGCCGGTGGACCGAAACTCAAGACGTTCAGAGACACCCTCCAGCTTGCCCATGATGCCGTCGGAAAAGGGGCCGTCGGTGTGGATATGGGGCGCAACATATGGCAGTCTGAACAACCGGTCGCAGCCATCCGCGCAGTCCGTGCAATTGTTCACGAGAAGGCCTCAGTGGACGAGGCGCTCGAGCTATTCGAGAGTGCGAAGGCAAAGAAGTAAAGAAAGAGTAAATTGCGGTAACCGGCCCTGGCCTACCGATACATCAAAAGCAATCCAAAGGATCGGGAATGCGTGTCGCCGTCTACTACAGTAATCAGGACATACGCATCGAGGAGCGGCCAGTGCCGAAGATTGGACCGTCAGAGCTCCTCGTGAAGGTGGAGTCGAGCGGGATCTGTGGCAGCGATGTCATGGAGTGGTACCGCCTCAAGAAGGCCCCCCTCGTGCTCGGCCACGAGATTGCGGGTACCGTTGTGAAGACGGGGAAAGAGATCGAGCGTTTCAACGTCGGCGACCGGGTATTCGTCTCCCACCACGTGCCGTGTAACTCATGTTTTTACTGCGATGCGGGTCAGCACTCTCTCTGTGACACGCTCCGCTCGACCAATTTCGATCCCGGTGGATTCGCCGAATTCATCAGGGTACCCGAAATCAACGTCAAACTCGGAACCTTCCTGCTGCCCCAAAAAGTCACCTTTGATGAAGGAGCATTCATCGAGCCCCTCGCCTGCGTGGTGAGGGGGCTCCGGATGGCACGTTTCTGCAAGGGCAGCAGCGTCCTGGTACTCGGGAGCGGAATCTCAGGGCTCCTTTTTGTGAAGACCCTCCGGGCTTTTGGAGCTGGACGCATCGTGACAACCGACATCAAGAATTACAAGCTCGATGCGGCTAAACGGTTCGGTGCCGATGCAACGTTGAGAGCTGACGAGGCGACACCGGAAAGACTTCGTGCGCTGAACGAAGACAGACTCTTCGACTTCGTCATAACCTGTGCCGGCTCGACCGCAGCCGTAAAACAGGCGTTCCAATCGGTGGACAGGGGCGGCACCATCCTGCTCTTTGCCCCTCTCGAACCCGGCATTACGATCGAGATGCCCTTCTTCGAGCTCTGGCGCGACCAGATCACGATCGTTTCAACTTACGCAGGCTGCCCCGTCGATATCGAGCAGGCCATCGAGCTCATCTATACCCGTCAGGTTATCGTGACCGATATGATTACCCACCGCCTGCCCCTCGAGGAGACGGCAGAAGGATTCCGACTCGTGATGGAAGGAAATGAATCGATAAAGGTAATCATAAATCCCTGACCGGTGATTCTTCGGCTCACATTATCATGCGGATATACAAGTGAATACGAGAATCCTACTTCCCTTTGATTCGGTTCCAGCCCCGAAGCTTGAATGAAAGCGTGCTTTCAAGCCATTATTAAAAAATAACCGTTTTCTCCACTTTTATCTTTACTCCAGGGATAGAAGTATAGTAGGTTCAATAAGTTCTTATCATACAACTTCCAACCAGGGAGGAATGCTATGGCCATACGGACCCATTTTCAAAAGGGAATTGGGTGTGCTGTGCTGGTTCTTCTTCTGACTTCTCCTTCAATGGCTCAGATAGAAGACCAGCTGACAGCCTATACCGGTAAGAATGCCACCGGTTACCTGCAACCACTGGCAGACGCTTTTGGTGCCGATCTAAACGACGGCCTGTTCCATTCCGCTCATATTACCAAATCCGGCCTGACCTTCAGCCTCGAATTCCGGGTCATGGCGGTCATCTTCTCGGACGATGCGAGAACGTTCGATGCGATCACAGAAAGCGGCTTCTCACCGGAACAAACGGTGGAAGCACCCACAGTTGTTGGCTCAGGAGAAGCCAAAATCGTGGATGGGGATGGTGGAACACACTATGCCTTTCCGGGGGGCTTTGATCTCAACTCGTTCACCATTGCTGCACCACAACTTCGAATCGGCTCTGTTTACGGTACCGAAGCCCTCATTCGTTATTTTTCTATAAACACAGGTGATGTCGAGATTGGAAATCTCAGCCTCTTCGGTTTCGGCATGCGACACAGTATCTCCCAGCACTTCGGGCCAGAATTTCCCGTCGACATTGCTGGAGGTTTCTTCTGGCAGCAGTTTAAGCTCGGTGAAAACGAGAAGGGTGATGACCTCATGTCCGCAAACGCTTTCTCGTTCGGCGTACAGGCAAGCAAGAGGTATGCGGTAGTTTTGGTACCCTACACCGGACTCTCTGTTGACACATTCTCCATGGAAGTCAATTATGAAAGCGAAGCATCCGGTGCATCAGAAGATATCCATCTCGAGTTCGAAACCGATACAACACTCCATTGGACTATCGGGCTTTTACTCAACTATTCCGTCTTGAATGTCTTCGGAGAGTATAATGTCGCAAGCCAGAACAGCTTTTCATTCGGTGCTGGTTTTGGATTTGGCTTCGGCATGTAACCCTTGAGAGATGAGGAGCGTGAGTGAAATGAAAAGATATATAAGAGGAATCACCTTTCTAATCCTTCTCGGTCTGGTGGTCATTGCGAATGGTTGTCTCGAGGAACATGTAATAGAGATCGTTCTCACAGATGAGACGTGTGCTGCATTTCCAGAAGACCATGATAACGAAAACTTCGTAACACCGGATACGGTGGACTATGGTGAAGAAATCGAAAAAATCCTTCAAGACAATGAAATATCGCGATCGGACATCGCTTATGCCTTTTTAGTGAGCGCCTCCTACAGTGTTACCGAATTTGAGCATACACACGACTGGGATATCTCCGGTTACGTAACCGTCGAGAGAGAGGACATAGTGGATGGCCCCGACACTCTCCTCAATTACACTGACCAGTCAGTTGAAGCGGCACTCGGGGTACATATTCCAGCTGATCTGAATGGGGAGGGTGTCGCGATAATAGACAGAGCCCTTGAAGACTTTATCGCCGGGATGAATCCGATCCTCATCTTCACGGTGAACAACGGTAATGTCGACATAGATCCAACTCCAGCGGATCCGATTGTATTTGAGTGGGAAGCCTGTATTGTCGTCCAGGTGATAACCCAGCAGGAGTTAGAGAAGCTGCAAGTGTTCTAGGCTGAGTTTCGAAAGGAATCGATAGTTCATACGTATTGAAAATGTAATCAAGATATATTACCTGCAGGTGATTCGGATAATTTTGAAAGATACCTGACACCATGAGAGCGATCATTGCGGGAATGTGAATTTCTATCCTTTTGTTATCACATTCAGCAGCAACCAGTTGTATAATACCTACCGTAAAAAACGAGCGTACGTGCAGGGGCGCACCCTTATGATGCCGCTCGTATCATTCGTATAACCTGTACCCATGATCACCGGCTACTAGTATAATTATTCCATATTGGAATTTCACATGTTTCTGTAACTCGACAACAGGAAAGCCAATGGGAATATTACCCGTCCTGATCATCGTCGCGAATGCTTTTGTTTCATACAAAGGATTCCAAAACAGGGCCTTTTTCGAAAAATACGATTTCGATATCTGGAAGATAAAGAACCAGAAGGAAACCAGACGACTGTTGACGTCCGGATTTCTTCACGTTAACTGGGGACATCTGTTCCTGAACATGTTTGCCCTCTACTCCTTCAGTGTGGTCGTTGAGTCGGTGGTGGGGACGATCAATTACCTGATCCTGTACTTCGTAAGCTTGCTGAGCGGCAACATACTGGCACTTTACATTCACCGGTATCATAAAGAGTACAGAGCGGTGGGGGCATCCGGTGCGGTCTGTGGAATCATATTCGCCAGTATCGTCATGTTTCCCCAAGGTTCGATCTCATTCCTACTTCTGCCCATTGCAATTCCCTCATGGCTGTTCGGAATAGGATTCATCCTCATTTCCATCTTTGGAATTAAGGTGAGGCACGGAAATATCGGGCATGAAGCACATCTGGGTGGCGCCATTGCCGGTGTCATCGTATCAATCCTCATGATGCCTGAACTGGTAGTAATGCACCCATACGTCATTATTTCGATTTTAGCGCCGGCGAGTGTTTTCCTGATTATCCTCGTGAAAAGACCGAAGACACTCCTTCGAGACAACTACCTCACGTATAAAGTACGGAAAATAACAGAAAAATACGAAACACTGAAAGAGAAGAAACTGCAGGAGGAACTGGATCGTCTCTTAGAAAAGGTACACGAAAAAGGATTGAACGGGCTGTCCGACGGAGAGAGAAAAATGCTTCATGATCTTTCAACGAGAAAAAGGAATAAGAAAAGTACGTAAAAAACTTTACAATCACATCACTACTTTCATAAACTTCAGCAACACCATAACAATTGGGGCATCACCATCAGAAACGCATCCGTGCGCTAGCGAAGGCATTGTTATTCAGTATTGGAACGCAGGAGGTTTCATATGTACCGGAGATCGCGCATACAACTGATCTGTTTTTTGTTGATTTGTTCCGTACTGTCATTTTCACTGTACTCGTGCGGTGATGATGCCACAGCACCACCGCCACCACCGCCACCCCAGTCAACGGGCTGGTTCTGGCAGAATCCTCTCCCCCTGGGAAACAACCTTCAGGATGTTCACTTCGTTGATGCCAATACGGGGACCGCGGTCGGATTCTCTGGTTCCATCCTCCGTACCACTAACGGTGGCGCAACATGGATTATCCAAACGAGCGGTATCACGGATCATCTCTACAGTGTTTTCTTCACCAACGCCAACACGGGAACCACGGTCGGGAGGGACGGTACCATCCTCCACACGACAGATGGGGGTACGAATTGGACGGTTCAAACGAGCGGAGTGACAAACACTCTCTACGACGTCTTCTTCATCGATGCCAATACGGGAACCGCGGTCGGGTACTTTGGTGCCATTCTCCGCACCACAGATGGGGGTGCAACGTGGACAGAGCAGACGAGTGGAACAACGAATACGCTGAGGGGAGTCTTCTTCGTTGACGCCAACACGGGAACTGCGGTGGGGTATGAAGGCACCATTCTCCACACCACAGATGGTGGATCAACGTGGGAAGATCAGTCCATCACTACATCGAATGGATTCTACAGTGTCTTCTTCACCGACGCTGACACGGGAACTGCGGTCGGCCTTAACGGCATGATCCGCCTCACGACAAATGGTGGTGCAACCTGGGAAACACCGCAGACCATCGGGACGGGAGATGACTTATACGCCGTATTTTTCACCGATGCCAGCACCGGGATTGCAACCGGGCGATACGGGGGCATCGTTAAAACGATTGACGGTGGAACAAACTGGACATCTCAAACGGGTGGGACAGTAAACTATCTCTACGGCCTCTTCTTCATTGACGCCAACACGGGGACAACGGTGGGGATGCACGGCACCATCCTTCGCACCACAGATGGAGGAGAGAACTGGGTTGCTCAACATCAAGGGACAACGAATGACCTCAGGGGTATCTTCTTTACCGATGCGAATACGGCGACGGCGGTGGGAGAGGAAGGCACCATCCTCCGAACGACAGATGGCGGGGATACCTGGACTCCCCAAGCAAGCGGAACGAGCCTCGATCTTTGGGGGGTCTCATTCGCTGACGCCAACACCGGGATGGTGGTTGGAGAGGATGGCACCATCCTGCGCACTACGAACGGTGGGGACTTGTGGGGAGAGATCCTAGGCGTCACGACTCGTGATCTCTGGGACTTCTTCCTCATCGATGCCAGCACGGGAACCGCGGTGGGAAGTAACGGTA
>SMTZ1_10006307_pt1 | contig 11938 bp, 10 predicted proteins | sample DeeMarSWOR136_30_FD_25667 | JGI IMG/M metagenome (IMG submission 25667) | reverse complement strand
CCCGCTTCCTCAACCACCCCAGCGCAATCACAGCCGAGAATCTGAGGAAGTGTTCCAGGGTACCTGGTACCTCGCTCTCTCTGCTTTCCATCAACCGGGTTGAGCCCTGCTGCTTTTATCCGGATCAGGAGCTCGTGGGAATTGGTAATCTGGGGCGTTTTCACGTCTGCAAGCCTCAGCACCTCAGGCCCCCCGATACGCTCCATGAGAATCGCCTTCATCATCATACCCCCTCCCATGCAATTACCACAAATTATAGCCCTCTACCCTGGTCGGAGCAAACGCTTTTCACTCTCTATCACTACAGGGTGCATACCCACCCCTTAAGAGTTGAATCTCAGTCACACATGAAAGGGAACTTGAAAAAACGATACCCGTATGAGAGTGCTCTGCACACCTTTTTTCGAAGCCATACATAAAATTCTTTGACAGGTGTGATGAGGGGCGTTATAGTGGAACCAGCTGTGACTCCCGGTGATCGAGGTTTCTCTGCACACAAAAGGAGGAAGAATCAATGGGCTTCAGCTGGAACATGCTGATAGACCTAGGGATTATCTCCTGTGCGCTCCTGATTGCAACGGGGCTGCGGTCGCTCGTTTCTTTTTTCAAGCGCTATCTAATCCCCAACTCTCTCACTGCAGGATTTATACTCCTGCTTTTTTACACATATCTTGCGCCCCATCTGGGGCTGGGCACCGAGGGCCTCGAGAATCTGGTATTCCACCTCTTGAATCTCTCCTTCATCGCCATGAGTCTCAGGGTTTCAGAGAAAAAAGCTTCAGGCAAGGGTCTCTTCTCTATGGTCATTGCAATCCTTTCCCAGTACTCCCTCCAGAGCCTGCTGGGAATCGGAATCACCTTCCTGTTTATCGCAACTCTTATTCCGAACCTCTTCCCGACATTCGGCCTTCTCATCACACTGGGGTTCGCCCTGGGGCCGGGACAGGCCTTCTCAATAGGAACCGGGTGGGAAAAGCTCGGGTTCGAGGGTGGCGGGAGCGTGGGCCTTACCTTTGCAGCAATTGGATTCCTCTGGGCCTGCTTCGGCGGGATGTACTTGATCAACAGGGCGGTACGGAAGAGGTGGATCATCCCTGCGCCGCTGAAAGCAGAGGACGCTCTCGAGAAAAAGGAAAATACCGGCCTGAAGTTGACAGCACAGCGAGGCATTAAAGGGATCCCACCCGAGGTGATGGATCCTCTCTCCTTTAATCTCGCCCTCGTGCTCGCCATCTACCTGGTGACATTCCTTCTGTTGAAGTTTGTCACTCATGCCATATCCTTTGCAGGAGACATGGGGAAGGACTTTGCTGACGGGCTTTGGGGCATCACATTCATCTTTGCCGCGATGAACGCGGTACTGGTGAAGAAGCTCCTCCTCAGACTAGGCGCTCTCAGAGCATCGGATAACCAGCGTCTTACCAGGATCGCAGGAACATCGGTGGATATCATGGTGAGCGCCTCGATCGCCGCGATCTCCCTCGTCGTGGTTGCACGATACTGGCTTCCAATCCTCGTGATGTCCATTCTCGGCGGAGCGTTGACCATATTCAGCCTTCTATGGCTCTCCTCACGCATGTTCAGGGACCACGTGTTTCATCGGACCATCCTCATCTTCGGGGCAATGACGGGAACACTGCCCACAGGGCTCGCGCTGCTGCGGGTGATCGATCCCGAGTTCGAAACTCCCGCCTCATCCGACTACATGTATGCGGTCGGGATCGTGTTCCTCTTTGCTCTTCCCTTCATTTTCTCTATGAACTTCCCTGCCTACGGGTATACCAGCGGCCGCTCCATATACTACTGGATCACCTTTCTAGTCTACGCAGCCTACCTGGTTTTCGTACTCGTCGCCTTCAGATTCAAAGTAGGAAAAGGTGCCTTCAAAGGGGCGGGAAGAATCTGGAAGGTGTAATACCGGGCAGGTGATTCCCCCAAGGATTAATGGCTGGAATTATACACATCCGGATATTATATTCACAGAAACCGAGTTGAGGAGTACACACGTGAAAATACGACTTGAGCAGATGAATCCGCATTCCTGTCACACCTATCTGATCGGACTCGAGGGATCGCGAACTGTCATGCTTGTCGATCCAGTGCTCGAGCATTACAAAGAGTATCTCGCCCTCATCAGGGAACATGATCTTCACCTGACGCATGTGATCGATACCCATACTCATGCAGACCACATTTCCGGTGCAGCTGCACTCAAGGACCTGACGGGATGCGAATATGTCATGCACTCCAATGCTCCGGCCCACGATTACAGAAACCGGACCCCGTCGAATTTGAGGCAACAGAGGAGGACGAATCCTTATTTCAGACCCAGATCAAAGGAAGAGTTCATGCGATTTATCGAAGACCTGAGGCAGAAACTCATAGAAGAGAATCCACCCGTCCTTCTCAACGTGAGGGAACGCGACTCGATACGGGCGCAATCAAGTCCACGCATTCAGAGAAGAAGAATATGAAAGATGAAGAGCGAAAAAGGGAAAAGGTCGATGAGAGCGGCGCAAAACCGACCGACTTTATCAGGAATATCGTCATCGATAATCTCAAGACAAACAAGTACGGCGGTCGAGTAGCAACACGATTCCCTCCGGAACCGAACGGATACCTGCACATCGGGCACGCGAAATCCATCTGTCTCAATTTCGGCATCGCAGAAGAGTTCGAAGGCACCTGCAACCTGCGCTACGACGATACGAACCCAACGAAAGAAGAGCAGGAGTACGTTGACTCCATAAAAGAAGACGTGCGGTGGCTCGGGTTCGACTGGGAAGACAGGGAGTACTACGCATCCGATTATTTTGATCGGTTCTACGAATACGCGGTCCAGCTCATAAAAATGGGGAAGGCCTACGTGGACAGCCTGAGTTCGGAGGAAATCCGGGAGCACAGAGGAACCCTGACTGAACCCGGAAGGGCGAGCCCCTATAGAGACCGGCCGTTCGATGAAAATCTCGATCTATTCGAGCGAATGCGCAGAGGAGAGTTCGAGGACGGCACGCACGTACTCCGTGCAAAGATCGATATGTCATCCCCGAACATCAACCTGCGCGACCCGACTATCTACAGGATCAGAAAAGTGGCCCACCACAGGACTGGAGACAAGTGGTGTATCTATCCAATGTACGATTACGCACATCCCCTCTCGGATTCAATCGAGGGGATAACACACTCTATCTGCACGCTGGAGTTCGAGAACAACCGTCCTCTGTACGACTGGTTCATCCAGACGCTCGAAGTGGAAAACCGCCCGCAACAGATCGAGTTTGCACGTCTCAACCTCTCCTACACGTTGATGAGTAAACGGAAGCTCATGGAGATCGTTGAGGGCGGATATGTACGAGGGTGGGACGACCCGCGGATGCCCACGATTTCAGGTCTACGGAGGCGAGGGTATACTCCGAATGCCATCCGTACCTTTGCAGACCGTATCGGAGTGGCAAAGGCGAACAGCGTGGTGGATATCGTACTGCTCGAGCACTGCCTGAGGGAAGACTTGAACAGGCGGGCACCCCGCAGGATGGCAGTGCTGAAGCCGCTCAGGGTAGTGATTGACAACTATCCGGAGGGTAAGGTGGAATGGCTCGATGCAGAGAACAATCCGGAAGACCCTTCAAGCGGTACGAGAAAAATTCCTTTCTCCCGGGTCATCTACATCGAGCAGGAAGATTTCAGGGAAGACCCGCCGAAGAACTACTTCCGGCTTGCTCCGGGGAGAGAGATCCGTTTAAAGCATGCCTACTACATAAAATGTGTAGACGTGGTAAAGGATGAAAAAACCGACCAGATCCTGGAGCTCCACTGCACTTACGACCCGGAGACAAGGGGTGGGTGGTCTCAGGACGGCAGGATGGTGAAAGGCACCTCCCACTGGGTCTCTGCCGAGCTTGCCGGTAGGGCGGAAGTTCGCCTCTACGATCACCTCTTCACGAAGCCTGATCCGGAGTATGGGGGAGATTTTACAAAGAACTTGAACCCGAACTCACTCGAAGTCCTGAAAGATAGTATGGTTGAACCGCTCCTCGCCGATGTGAAACCGGGTGAAAAGTTTCAGTTTCTGCGGCAGGGCTATTTCTGCGTAGATCCAGACAGGACAGAGGACGGAAGAGCGGTTTTTAACAGAACTGTCTCACTCAAGGATACCTGGGCAAAGATTGAGAAGGCGCAGAAGGGCACATAAAAAGCTTCCCGAAGGTGTATCCCTGAAGGGATTTACCTGCCTCTCGGGAGCACGACAGAAATTATCTCCCCTCCTTCGATTGCGGGGTTCATCCACTGAGCTTTTCAAATGGATTACAAATCTCACGTGAAGAAAAAAACCCAAAAAGGATTCATCCACAGATCAAATCAAAACAAGCTGGCATCAACTCAACATTTTCTTTGCCCTTCTTTTAAAGAAAAGCAGCTCCCGCTGTACCAGCCAAGGAAGCGTTCGTTTCTGTATATTTATGATCTTTCCAAGAGGAGTGAGGACAACTTTATACTTTCTCTTTTTTAACATTCGGGCAATAGACTGAGCAACCTCTTTCTGGGTAATATGATACGGTCTGTTTATCGATATTAAAGTCCCATCAGCAGAAAGTACTCTTTTCTCCGGGTCGTTCTGGGCGAACCCGATGTAGATAATTCCAATATGTATTCCTGTACCGGCAAGATCGAGACGGAGAGACTCTGCAAGCCCGGTCAGCGCCATTTTTGATGCACAGTAGGCGGAACTTTCTGGAAGCCCGGTTAATCCGGATAAGCTGGATATAAACACGAGACTCCCCATCGCTCTCATGAGATAAGGGAGTGCATACAGCGAAGCGTAGACGGTTCCTAAAAAATTGACATCAACAATTTTCTTGAAGACCTCGGGTTGAAGGTGCGAGAAATTCCCGCGCATTGAGAGACCGGCATTATTGATTAAAAAATCAATCCTCCCAAAATGATCTATGGTTTTCTCTATTAATCTTTTACAATCCCCGCTAGAACTTACATCGCCAGGAATGCAGATCGCATCTATACCTCTTGCTTCCATCTCCCTTTGTGTCTGATTCAAACGATCAATGTTTCTTCCATTGAGAACGATTTTTGCCCCTTTTTCTGCCAGAGCATATGCAGTTTCCCGTCCGATGCCCATGCTCGAACCAGTAATAACTGCAACCTTGTTTTCAAAACATAACTTCTTCATCCGATTCCTCCACTTTTTCAAATGAATCATTATGTTCAGAAGTTGCCGTGCGGAAGACATACACGAAACATTTAAGATTGAGTGTTTGCTTCAGAACATATTTTGATGAGGTTTTTCTTGTCAATATAGTTGCAGTATAGTTGCTCTCTAAATCGTGACCGTACTAAATGACTCCCGATAAACCCGTTACTCCCAGTAGCCAGGGATTTCATTTAATCCATCCTTCTTTTTTATACCAGTCTATTGTTTCTTTCACCCCCTCTTCCAGTGTATATTTTGGGATAAATCCGAGTTCCTTTCCGGCTTTCGATGTATCACACATCCAGTATCTGTATTTTATATCCCGAGCCCTTCTTAAATCAAACAGGGGAAGCGTATGTGTCATTTTCGAATATGCTCCAAGTAATGCGCCTGCGGTATAGAGCAGTGGGAGAGGGATTTTGAGGATAAAAGTTTTTTTCTCCATCACAGCTGAAATAGTATCCGCTATTTCCCTATAACTATAGATATGTTCATTCCCGACAAAGTATGTCTGGTAGAGGGCTTCATCCATTTCCGCAGCTAATAAAAGACAGCGGACAAGATCTTTCACATATATGACATTTGTAAACCCTTCACCAAGGATCGGTTTTAGTCCCTTGGATATTAACTTGAAATACGAGGATATCCCGCGAAAATCCCGCGGGCCATAGACAAGGGCTGGTCGCAATATAGTATATGGGAGTCTTCCCTTATTTTCCATCAGAAATCTTTCTGTTTGAAGTTTGCTTCTGCCATATTCGGTGATGGGATTACACAGATCTGTTTCTTTGCGTATCGTAGATTCATCACCCGGTCCTGTTGCGGCAACACTAGAAGTATATATAAATCGCTTAAGCAGTGGACTGTTTTTTATGCACACCTCAACGATGTTCTTGGTACCGCCGACATTTACTGAAAAGTAGGGTTCTGATGAGGGGCTCTTTACTACAGCTGCGAGATGGAAAACATACTGTATGGAATCATCAATAACGGGATAGAGAGACGACTTATCCCTGATATCCCCGTAAACAACTTTCACCTCTTTCCCCTCGATCCATCGAAGATCGTCCTCCTTAATTACAAAACAAACAACATTGTAGTTATTTTCATGGAGAAGATCAACCAGATGGCTTCCTATAAAACCTGCAGCTCCTGTAATCAGGGCAGTTTTTATATATCTTTGACCCATATTGATCAGACCAATACTCTTTGATCTCACTCCTAAGAAATGGGTAGGCAATTACGCCCACCGTTTTTACAATTCATCAACGCACATCGATACGGGTATCCTCTTCAAGGGTGTCTCCTGATCCTCTCGTGAAGTGCTTAAATAGTCTCCTATTTGGTTTGGAATACTGCCACAGACCATCCTGCTCCATCGTCCTTTCTTTTTTGCTTCTATTCTCCCGACAGTGCGCACCCTCATTCGCATAGTATTTACCAATTTTCTCTCTTTGTCCACTAATTCAGCTCACAAAAGAATTATTCCAATCAATTACCAGCGCAACCTTATTGCTTTCCCAAAACCAGACAAAAGAAATATCCCTTGAAAACAACGGTGCCCCCTATGTATATTGGAATGTTCCTCCGGAGAAAGAGGGAAATAACGGTTACGCTCATAGGCGAATGACTCATGAAAGGTCTAAAACGTGAAGAAAGGAGAACGCTTCCCTACATCCTGTGTGTTGTCCTCTTTCTCTTACTCGTGCATCCCGCCTTCGGTTCCGAGCAGGCAGTCGACACAGCCCGCACGCTTCGGGACAGGGGAATCGCTCCCCTCATGGTGACCGGCATCATTTCAATGGTTCCCATATTCGAGCTCAGGGGCGGAATCCCCATCGGTATTGCGGTTTTCAAGAAAAACCCCCTTCTCGTGTACCTCATCGCGGTTGTATTCAATATCATTCCTGTACTTCCCATACTCCTCTTTCTGAACCCGCTGAGAAGGCTTGTGGAAAATTTTCCGGTGTTCAGAGGTTTATTCCGGTTTCTCTCCCTGAGGGCAGAGAAGAACAGGGCTCTCGTGGAACGCTACGAAGAGTTCGGCCTTATGCTCTTCGTGGCAGTACCGCTCCCCGTGACTGGTGCCTGGACCGGTTCTCTCGTGGCGGTGCTCATGGGGCTGAAAATCGGAAAGAGCCTTCTCTTCATCTCTGGAGGGGTTCTGGTAGCAGGGGTAATAGTCACGCTCCTGTCGGTTCTGGGCAGACTGGGAATCATGATCGCTGCTGCACTGCTGCTCACCTTTACAGCTGTTTATGTAGTCAATATTCTCAGATCCAGGGTAAAGGGCAAAAAGCTACCTTCTCACGATACCTAAGCCACTCCATTAGATCACACCGTCACCATACATCCGAAGGCGATCAATCTCCAGTCCATAGATCACCTGATCATGTCTTCCCATGAAGAGGCACATAGTGTGTCCATAAAGCATTCCATGACATAAGGAGTATACGATAAGCCCATAGATCACCCCTTCACGCCTTCCCTGCACACCCGAAAGCCTCAAACTGCTCCTCCATGAAATGACTGAGGTGTTCCTCTGCCGCGTTGAAGGCCTTCTCGATCATGTCATCGGGGTACCTGCCCAGGTGTTCTCTTATTCCTTCACGGTAGGCAACCCTGACCTGAGTGGCAATATTGAGCTTCCGCACACCAAGAGAGATCGCCTTCCGCATATCTTCGACAGGTACTCCCGTTGCGCCATGGAGAACGAGCGGGATTCCGACAAGCTCCTTGATTTTCTTCAGCCGCGTAAAGTCAAGCTTAGGTTCTCTCGTATAGAGACCGTGACAGGTTCCCACTGCAGGTGCGAAGGCATCGATACCGGTGTCCTCCACGAAACGAGCCGCCTGCTCCGGATCGGTGTACACAGTGGTATCCTCCTGGGCGTATACGTCTCCTTCAAGCCCGCCCACATTTCCGAGTTCTCCCTCAACGGTTACACCCACCGCATGGCAGAGCTCCACCACCCTTCTGGTGATCAGGAGGTTTTCCTCAAAGGGCAGACGCGACCCGTCGAACATCACCGATGTGAATCCGTAGCGAACTGCACGTACGATATGATCCAGTGAGAAGGCGTGATCCAGATGGAACGCAGCTAAAACCTTCACCGACCTGAGGGCCGATTTCACCGCTTCCGCATACCAGAGCGGATCCGAGTAGTACTCCATATCGCTGTACCCCTCGATTATTATCACTGGTGATTTCTTTTCCTCTGCGGTCCTGAGAATCGTTCTGAGCACACCCAGGTGCCCTCCAAGCGTGGAGTAGGCCGGAATCCCGTACCCTCGCCGTTCAGCATCATCGAGCAGTTCCTTCATGGTAACCAGAGCCATAGCGCTTATTTCCTCCAGAAGAGCAGTGCGCCAGAAAAATACTATAAAAACGTCAATGCTTCAACAGGAAGTATCATTTTCAGTAGAAATGCATCGGCCGGTATGGTATCCTTGTTTAAAACAGGTTCGAACTCTCTATGGAGAAAAAGGCAGCGAACAAAAGAGAAGAACAAGCCCTGACCGGGCTCTTCGGCCATCCGGTCGAGCACTCCCTCTCTCCCCTCTTCATGAACTATATCTTTCGCACGCTGAGGATCAAAGCCCTGTACGCTGCTTTCGATATCACGCCCGAATACATCAAAGATGCCCTTACATCGTTGAAAATTCTCAACTTTGTGGGTGTAAACGTCACCATACCCTTTAAACGAACGGCCTTCGAATATGCAGACGTACTGACAGAGGATTCCCGGACCATCGGCGCGGTCAACTGCCTTGTAAATAGAGCTGGTATGCTCAAGGGGTACAACACAGACCACCTTGGATTCATCGCCCCTCTCGAACACAGGAATGTACCTTTGAAAGGCAGCACTGTCCTCCTCATCGGATGCGGAGGTACAGCGCGAAGCGCACTGTACGCACTAGTCAGGAAGGGAGTAGAAAATGTACGGCTTTTGAACAGAACCAAAAAGAACGCCCGGCACTTCATCACCTGGAGCAGTGAGAAGCTCGGTTTTAGCGCCATCTCCCTCATTGGCTGGGGAGAAGCACTTACACAGCCTCGGTTGGACGAGGCTGATCTGATTGTAAACACAACCCCTGTAGGGATGTTCCCCCATATGGAGGCTAATCCTCTTCACGGAGATCTCACACTTTCCCACCGGCACACCGTATATGACCTCATCTACAACCCGTGGAAGACAGCACTTTTAAGGAAAGCAGAGAGGGAAGGGGCAATCGCAATAAACGGCTTCGAGATGCTCATCCTCCAGGGACTCCATTCCCTTGCTCTGTGGTTTCCCGAACAAAGGGAGGATTTTTTCGGCCTCCGCGAGCGCGTGATCAGGTATGTGAAAGGGCAGCGCAAAGGATGAAAAAAGAAACGCTGATCTACCTCATCGGATTCATGGCATCGGGGAAGAGCACGATCGGAAGGAGCCTTGCGGATAAGCTTGGGTTCTTCTTCATCGACATCGATGACGTTATCGAATCGGAAGAGGGAGTGCCGATATGGAAAATATTCGAAAACAAGGGAGAGCTCTACTTTCGCGAACTCGAAAAGCTAAAGCTGAGAACGCTCACAGAGCAGGCTCCTGAAAGGGGGCTGGTGATGGCCACAGGCGGTGGACTGCCATGTAACCCCGATACTCTCTCCTACATGAAAAAAAAAGGCAGGGTTGTCTACCTGAAGGCGGAGATTGGGGACATAATCGGAAGGATCGGAGAGGGTGAGACCAGGCCTGTGTTCCAGAAGCTTGGGCGGCAGGGCGACCTCCGAAAGAATGTGGAGCGTTTGTTGAAGGAACGTGAGCTCTACTATGCCCAGGCAGATGTCACCGTTCTGAACATCAGCGGAAAAGACCCTGACGAGGTAACGGAGGATATCATCAAAGCCGTGAAGGGCATCTCCCCATGACTCAACGCGAAATAGATTTCTTCGCAGGAGAGGCGCTCAGGTCATTCTTTTCAGAGAAGATTCCATTCTCTTACAAGTCGTCCGTGCTGTCCGATTCAGCAATCGAATATAATGAAAATCGGCATAACATCTAACGAAAACGTTTCATACGACTGGCACCGCTAGACCTATAATGAGCAGTTCTCTATGATGTTCTATCGATCTTTTTTAACGAGCCCATTTTCATACCAGAGGTAAAAGTATGGAAAACTTGAAGATAGAAACAAAGGTCCCCTATTTCGTTCACATCGGGCAGGATATCATCCGTCACCTCCCCGACCTCCTTCAGGATGCGGTGCAGCAGCCGCAGCTGACTGTGTGTATCGTCACCGACAGCAACGTGGCCCGTCACTATCTGAAGACAGCAGAAAAGATGCTGAAAAAAGCGGGATGCAGGGTACGTTCGCTGGTCCTCAAACCTGGTGAGAGATTAAAAAGTCATAAAGAGCTTCTCAAACTTCTCAGGAGTATGGTAAAAGCCGATCTTACCCGGGATTCTGTCGTGATCGGAATGGGAGGCGGGGTGATCGGCGATCTTGCCGGATTTGCCGCTTCCATCTACATGCGCGGCTGCTCCTTCGTGCAGATGCCCACAAGTCTGCTAGCGCAGGTAGACTCTTCGGTGGGAGGAAAGGTGGGAATCAACCTTCCTGAGGGAAAGAACCTGGTGGGGAGCTTCTACAATCCTCTATTCGTCCTTGCTGACATCGATACTCTCAAGACCCTGCCAGAACGGGAGTTCCTCTGCGGCCTTGCGGAAATCATCAAATGTGGTCTGATCCGAAGCATCGATCTTTATCACAAGATCAGAGAATACTTTCTCAAATACAGGTCGGCCCGCGCATCCCTCTCACACCTGGAAGTAAAGGAGCTGCTCCTGGAGGACTGGGATTTTCTTAAAACCATCATCGCAGAATCTATAAAAATAAAGGGCGAAGTTGTCGCTTCGGACGAGAGGGAACAGTCTCTCAGGATGATCTTAAACTTCGGACATACCTTTGGACATGCGATCGAAGCGCTCTCCGGTTACAGACACTTTCTTCACGGCGAGGCGGTAATGCTTGGCATGAAGATCGCAACAGCCCTCTCCGTTTCACTGAATGAGGAACAAAAACGCGAAGTGCGTGAGCTCCTCGACATGTTCGAACTGCCCACAATTAAAGGAATTACTGCAAAGGCAATCTACACACAGATCGGAAGAGACAAGAAAAAAAAGGAGGGAAAGATCAACTATATCCTTCTCGAAAAGATCGGAAAAGCGGTCAGAAAAACAGAGATTGAAAGAGGGGAGGTACTCCGCTGCATCAGTGGGGCACTCGGTGAGAAAGGCTGACTTATTCCTGAATACAATTTCCCCCGGAACTACCCTTATTATTAAAAATACTTTTCGTAAACGAGTTTCTCACGAACGCTTCAGAAGCTCATCAAGGGCTCTCTGGTAACCTTCAGGACCTAAGCCCTTTATCTGAGCAATGCATACGTCTTTTACCACAGAGAGCTTACGGAACGGCTCTCTCTTCTCGATGTCCGTGAGGTGTACTTCTATGGTGCTCACTCCTGAAGCAGCGATCGCGTCTCTCAACGCATAGCTGTAGTGGGTATATGCTCCTGGATTGATTATAAGTCCCAGGTAGTTCCTGTCGGCAAGCCGTTGAATCCTGTCGATGAGCTTTCCCTCGCTGTTGGACTGATAGCTCCTGATTCGCACGCCTCTTTTTGCACCGTATCGCTTCAGCATCCTGACGATCCCTCTTAGGGTAGTTCGCCCGTACACCTCGGGCT
>SMTZ1_10006304_pt1 | contig 11938 bp, 10 predicted proteins | sample DeeMarSWOR136_30_FD_25667 | JGI IMG/M metagenome (IMG submission 25667) | reverse complement strand
GTGAGAGGCGAAAGGGATGTTTCAGCAGCAATGAAGAAGGCTATGCAGTCTGAATCTGTAAGAAAACACGGGAAAGAGGCTTCCAAGTTTATTCCCAAAGTGGTGAAGAACAGGATCTTCCCGGTGAAAATCGATGAAAAGGAAGTACTGGAAGAAGCAAAAGACTTTATCTCAAAAGAAACTGGCATTGACATTGTAATTGATGCAGATTACGATCCCCAAAACAAGAAAAAAGTTGCAGTACCAGGAAAACCAGGCATTTACATTGAATAATCCTCCTTTTTTTTATTTATTTATTTTACTGGCTGAATAATCTTTTTAGAGATTGTCTTATAGTACAATTTTTCCAAGAAATAGTTTCCTTCTTTAAGTCTAGAATATTAAAATAAATTTGAAATTAAAAATTGATTGCTGGGCGTGAAAACTAATTCTGGGACAGCCTCTTTATGGAAGAATTTAATACTATGCAACCCAGGTCAGGTAACATCATGGTCATGGTACCCAGACTGAATCCTGGATTTAGAGGATTTAAAGAACCATTTGAGACAGCAAGATACGGCCTGAGAAAAAAGAAAAAGAAGGTAAAAGCACTATCCAGAGACCACAATTAGGGACAATCTCTGTAGGTCGAACACGGCTTACACGTGGAACAGGTGGAATCGCATGTATTCCAGCACGTATTCTGTTCACAGGTGGGTTCACACGTTGCACATGTATTTGGGCATGTACTGTAGCATGTCCCCTCACACGTACCTCCTTCACACGTATACTCACACGTACTGCATGTTTCCCAGTAGGTAGGTTCTTCAAGGGGATTTACAAAGCAACACCCTGCACCATAGTTCAGGCTGTACCCTTTTTCTGCAGTGTAGGTAAAGCCACTCCTTTCTACAGGTAAAAAGTTCATTTGACTGCTTGCCTGTTCCATTCTAAACGTGTACAAAGGTGTACTGGACCAGGACGAAGCTGTAGCACACGTTACTGCTAAGAGTGTAATACCTATGCTGAAAACTGCAAGTGACCATTTTCTATCCATGGTAATCACCTCCTTTCGCTTTTTTCTTCTTGTATGAAGAATGAATATAAATCTTTTGGGTTTACTCGTTCTTGAAACTGTCAATCATCTTCTTCTCATTCCATTATTCTCTTCTCCAAATCAAGGTAGTACCCTGAGAATCCACTGTCAAGTCTTTATCTACTGCTGGAAGGTTCATGGTCATGGTGAGTCCCCCCATTCTTCAATACGTTCTCTTCAAGCACTCCCGAGTCAATATGTACTGTTCTTGCTGCTTATTTCTATCAAAATGCCACTACAATCCATCTCCAACATCTTCAAAAATTACAGATTTCGCAAAAAATCTTTGAATTTTTAACAAATATTGCCTATCAACACCTTAAGATACTATCGCAATCGAAAGATTTATATACTAGTGTTAATCAATATTGATTATGAAAAACATCGACGACGTTGTTAAGCTGATCAAAGCTGATGCACGGGATGCATTTTCCAGGAAAGCAGATCAGGATTTCTGCAACCTCCTCGATTATGCATACGAGTTCAGAAAGAAATACATGGAAAAGAAGATTCAGGCCTTCTCATGATCAGAGGAGGATGATCTTCTTTTCTCTTTTCGATTTTTTCAGAGCTTTTTTAGCTAATGGAAAATCTATCAAGGATTTTGCAGGAATATCTGGAGTAATGTGAGCTATGCCGCAGCTCAAGGTAGTGCCCATTTTTCGTATTTCTTCTCTCATAACTTCCAGATCAGCAATGATTTCATCTACATCAGGATCAGAACAGTAGATCTGGGCTTCTTCTGTACCTCTTTCAAAATCGAGCCCACACAAAATGGGAGCATGATGTTTTTCTGCAAATGCTGAAATCGCGTGGGTAAGGTACCGGGTAACAGGATTGGGAGAGTACTCTGTCCACCCCATTTTCTTGGTCATTTCAGAGAATTTATCCAGGTCTACAGCAATGATTACAGCCATCCACCTTCCTCCACGAAAGGGATTTTCTCCAGGGATGTCCATTGAAGTCCTCTTTCTAACACAGCAGAAAATCCCATGTTCTCGGGAGAATGGGCATCTGAACCCAGCGTGAGAGGAATTTTAAGGGTGCGTGCTTTTTCGTAGAGCCACTGGGGAAAGTACATCAGCGTTTTCTCTGAAATTTCTAATGCTATTCCAGAGTCTGCATACTCTTCTATGCTGGCATGGGAACAGCTGGCCCCATACGCGCAGGGATGGGCAATAATGTCGATGTTTTTCTGTTTCGCCATCTTGAAGGCTTCTTCCAGGTTGTACCCCCTTCTCACATGTCCCAGAGCGTAATCGAAATACTTGGGAATCCTCGTATTGGAGGGCAGATGGACTTCTGCCCCATACAGTATGGGAATATCAGCACAAGCTTTGTAGTACTCAATTTTTTCTCTAATTTTTGTGACATTTCTGATCCTGTAAGGATAGTGGTCTACAAATCCCAGAGCTTCCAGGTTCAAAAGCTCAGCCTGTAATATGTAATGGTCAATGTTTACAGAATAATCTCTGATCTTCCAGTCATGGCCGATAATATGGACGTGGAGGTCATACATGAAGAGCTCTTTCAAAGGGGCTTTAAATTGGTTTCGCCCACTTTCTGGGAATTGCTAACCGGAAGTTGTTTACATAAACAGCAAGTACTATAGAAGACAACATCTAGGTTATCTTCAATAATCTCTCCAGCCCACCAGATTAGTCTATTGATCATGGTTTACAATGACGTAATCTTCATTTCTTAGTTCTAATTTCTGCATTGTTGATAGGGACTATAGTTAGAAATTCTATGTAACCGAAAGCTTTATATACTATTGATCAGCAATACATATAAGATACGCAGAAATTTTGATAAGGTGATCAAAATTCTGATCGATAAAAAGACCCAAAAAATCTTCTGGTTCTTGTGGCAGAACAGAAAAGAGCCTTACACTATTAGGGAAACTGCTCACAAAACAGGGGTCTCTTACGGGTCTACCTGGTCGATTTTAAAAGAATTTGAAAATTTAGGGATAGTTTATGGGATCGAAAAGAGAAAAGCCCACTTGTATGTGTTAAACTTTGAAAATCTTTTATGTTTTCATGTCTGGTCGTTATTGAACGCTCTGAAACGAGAGAACCTTAAAATTGATACTTCACTAAAAGAAAAAGCTCAAAAAATAGAAGGAGGATTCATGATTTATTATTCTGTCGACGGGATATGTGAAATTATATGCTGCTCAAAAAAGTGTGTTGATAATTTGGAAATAGTAGATCCTGAAGATTTCAAACGTATCTTGCAAAAAAAGAAAGAATTATATAATATTATATGGAATAATGGTATAGTCCTAACAGGAGAGAAGAAATTTTACACATTCATGTGGAATATAGCAGAAAAGAAAGTCATAGGGGTGGGGATATGAGAAAGCCCTGGTTGTTATGGGTTATACTACTTGTATTCATTCCTGCTATTACTTCGCAGGATATACCCCCGGAGAAACTTTTGATCCCTGAAAAAGACTTTTTTGTAAAAGAGTACAATCCTCAGGCTGTCATTGTAGTAGGAGATGAAGCATCTGCTTCTGATGTGATTTCTGCCACCCTTTTAGCTACCAGAATAGCAGACATGACTGCCAGAAAGCACAAAGAGATTACAAAAACAGTGTATTCAGAGACAAAGCATACAGCAACGACGATGGTACCTTTTGTGTGGGCAAACTATCATTTGCTGTTCGACCTGGATGAGGAGAAATTATGGTGGTACGATTACAGACTGGAAAGGTTAAAAGATACTATACCGGGAGGATTCATTCCCACCTTTGGGAGGACCTGGGCTTCTCGGACTACACAGATTGATTTACTGGGCGATTACTACAGTATGCTGGAAATTCGGAAATACAATGATTACTCGTGGTGGTACCTTTTCTATGGGATTCCACGGAATTTTGAGCATCAATACTTTAAAAAAGGAGAATCCCGGAACTATGGGAAGTACACGGTTACCTTATTAGATGTGGACGTGGATGAAATGGAAGCTAAAATAAGGATAACCAGTGATAGGTTAGATGATACAATATTTCTGCCCGTGTACTGCAAGGACTGCAAGCACGTGGTAGGTGAATTGTTCTGCAATGCTACAGACCCTCTGACTGCACTACAGGCTGCAGATCTGCTCCAAGGGGACTACCCGTCCTATTTTGTCAATTTAAAGTATTTTGTAAACAGTTCTTTGTCCAATCCAGATGCTGTAGCACGGGCCACTTGGTACTGGACTCCGCCTCCCTATCCGGGGACTCCTGACATGTTCATCGATGGTCAGTTCCACATTGATAGTTTATCTGGTAACTACTTTACCGATTATTTTAATGCATTCTACGCTTCAGTTCAGATTGAAATACCATTACGGGTGTATACTACTGGATTCTTCAGAGAACACACAGGGCAGGTGAATACCTTTTTATCCAGTGATTACTGGCTGAAAGATTTAGCTTTGTACATTGTGATCTATGAGAAAGTTACAGATGTCGGTGGAATTTTGTACAAGAACGTGGTGAGAAAAGTATCAACCCCTGTGCCCTTATCGTTGAGGAGAGGTCAAACCTTTGAGTATTCCTATACGTTTACTGTACCTCCTGGAGTAACTGATCCAGTACATAATTTAGGTGCAGTAGTCTTTGTGCAGAATACTGTCACCAAGAGGATACACCAGGCAGATGTTTTGGATTTAGGAGAGAAACGATACGTCTACGAGGTAGACATTGATGCAGATTTGGACGGGAGAGAAGAAGAAGTAGAATTTGCTATTGAGTGCACAGATGTACCCTTTTTAGGTGTCCAGGGGAATGCATGGGCGCGATTCAACATTTATTTACTGACAGATTACGGGGTATTATTCCCTATGTGCTGTGATACTCCCTTTTTTGAGGATGAGGTGGCAAAGTGGGATTTAGAAATCTTCAAGCAGAATGACCTGGGGTACATCCTGGTAAAGGTGTGTGATCCTTTTGACATTTCCTGTTTGGAGCCTGGAGATATTATTTATGGTCCGCGACATGTGACCCGAATCGAAATTGTGGACGTGACACCTACCCAGGTGACTTTTTGGTTCCAGTTCATGAGGATTGTAGAGACTGAAGTAGAAGGTGAAGCTGAAATTTTATCATCATCTCTGGTGCGGTTAGCAGGTGAGGTCACAGAAAACGATTTGAGAACATATAACCTGATAATGATTGGCGGCCCTGATGTGAATCCATTTACCAAAAAATTGGTTGAAGAAGGCTTTTCAAAAGTAGTGTGGTCTGAATCAAATGGAGAATGGGAGCTCATTGAAAATCTATGGTACGGAAAAGATGTTCTAATTGTGGCAGGAAAAGATGAAGGTGCGACCAGTTTTGCAGCCAAGAAATTGTATTTTGCACTGGAAATGTATAAAGAATAATAAGATATCAATCAGTTTCTCGATGCTTTAGTATCAGATGTTTTTTTCTCAAATTAGAAGTTCTAAGATGTGTTGGGATGAAGAGAGCATGATCATACACAAGTGTGCATAAACGCGAAATCACCAAAACGCTAAATCAGATATAATTTCTCATTTTAAGGAAATTTTTAACTTTTTTTATTCAGAAAAGTTTATATATTTCTTATTTTAGTAAAAAATGAGGTGATGAAAAATGACCACATACACAGAAGCAAAAGCAAGGATGGAAGAACTCCAGAAGGCATACCAAAAGAGATAGATCTCCATTCTATCTCTTCTTGAATTTATTTTTGTTGCATTTTTTAGCCTGGGTTAATAGTATCATTCCAGACTCACAGTAAGGTTCAAACATGCTGCTAACCTTCATGTCGTCTATTCATTTTTTTTGTTCCTCATCATCTCCAACAGTTCCAAAGCTCTATACACATTTGCTTTTATCCTGAGTTGTGTTTTCAGGAGGATTCTGTATGAATCCATACAAGAACCTCCAACCTACTCCCCCAATTGAATAAACCCTGCAAGAATTGTGGCGCATCTGACCTTCTACCTGGAAGTATCTTTTTCTCCTCAATTTCTTTTCTGAAGATATCTCGTGCCACATGCTAGAAAATGAGAAGGTTTATCCAAGAAATCTCACTGTATCGACATATTGCACCTGCAATAATGCGAACATTAACTGCCTGAACAGATTTTTATAACCCTAATCGAAAGATTTATATAGTTGGAGCTTCCACCTTGAAGACAGTGAAAGGAGTTGGAATCCAGTTACCAGTGATTGACAGAGAATATCAGGGCTGCACATGCCAGCAGGGCCAACTCTCAAAGACAACTCCAAATCGTGGTGCAACAACTGTGGCCCTCAACAGAATATTTCAGTGATACAGAAAGACAGAACATCTGGAATATCAGCATTCGAAACAGTGCAATTCCAGATTCCCATTTCTTATGGGGGGTGTTGTTATGAAAGAGTCTGTGTATAATGTATATCTCTTAGATGAAAAGGAAAAAGAATGCCTGGTATTCAATACCATGCACAGGTCAATCGTACAGGTAGATGAAGATGTATATACTTTCATCAAAGACGAAAGAATAGATGAAATCGACGACGAGGTCATGGAAATACTCATGGGCGGGGGTATTGTTGTCCCCGATAACCTGAACGAAAAGGACATGTTAAAAATCATTTTCAACAGAGCCAAGTACGATAGCAAGTCTATAGGATTTACCATTATCCCAACCCATCTGTGTAATTTAGCCTGCAAGTACTGCTATCAAGGACATGGTGACATTCTGAGTCAGACCATGAATGAAGAGACGCTGCGAAAGACTATTGAATTCATCAAGAAGAATTCTGCAGGACGCAAGAGCTTCGGAGTGAACCTGTATGGTGGGGAGCCACTGTTGGCTGCAGACACTAACTTCAAAATGCTAGAAGAGTTACAAGCATTTGCAGATGAACAGGGTATGCGGTTTTCAGTGACAGTCACTACCAATGGAACCTTATTCACAGAAGAGATTGTAAAAAAATTCAAAGACTACAACCACCAGATACAGATAACTTTATGCGGGCCGAAAGAGTACCACGATAACATACGGGTGGATAAGAAGGGAAATGGTACTTACGAGACATTGATGAATGTTTTGAAGCTGTTCAAAAAATACAACATGTCTTTCCACATCCGGGTAGATGTTGACAAGAAAAACTACAGTATGATTCGTTCTCTCCTGGAGGATTTGACTGAAAGAGGGTTTGGAGGAACCTACCTTGGGTTCTGTCCTATAGGAAAAGAGATCTGCTACGGACAGATGGAATTAAACACTGAAGAAGCAGATCCTGCAGATCTGGCCCGCCTGGCCAAGCTGGCTTTTGACATGGGATTCAGAACAAACCCTATCTACATCAGCAATTTCATTGAAGGGTGTTCTGCCTTAATGGACGGCTACCTCGCTATAGATCCCAAGGGAGATGTCTACAAGTGTTTGGCAGCCCCGAACTACACTGAACATAGATTTGGCACCATAAACGAGGTCGGCAACCTCATCGACATGAACTATGATGCATACTGCAAATGGACGTTACGGGACCCACTCTTAATCGAAGAATGTATAGACTGCAAGTTCTCTCCTATCTGTGCAGGTGGGTGTACCTTAAATGCATACAGCATGCACGGTGATATTAATACTCCTGGATGTGAAGAAAAGGAGTTAGGAGAGATTGTGAGAACCTATATCATGCTGAGATATCCGGAATTGTTTAAGGGGTATTCCTATGAAACCATCGTTCTATAATGTGTTCTTTCCCCTCAAGAGTGACTATGTCCTGTTCAATACGTTTCGAGGAGCCATATTTACAGTAGATTCAGAAGTCAAAGAACTCTTGGAGAAAAATGATACACACTCTTTAGATGAAGAGCTGAGAGAAGAATTCCAGAAGAACGGCGTCATTGTGGAAGACGATTTAGACGAACTGGAAATGGTTAACGCAGTCTACGAGGAATCAAAGTACGAAGCTTTGACCACGACCTTACATGTCATAACAACCTACGACTGCAATTTAGCCTGCACCTACTGCCATGAGGGAAAAGGAGACCAGGAAACGAAATACATGGATGAGAAAACTGCGAAAGTTGCTTCAAAATTCATTGAAAATTTGACTGCAGAAAACTTCAGCAAAGCACTGGCTGTCGAACTCTTCGGTGGAGAACCAATGTTGAACATGCCTGTAAATTTACAAATAGCAGAAGAGCTCTCAACGTGGTGCGAAGAGAACGACAAAGTCTTCTTCTTGATAACCGTTACGAACGGTACTTTAATGACTGAGAAAAATGTAGAAGACTTGGCCCAATACAACTCTGGATTTTTGATAACATTAGACGGTCCCAAAGAGTTTCACGACAGGAGAAGAGTACATAAAGACAAGACAGGTACCTTTGATGACATTATTGCAGGGATGCACCGCGCCCATGATCTGGGATTGGAAATATCAGCACGAATACACATAGATGAATCCAACATGGATCATATTGGCTCCCTTTACCAGCTCTTAAGGGATGAAGGATTGAACAAGGTGAAGATCTCCTTCAGACAGGTGTTCCATACCTCACCTGCCTGCCTTTCCAACATGTACTGCATTCCAGATATCCGTGGGTTGAAAGCGGTGAACCAGTTATACAGTGCGGCCAGGGGTATGAGTCTGGGAGCAGAAGCTCCAGAAGAACCGTCTCTTCCAGGTGCATGTCCTGCCCAGAAAGTGTCGTACTTTACATTGGATCCTTACTTGAGGCTTTACAAGTGCGCTATTCTCCCTCCGTCTGAAAAGAATGCAGTAGGTTACATTAACACAGAAGATTCACGACCAGTGTTCAACAGTGTACATACTGATTTCTTTTCTCGGGATTTGATTTCACAAAAAGAGTGTACAGACTGCAAATTACTGCCGTCGTGCCGTGGAGGGTGTCCAGCAGAAATTTTCATAACCCACAAAACAACCCAAAAAACTGTCTGTCGAAAGGCTGAACTCTACCAGACAGTAGGGGAAACAGTCATGAACTTTGCCAGAAGACATATGTAATTACTGAAGAGCGCAAAAGTTCCAACCTGAAGAGGTGTTACTATAGATATCTGCATTGAGAGAATGGCCCAGACATTAGTTGATTACTGTACAAGGGTGAAAGAGGATGACAAAGTATGGATTCGGAGCACCACACTGGGTACTCCCCTAGTAGAGGCTGTCTACAAAGCGTGCATCATCCGGGGAGCTCACCCTGAAGTTATCCTCCGTACTGATAACATGGAGAACCTCTCCTATCAACACGCTCAAGACCACCAACTGGAGTACACGTCTCCTTTTACCACGTACTTTGTGGAGCACGCAGATGTCATGATGACGATACTGGCAGATTTCAATTTGAAGCGGTTGACCACTGTGGACCCGCAAAAGGTTGTCAAAAGATCGAAAGCTGAACACATCATCAATGCTACAGCTTCCAAGCGCGCTTATGAAGGCGCCTTACAGTGGATTCTGACAGTGTATCCCACCCATGCTATGGCACAGGAAGCTTCCATGTCTTTTCTGGAGTACCAGGATTTTGTGTACAGTGCCTGTTTTGCAGACCGTTCAAATCCTACAGTTGAATGGCAGAAGCTGTCTTTGACTGGAAGGAAAATAGCATACTATTTGAACAAGAAAACTATGTTGCACATTGTAGGTGAAGACACTGATTTGCGCCTGAAAATTCTGGGAAGAAGATGGATCAATGCAGATGGCCACCGGAATTTTCCTTCAGGTGAAGTATTCACCAGCCCTATAGAAGATTCAGCTGAGGGAACTATCCGATTCACCTTTCCAGGAATCCACAGAGGAAAAGAAGTTGCAGGTATTGTGCTCACTTTTGAAAAAGGGAAAGTAGTAAAAGCTTCAGCAGATAAAGGTGATGATCTCCTGCAGGAGATGCTTAACACAGATGAAGGTGCAAAACGCATTGGAGAAGTAGCTCTCGGTACGAATTACGGCATTACCAGGTTCACCAAGAATATTCTCTTTGATGAAAAAATTGGGGGAACTATACACGTGGCTTTAGGAAGGTCTATACTCGGCACCCGTGGAAGAAACAACTCAGCCATCCACTGGGACCTCGTGAAGGACATGAGAACTGAAGGGCGCATCTATGCAGATGGCGAGCTTTTCTATGAGAATGGAACGTTCTTAATCTAACAGTTTCCAGACAGAGGGGGAAAACGTGTATTGAGCAACTGAAAGAGAGTTAACACTAGTGAAAATATACTCTATTAGAAATATCTTTTTAGAGCAAAGAATGCAAAAACCTTAGTTTTCAAACCAGTAAGTCTATTTAGAATAACCTATTTTGAATACTTCAAGCGAAAAGTTTATATATACTGAAATGTAAGTCGAATGGCTGCCTGCAGCGGGTCTCTCATCCCCGCATGCTCTGCATGGAGAGATGAGAACCTGGGTGTTGTCAGGTAGTACGATAAAATTTCAGGAGGTGAAATCGATGCGTGCTACACTCATACAGCCTGGTGCTCTGGTATCCATTGACAAGTTCGGATGCTGCTTTGTTTCCGGCTGCTACGAAATAGACAAGGCAATTGGTGCCTGTTTTGTTTCCGGCTGCTACGAAATAGACAAGGCAATTGGCGTCTGCTTCATTTCCGGCTGCTACGTCTAAAGATACCAGTTGCTCAAAAGTAAAAAGAACTATTGCACGAGTTTTGTAATGAGGTTGTATCCTCAGTGCAAAACAATAAATTTTTTTTCTTTTTTTTGTCCTGAACTCCCTTCTTCTTTTCTCGATTACAAAGAGGTTTTCACATACTGGAGTAACCTTTGTGCAGGAGATTAAAGGAGAAATAACGAAAAAAAGTAGCTATGAACCCATACTATCACCTTTTTGCCGGAGTGTTACAGAAAGCTTTATATACTGTGGTTCGCAGCCGCTCTGATGCCTGAACAAATCGAAGCCAACATCAGACTGTTCTACATGTATCGGTTTCTCTCTAGCTCTGCTCTGTGGGGGCCTGTGATCGTAGTATTTCTGGTTCAGAGAAATTTTACCCTGTTCCAGATTGCTTTAGGAGATGTGGTCTACTGGATTATTATCATTTTATTTGAAGTTCCCACAGGGGTCATAGCTGATAAGTACAGTAGAAAGTACAGCATGGCTATAGGGTTAGCCTTTCTTTCTGCTGCCCTGTTTATCTACTCCAGAATTGCAACCCTTGCTGTACTGCTTTTCTGCCACGTCGTGTGGGGAATTGGAACTACCTTTATTTCTGGAGCAGATGTGGCATTACTCTATGATTCTCTCAAAGAAATGAAGAGAGAGGATGAATTTTCAAAAATTATGGGAAATGCAGCTTCCATCTCATTTGCATCCGTTGGTGTATCTTGTTTAATTGGAGGATTTATTGCTACAGTTGATATTGCCCTTCCTTTCGTGCTTTCCAGCATTATGTATGCTGCAGCATGTATATTCGTTCTCTTTTTGATAGAACCTCACCTGGAGAAACGTTCAGAATCATACCTCCTCCATACGAAGGAGTCTGTCCAGTTTTTAAAGAAGAAGCAGTACCTTTTCACGCTCATCATGCTCTTTTCTGGACTCTTCTGCACCTACACTATTGTATCCATCCTGCGCCAACCATATCTACTAGCACTCAAAACGCCTCTGAAGTTCTTTGGAGTCTTGTACCTGGTCTCACTTCTCATCAAAGCAGTGGGAGCAAAATTAGCATACAAGATCGAGCCCTTTTTCGGTGAAAAGCGGAACCTCTTGATGATCTCAGCAGTTACTGCAGCTTCATTTCTCCTTGCAGGAGTACTCAAGTCCTACGTGGGACTGGCAGTCTTGATGGGGTCCACATTTGTTCTGGGGTATCTTTCCCCGATTTTCGACAGCTACATGAACAAGAGGATACCTTCTGCCA
>SMTZ1_10006300_pt1 | contig 11941 bp, 7 predicted proteins | sample DeeMarSWOR136_30_FD_25667 | JGI IMG/M metagenome (IMG submission 25667) | reverse complement strand
CGACAGCAGTGGGGTCCGGCAGGATCAACCGGAGTTATTTTCGTGGACTGTACAGCGCAAAGCCGATTGGATTTGGAGGGAAATCACCCTTTGACGCCAAAGCCCATTTCAGACCTAAGACGTCTATGTTTTAGGTCCACATACTTGTCCCCGCAACTGGAGGCCAACATCCTCATTCTCTAGGGCGAATACGCCTTTATGGTCAGAGTTGAGCCGCCGCCTTAAAATTGCGGGGTGGCCTCATTCGCCGAAATGTTCAGAAGGCGCCTCAGCCAATATAAGTATTTCTTTCTACCCTTTAATATAGGTTATCATACAGAATTTTCCGCTACTGTACATTTCTGTCATTTGCGCGCGCTTTCAGATTTGTGGGACCTATTAGCCTGTATCCAAGACTTCTCTGGTTCACACGCTGCGCATGAGTGTATATTTAGGAAAGCCCGCGATCGACATGAGAAGCTGTTGTCAGGACACTACTACTGACCATAATGCTTTGCTATAATAGCTATGTCAAAGATGTCTATTTTTCCATTGTTGTTTATATCGCAGTTTGAGTGCCAACACGACGGTGGAAGCGGTTCTAGATAGATACATCCGTATCTTATGGCACAATTTGCTACGTCCTTTATGTCAACCTTTCCATCAGGATATCCTTCAGGGCTGCCTGTTATGTCACCTATCTTCGATATGTAGAAGCTCCACAATGGCGTGCTAGCGTTGTTGTTTGAAGGAATCAGATCAGCCGCATTCAAAAGGACTGTACAAGCCTTCAACTTGTACATGCCATTCTCGATGTTGCTACTGTTACTCACACATATCACTATGATAACTCGCCTAGTCTCCTCTGGAAGAAGCCCAGATACCGTCCGACTGCCTATAGTCTGTGTTTCTTTGTACTGCATGTCGATTAGGCATATCGAAACGTTTACATCTTCAGTGAATGTCCCCTCATTCTCTAGGACTACTGAGATGTTTGCATGGAAACTTCGACAGAAGACTGACTTGTCTCCTGGAGAAGGCCATGGCACTCCATTTATGGCCACATCATGGACTCCAGGCTTGACCTCGACTTGGCCGTCAACGCAGGAATTATCCAACAAATCTTCCTCTCCATCAAGTATCGTCACATTGGCGACAATCTCATAGAAGGCTGGCATAAACTCGCTCGTGTTCCATGTGAGAGCAATGATTGTTGGAGGATCTAGATAATCCAGCAGGAGGTTCGTGGTTCCGACCAACGTTACATTTCCATTAGACGTCATGTTTACGTATGTCCTAAGTGAAAAAGCCGCCTCGAAGGCGCCTTGATTCTCCACTTCAACGTTTATTGTCACCGGTCTTCCTCGAGCAACCATCAAGACCTCTGGCACTGTTTCTACCTTTGTTACTGCAATGTCAGGGACTGGGGCGACAACGTCTATGGTGGCAGTCCGATTATTGTTGAGGAGATTGTCATCGATGATCTCGGCGGTCACCTCCATGATGTAGTGCCCAATGTTGTAGGGCGTCCACTCTTCCTCCCAAACTTCTTGTTGGCCCGGGACCAGTGACGGAACCTGATGGGTCAGATACGTGTCGTTGCAGTGGAAGTGAGCTTCGAAAGGATCAGTAGTCTCATTCCCTATATTCTCAATGACTATTTTGATAGGCATCTCGAAACCATGGAACGCTATGGTTTTTCGAGGCTCAACTTCTGCGATCCATACGTCCTTGATCGGCGCTATTATCAGAACTTCGCCGTCACTCATATCGTTGTCATCGGGATAATCATCGACTTCTGTGATATTTGCGTGCGCACCTATCAGGTATCTTCCGCCAGAGAGGAGTGTTGTGTTCCAAGCTAGCGTCACGTTTTCTACCGTATTTCTACCCAGATCAATGTCGGCGCTTCCAACAGAAATGGTGGACGTTTCATTGGAACACCAAGCTGCCACTGTTACTCTTTCGCTTTGATGTTCTCCCTTATTCCGAACAGCTACGGTGATGTTCTGCGGCTCCCCTTGGATAACACTGTATGCAGAAGGGGAGACTTGCTCAACGGCCACGTCACGGATCGGAGGCCTAATGTTTATCGGAAGATCCATTGAGAGGTCGTTGTTCGTCAGATTCACGTCTTTGACAACTACGGTCACGTTGCCGGAGACCGTGTAGTCACCATAAGCAAAGCCTTCAGTACTCCATTCAAACTCCGAGTTCCAAGAAGAACTGGGCGATAGAGCACCTGTAGAATTTTCGCCTATCAGCGTTGAGTTTGCGTAAACCGTTGCGACTAGATCGGTTTCCAAGAAGGCGCCCAGATTCACAACTGAAACACTGATCAAGATGGTCTCGTTTCTCGGTACACTTGTCATGTTAGCTGAGAGACTGCTCACGGCCAAGTCGTGGACAACTATGGTAACATTTCCATCGTCCTTCTCCTTCCCGTCGACTGTCGCGCTTACGTGGTAAGTCCCGCGCGAGAAGTGTGTCGTGTTCCATGAAAACATCAAGATCTTGGTCTCGTCGATCTCAAGATGAGCACTCTCGAGGTCACTCATGTTGAACCTTCCTGTTTGGTTGGCACACCAGACCGAAACTGTAACGCTTTCATTGTAGTCTCCTTCATTGGTGACAGTCACCGTCACATTCAGGATGTCGTCCTTTTCAACAGTGACGCTTTCGGGGGAAACATCAATGATGTTCACCATGTGACGCCTGACCTTTATCGATCCTGAACATGGAAGACTTGTGAAATTATATTCATCCGTAACGATGAGAGTTACATTGAAGACACCGCCTTCCTCATACTTGTGAGTTACAGTCGAAGCGGTCGTCTCTGTAATATTGCCATCTCCGAAGTCCCACTCAAATTTGGCAATGCTGTCCATTGGGTCTGCATCGTAACTGGAGGAGCCATTGAAAGTGACTTCTTCATCGATTTCAGGTTCTTGAGGCTCGAATTCGAAGCAGGCCACAGGAGGAGTGTTCCTGCCTAGGGCGTACACCTTCCAGTCTTTCGAGCCAATGAAGACTCTATCATACGCGATTGCTGGTGAAGACAGTATTTCGTCACCTGTGGAGTAGCTCCAAAGCTCTTCTCCTGTGGTAGCGTTCAGAGCATAAATCACGCCGTCACATGACCCGACGAAAATCGCGCCATTCGCAGCTGCTGGTGACGAATAAACATAGCCTCCGGTTTCAAAGCTCCATAGTTGAACACCAGTGCTCTCGTTGAAAGCATATGTCCTGTTGTCTTTGGACCCAACAAAGACTCTGCCATAGGCGACTGCAGGGGATGAACGGATACTTCCCTGCGTCTCGCCCTCCCAACAGATCTCTCCATCCGACTCGTTTAGAGCGTACAAAACATTGTTGGTCGAACCAACAAAGACCTTCCCTCCCGACACTGCTGGAGAAGACTCCTTGATGTCTCCTCCCAGATAGATGCTCTCCCACTCAAGATTCCCATTTTCCATATTGAAAGCATAGACCTTGTGATCAAGTGCTCCGATAAAGGCTTTGCCATCTTTCAGGGCGAACGAGCTCTTGGAGGGCATATCAGTATAGTTCCTCCAGACTGGTGAGCCAGTTGTCACATTCAACGCGTAGACCGTGCGGTTGAAAGAAGCAATATACACTTTGTCCTGAGCTACAGTTGGAGATGACCAGACTTGGTCTCCAATGTTCTCACTCCACAACTCTTCGCCATCGGTCACATTCCGGGCGTAGATTTTTCCATCCAGAGAGCCTGCAAACACTGTGTCATTGCTTATTGCAGGAGACGATTGTATCGGTCCTCCGAGAAATCTCTTCCAGATCTGACACCCTGATGTACTGTTGAAAGCGTAAAGATAACCGTCTTCAGATCCAATTAGGAGTCGTCCATCATAGATCGCAGATGAGGAGAATTTTATGGCCCCTCCGGTAGTGTTCGACCATAGTAGAAACGTTGTCTCTCTCTCCACTGGGGCGTAGGCTAGAGAGAACCCAGTGTGGGTAGGATCGCAACGAAACATCGGCCAATCTACATAAGATTGTAGGTTATAACTCGCTGAAGGTTCGATGAAAATGACTATGCCCGGTAGTGAAAGTGAGCATATCAAGACTACATTAAAAATTTCATGAATCAGCCTATTCATGTCTGTATTCCACATTAAACCTGATTTTGCATAATCGCTGTACTTAGTATGTTTCAGCCTATTTAAAATCTATGAAACTTTCTTCTATGGTTGCCTAGGTGTTAGTTTCGGGGCTTCGCCCAGTTCCCGTGGTCGCCTAGAACATACCTGACCGAGCTTGTCAAGCGAGCGACTATGTTAATCAGTCTCATGATTGGATAGAAAGGTGTGTAGAACAGAAGAGACCTATAATTGTGATCGTTGTATGCCAGTTTCAGAGCTATGGCTTGGTTCACTGTGCCTATCAGAAAGCCGTATGGAATGAAGGCAAACAGACATAGGACAAAGAAGATACGGTCAGGCGCAAACCAGAACAATATCGGGATCACGGATAGGGCAGCGATGTCGACAATAGCTCCCATGTACTCGAAAACATGGCAGTACCATAAAAGGAGTGTCTGCCAGTCCTTCTTGAAGAGCATGTCTCTATGGATGCCGCATGTGTTGTGGAGCCAGCCAGTGAACCATCTTAACCTCTGGTTCCACAAGACACGTAGCGATAACGGAGCAATGGTTGAACTCTTAGCAAGGCTGACGTATCCGACTTCTGCACCTTCCTTGTGCATTTCCAAAGTTATTTCTAGATCCTCAGTGACTGAATGGATGTTGCTTTCGTTCAATATCCCCCGAAGAGTGTCTGCATCGTACAGACCTATGGCTCCTGAAACCACTAAAACATTGTTTCCCAAGGATTGGGCGCAACGTGATATTCCAAGACCTTGGCTGTACTCAAGCTGCTGGAGCACAACGTAGGGGTTGAGTTCCGTCTCACCGTCAGACGGATGGACGTAACCCGTAACGGCCTTCTTTCCATTGAGAAGCATGTAGTCAACGAGTCGGGATAGCGTATCAGGTGACCAACATGAATCGGCATCGACTACTGCAACTAGGTTTCCCAAAGATCTGTTTGCGCCTGTGCGGACGGCTTCAACTTTCCCCAAGTTTGCTGAGTGTCTAACGACTTTTCCGGGAACTCTTGGATCTGTTCTCCTACCAAGTTCTACGGCTGACCAAGCAACCTCGTATGTGTAGTCGCTGCTTCCATCGTCTACAACAATGATTTCGCATGGTCCTTCATAGCTTGCGGCGCATCTGTATAGGCTTTTTATGCAGTTTGGAATGTTCTTCTCCTCATTGTAAGCGGGTACAACGAACGAAACTGAGGGATACAGGCTTCTGCTTTCTGCCTTAGAACGTGCGGCTGAAAAAGCTGCAGCAAGTGCCCAGATTCCACCCACGCCTATGGCTAGAAAAGTGTACCATGTGTAGAAAAAGCCAGCCGTTACTTGCCAAAGCCAACTTGCTTGCGGAGAGACTTCATATCTGAAGATGTGGGACGCGGCCAACGTGGCAAGACTAGGGAAATACGTCCAAGAAATGCAAGCGAGAAACAGAGGTAGAAGAAAGAGTGTGTAGGTTATTCTAGAATTTCTCCGCAGGCTAAATTTTCTACACAAGCGTATTCCCTGAATTGTATCTGTTGACCTTCTCCTTCCTTGGAGAATGGTCACGATTCGAAGAATAAAGGAAGTATTCCTACCGGGAAATATTGCCAACTTATGTGTGGTGTTTGCACATAGAGTAGACAGACACCAGCAACGAAATTGCGCTTTAGTTGGGAGGAAGTACTGGGCTGAGGAACCGCAGAAATGGAAGACTTGTCGCGCTACTACGCACTCCTCAAAGATCCTACGAGAAGAAGAATCATCGAGATCTTGGGGTCTCATGGGAAGATCGGTTTCAAAGAACTGCGTAACTCGCTTGGATTGGGAGTTGGCACCGTATACTACCATTTAGACATGCTCTCGGACTTTCTGGCCCAAGACAAAATCTGTAAATACAAGTTTAACGAGCGTCGTAAGATGTTATACAGAACACTGACCGATGGAACTGTTCTCCCAGCCTTGCAGATAGGTGAGTTTCTTAGCAATAGTATTGCACAGTGGCTCTTTTTGTCACCGAGAGCGCGCGGCGTCTTCGTTCTTTCAAGATTTCAGTTCGGCAGCCTCAATAGTATTGACTCAATCCATTCTCTTAATCCTGCAAATCTGGAGCCTGCTACTCGTCTCAGCCGCCTTCGCCTTTGGAAAAGGCATAAGACTTGACAAAGCGATAATTGTAAGCTTGACGGCCATGTACCTAAACATATCGTCGCTTTTTGTCCTCGGCCGGCTTGTCTAGACTCGCTTGAAGAATAGATGAGTTAGCTTTTAAAGAGAAACCTAGTACATATCTGAAGGCCTTCTGACATGATTCGAGAGGTTCCGGAAGGACCGGCTTCTACCTGGAAAGACTCTGCTGCCAAAGAATGGATAAGACCGGAGGCCATTGAGTACAGAGAGTATCAAACTCGGATCATGGAGACCGTTAGACATAAAAGTACACTAGTTGTCTTGCCGACAGCTTTAGGCAAGACAGTCATAGCTTTACTGTTGGCAATTGAAAGAGTGGAAAAGGGGAAGGTCTTTTTCCTATCTCCCACAAGACCACTCGTCCAACAACACTATCAAACTTTTGACGAGAAAACCTTCATGGAAGAAGGAGAACTAGTCCTCATCACAGGGAAGTCGCCGCCCCAGAATAGGTTAGCTCTCTATAAGATGGCCAGAATTGTCTTTGCAACTCCACAATGTGTACACAACGATTTGAGGAAAGGTCTACTGAGGCTTGACGATGCCTCGCTGATAATCTTCGATGAAGCTCACAGGGCTCGAGGTAACTATGCATACGTCACCATAGCCACATATTACTCAAGGCAACACTCGCATCCACTGGTCCTAGCTTTGACAGCGTCACCTGGAAGTCATGAAGAGAAGATAGCTGAAGTGTGTAGAAATCTCAGGATAGACTCAATCGAATATCGAACTGATGAAGACGAAGATGTCAAACCTTACATTCAACCCATAGAACTTCAGTGGAAACGTATCCAACTGCCAGAAGCACATTCTCAAGTAAGGGACAAACTGAGAGAAATGCTGTCCCATAGAATCAGGGCCCTTCAGTCATTCGGGCTTCTACTAGGCAGGCAACCAACATCAGTAGGCAGACATGACCTCTTAAAACTCAACCGAGAATTACAGGAGAAAATCAGAAACAGAGAAGGAGGACACATATATCATGTGAAAATCGAAGCCACAGCAGTTCTGAGCATAATGCACATGATAGAACTCATTGAGACACAAGGACCTGAAACACTTAAAGCCTTCATCAACAAGTCACTATTCAAGAAAGCACTTCAAGGAAGCAGAGGCCATAAGTCAATCCTTGGAGACCCATTGTTCAACGAAGCAAAATGGATTCTCAAGCAATGTCTCAATGTTGAGAACCCGAAGACCATCGAACTGTTAAGGGTCCTACGCGACCAGATTGAGACCAAATCCACTTCAAGGCTTATCGTATTCACACAGTACCGCGACACGATCAACACCCTACTACGAGAACTGGAAAAACATACAGAGATCAAAGCTGAACGCTTTGTGGGACAAGGAGAAAGGGAGGATGACCCAGGAATGACCCAACACCAACAACACGAGGCCCTCACAAAGCTCCGCAACGGAGAGGCCAACGTCCTTGTAGCCACAAGTATCGCGGAAGAAGGACTTGACATTCCAGAGGTCGACCATGTCGTCTTCTACGAACCGGTGGCCAGTGAGATCAGATACATACAGCGACGAGGAAGAACAGGACGCAGAGTCTCTGGAAAAGTCACCATTCTAATTGCGGAAAAAACACTCGATGAGGCATACTACTGGGCCAGCATGAAAAGAACCAAAAAAATGAAGAAAACGATAATGCAATTAAACCAGAAACTCCCAAAGATCCTAGAAGAGACGCAGAGACAATCTCATAGACAGAGCGTTCTTACCACATCACAGCCTCAGACAAGACTGGCCAACTCAAAACGTAGAACTACTGTGGAAGCAGAGCTAAAAAAGTCTATTAGGTCAGAGCTCTGGAAGCCTATTTCCTTTCAGACCAAAGGCCTAAGTCGAGCAATGACTTGGCTTGCCTGTCACCTTCCTGAGAACCTGATGTCGATTGAAGATATCGTTAAGCAGGCAATCACCGAAACAAGAGTTGAAAAGCCAACGATTGAGACAGCTATATGGCGTCTAATCCAGCAAGGCCAGCTGTACCAACCAGAACCTGGAAAGGTAAGAAAACTCTAGCAAGCTCAGGCAGTTCCTCGAAAATCAAACCAGTCAACAACACGTACTCTGCCTTTTCCAGTCGATCCTTGGGCGTTGCCTAAGTTGTACGAATCATACAGTACGCTCGAGGTCTGAGTATTCGGATATCCGAGATATTCCTCAATGCCCTTATGAACAGCGATTTCCCTTGCATAAAAGCCAATGTGAAGCTACCTGACTCCGTCATCAACGAATACAAGAGGTGCACACGCGACGTCTCATAAACCTCACACTTCCAGAAAAACGCAGCAACCCAAGAATCTTCCAAGTCTCCTCTAAGCTTACAGATATGCTGAGCCATCTACAAAAGAACACAAAGTGAGTCTTCGGAAAAGCGACCCTCAGCACGCGCGCTCCAATACCAGCTGATGGAGGCATCAGAATGGCAGTCTGCACAGAGGGCAACGAGCAGGGATATCCTAGAATCCGGATTTCACGAGGTTCTGGGGCTTCATCAACTCTCTCAACACTATTGTGGCATAAGAGCCCCGCTGCAGCATGAAACTCACTTGTACACTATGCTTGCGGCATTCGGTGTCCCTGTAGATTCCCTTGAGTTGGAAGTCTTTCAACTGGAAGCTGGCCACCCTCAGTCCGCCCCTTGCCCGTGCTTCAGGAATCGCTCTAACCTTGAAGCAATCCATAGCAACGTCCTCTTCCTCCAGAATTCGCTGTTCTATGCCTCCTTGCACCCCCTTTGACTGTCGCTGTCTGAAACCTATGATTGGCAACGCTAGGCGCCTTTTCCCAGAACTGATCTCCCTGTTGAGTTCAGGGACATCTTCCACTCGCGCCGTAGGACCAAATCTTGATATTGGCAATCCAAGACGATCAACACACACTGAGTAATCTCCATCTACAACCCTATGCAATGGAAGCCGCATAGTCATCCTGTCGCTCAGAAACCTGTTGAAGAGATACGACTGATATGCTTGTGTAAAAAGACCCACAAGTCTAGTTGGCAACCTTCTGAAGGCACCAACGAAATCATAAGGTCTCTTTGCGAGATGCGTGAGCATCAAACATTCATAGCGCAGTTGCCTCGGAAACTCCTTCAGAGCTTTCTGGAAGTCTTGGTTCTCCTGTAGCTGCTCACGTGCGATTCGTGAATTTAGATGTTCATAGAAGCTTGGTTTCGCAAGAAACAGCATTGCAGCCTTCTTTGGCTCTCCCTGGATCAGGGCCTTTCCAATCAAATGGGTTATGGGCCGTATTGTACCGAATCTTTGATGGCCAAAGAAGTTCGGTATTCCAGAGTCTTCAAGCTCGCAAGTGGTCTTCGTTATTCTTTCCTCAATCCCTGATCTCGGGCGGCTCAGACGTCTGATAGTTATGCTGAACTGGTTGCCCAAGAGGTAGTGTGAAGAGAGTTTCCTGTGGCAATACCCTATTGGATATATTCTTATGTCTTTGATGCTGACATTCTGGATCTCTTCGGTCGAAGTTCCTTCAATTGTCACGTGCTGAGCAGTAACAGCCCTCGCATCCTTTATTCCTGCAATCTGAATGCTTGCCGCGTTTGTTCCTAGCTTGTTGGAGATTGCCTTGAGAGCTGACAGGTTGTCCCAACTACGCTTGATCAAAACGCATAGCAGGTGGCGACCTTTGCCGTCGGAGATTCCAGGAGCTGTCCGCTTCGCCTGAGAGGTTCCTGCAAAGTCTATTCTGGCTCGTGAGCCATCTACCAAAACCTCTTCCACTTTGAAGTCTTCTGGAAGCTGCTTGATGACTCCGCCTATTCCGGACTGACCTGTGGCATAAACGTTGATGCCAAGTGACCTCTCAAGTCTGGACAGACGCAAGAACTATACCTACTAGAGTAGAGGAAGATTGCCAGTCAATCTGTCGACTTGCTCTGATGGCGCTGGCCCGACTCCGAGACACGTTCTCGTTCCTGGTGGTATCTCGGTAAGACCTCTATCTGTAATTAGGGCGCAGGGTAGGCTTAGATCTCTTGCCCGCTTCTCGAGTTCCACAAGTTCTCTTTCTCCCTTAACTTTGACAGCAACCTTACATTGACCCTCCCTTACCCAGGCATGCCACCAACCTCTGTAGTGATTGTGGGCTTCAAGGGCCGCTGAGACAGCAGCGTGACCGGCTTGGGCCGCTATCTTCCCTTTGCTCATTCTTAGGTCCGAACGCATAATTATGACTTGCTTGTAGAGGAATTCAGACATTCATCTCACTGGTCACTTGGCTGTTTATATTGTAATCTATTTATTCGCTAGCAGGTATGAAAGAAGAAGGTGTAGGATACTCAATGATACACGAGGACGCTTGAGATTCCATAGAAAGGAACGGCCCAGAAAGTCTATGTCTCCGAAATTGCGGAGAGCCTTGTCTAGTCTGACTCTGACGCAGAAGTTGGTCACGTTATCTATCAGATCGTCTGATGCAGCATTCATCATTCTTCTCAATCTCAACATTAGTGCGACCTCAGTCCCCCAGAGCCTTTCACATCGGTCCTGATAGCTACTGAGAAGATTCGAAGAAGCGTCGTCCATACGTATTGCTTTGCAGGCAACTTCGGAAGCTACTCGGGCACAAGTCATACCGAAGATGACACCGCCGCCGGTTGTTGGTTTCACTTGGGAAGCCGCGTCTCCCGTAACCAGCATGCCATTGCAGAAGCTTTTGGAAATGGGCCCCCCCAGAGTTATTGAGTGGAAGGAAGTTCTTTCGATTCTTGCCCTACCAAGTTTCCTCGAAGCCACGGGATGTTTCTTCATCAATCTCTCCAGAAAATTCCTAGGGTTCCCTGTTCGTGAGGCCAGTCCGATCTTCGCGGTTCCGTCATCTCTAGGTATCAGCCAAGCATAGAATCCTGGGGCATAGTCACTCCCGACGAATATCTCAACCATGTCCATTTCTACATCGTTGACCCTGTCAACCTCAGCCTGCACGGCCTTCATAAGCATCTGAGGGTTCAGTGGAGGCAAGGAAGTCTGTCTCAAAATCCTCTGGGAGACGCCTTCAGAGTCTACTACGAGTTTTGTTAGGATCTTCCTTCGCGATCTCCCACTTCTTACTATGACGCCTGCCACGACACCTCTTCTGATGACTAAGGACTCCACAGTTGAATTCGTAAAGAGAACAGCTCCTGCCCTTGCAGCAGCGTCGGCGATGTATCTGTCGAAAAGAGTGCGGTTCACCGAACACGTCACTGGCAGCTGGAAGCGGACATGAAGACTTTTCCCGTTAGGAGGATGAAAGACGGCGCCGTAGAAGACGTTCTCAACAATCCTCTTCGGCAAGGGATGTAACCCAAGCAGCCTGAGTCCTTTGATACTCAGGTGACCTGAACAGTGAGACGGAACTCCTATCTCAGAGTGTTCCTCAAAAATATCCGATCTGATGCCGAGTCGAGCCAAACTTAGGGCTGTAAAGGATCCGCTTGGCCCAGCTCCAACGATAACAGTATCTGAGGCACTTGCAGTCATCAATCAGATGAACCTATTCAGGTCAGAGGCTCAACCCGTCTCTTTCCTCTTGCCATAGATGTCACACGTATCTTTCCACCAATCTCTAGTCGCATGAGCAATTCGTTGAAATCTCTGAACCCCATGTCTTTGAGCCCTTCTCTCATAAGATCAA
>SMTZ1_10008398_pt1 | contig 11943 bp, 7 predicted proteins | sample DeeMarSWOR136_30_FD_25667 | JGI IMG/M metagenome (IMG submission 25667) | reverse complement strand
AGACGCAAGCCGGCTTCTTATTGAAATTCCAAAGGACCCGTCCCCGGTTCAGTCCAATAGAGCATTTGTGACGGCTACGCATCACAAAAACTCGCAATTAATTAAGTATACGGTGACAAAGAAATGTATGAAAATATAGTCCTTTTGGGGATATCAATCAAGAGTATGATCTACGGTGCTGGACTATCCTTATCTCGGTTAATGCTTCTTACTGCCTCTACGGCTTTCGCTTTCAAGTACTCTGCTTCACCGACGGAAAGTGAACTGTTGAAATTCAATTGCATAGGATCTGCCTTGAACAGCGTCGCATAGAATACACATGCTGCAAGATAAGCCCCTTTTTCCGATGGATGGCTTCCATCGTCTCGGTAGAGCTGACTCCCAAGCTGTAACCGCTCTCGACGTACGGCTCTCCATGCCTCTCCAACGGGAGCGATGAGTGCGTTGGCCTTCCTAGCTACGTCCGTATAGGCCTTGGTAAGTCGCATTTGCATTGTCTCATAGTCCGGATTGATCTGTGGATTCTCCTCGTCCTTGTCCCGCCTTCCCCATGTCATGTACAGGACAGGTCTCGATCCATACTGCCTAATGATTGTAGACAACTTGACCACTGCATTATAGAAATCATCGCACTTCTCCGGTAGAGTTGGAGCTTTACTCTGCTCCTGCAGCACAACATAATCCCACTTGTTCGCCTTTATTCTTGATATTGTGCTAACATCATTCAGGTGTTGTTGAAGAGTCCAACCTCCTTTGACAGCATACTCAAGAGTGGACTCAGAGTACGGCGATACCCCAATTAGAGTGTCAAGAGTACCACGGATGCCTCCGGTATAGCTGTTGCCGATGAAGAGCACCTTTAATGCTTTAGAATCGGTTTTCACAGCTTCGGATTCGCTGTGCTTTCGCAGCAGGTCGACGATTTCGGTGTGACCTCGATCAACTGCAATGTCCAGAGGTGTCCGATTCCATTTGTTACTTGCCTTCACATCGGCGCCCTTGGTGATAAGCAGTCCCACCATATCTTTTCGGCCTTGACTGGCTGACAAATGCAGAGGTGTCTGACCGTTCGCGTTCCTTCTATTTATATCAGCGCCTTTGGCAATTAGAAGTGCTGCCGTATCCTTTCGGCCCATAGTGGTCGCCATGTGCAAGGCAGTTCGTTCTGACTTGTCCTTAGCATCAATATCAGCGCCCTTAGCAACAAGAATTTCCACTATATCTTTGTGACCTCGTAACGCAGCATTGTACAGGGGCGTTCGACAATTTCTGCCTTTTACATCAACAATTGCGCCTTTGGAGATAAGTAGCTCTACCACTTCTCTTTGGCCAGCCGAGGCTGCGCTATGCAATGGCGTATTTCCGTGTTTATCCTTGGCATTCACATCAGCGCCCTTGGCGATAAGTAGCTGAACAAAATTCAGCCCATCGGTAGCGGCTGCTTGGAACAATGTCGTGCTGCTATCGTTTATCTTTGCATTAACGTCAGCGCCATTGGCAATAAGGAATTCAGCTACGTTCTCCTGACCGGTTGAGGCAGCCCAGTATAAAGGCGTCCAGCCAAGTTCATCCTTTGTATCAACATCGGCTCCTTGTTCCACGAAAAGTTTCACACGGGGCAAATCCCCCATGCAGGCTGCCATATGGAAACTCGAAACATCAGCGCCTTTTGTAATAAAAAACTCGACTATGTCTCGATTTCCTTGTGCTGCTGCGTAGCGGAAGGCCGTCCAGCCGTCCTGGTCTTTCACGTCGAACTTTGCCCCATTGGCCACGAGAAGTTCTACTGTATCTATGTCTTCATTCCAGACTGCATAGTGAAGGGGCGGATAGTCCTTTTCTGGCTTGAGATTGACATCGGCACCTTTGGTGACGAGGAGCTTTATGATGTCTTTGTTTTCATACCAAAGGGCAGAGAACAACGGTGAGTAGCCATACTTATCTTTACTATTAACATCAGCGCCTTTGGCAATTAAGAATTCGACAAGTTCTTTATGACCTCCGTGTACCGCATAGTGCAGGGCTGTATCACCTTTGTCATCCTGAGCATTAACATCTGTTCCCTGTTCGAGCAATGCTTTTACTCCGCCCAAATCTCCCATCTGGGCAGCTACGTGGATGGATGAGATGATACCTCCTTTAGATCGTAACAGTTCTTCAATATCCTTTCGGTTTTGGCTCAATGCAATATCGAGTGGGGTCTGACCATCGTTGTTTTTAACATTGATCTCTGCACCCGCGGTAATAAGCAGTTCAACAATGTCTTTACTAGTTGACTTGGCTGCAGAGTGTAATGGAGCTTCACCCGATGCATTCTTAACATCGACATCAGCACCTTTGGCGAGAAGCAACTTAATTATGTCCTCACGGTTCCGAACCACGGCAATATTTAGAGGTGTTTCATCTGTCTTGTCTTTAGCGTTTACATTTGCTTGTTTAGTGATGAGGAACTCTGCCACATTTATGTGGCCAGCTTTAGCCGCATAGTGCAGGGCTGTACGACCGTTTGAATCCGCTGAGTTGATATCAATACCTTTTCGGACTAGGGTTTTTACGCTCCCCAGATCCCCAACAGATGCAGCAATATGGATTGTGGCACTCCCCATCAACTGGACGATTTTAGACTCTACTGCCTCAGCCCAGATTTTGTATCCGTTCTTGTTGGGGTGGACACCATCTGGCATAACCTCCCTGGTCAATTCTTGCTTTTCTGTCAGAAAATGATGATGGATATCAAGATAATGAATCATTCTTCTGTCAGCGATCCTGGAAGCCAAAAGACTGGCTGTGGCATTCTTCTGATTCCTGGATTCAGACTTTGTTGGAAATATTGCAAGCAGAAGAATCTTCGTCTTGGGAAGCATGGTGCGCAGACGCTGACAGATGGCGATGGTTCCGTCGGCGATCTCTTCGGCGGTGTTGTCTCCGGAATTGTTTACGCCAATCAAGAGCACGGCAAGCTTCGGAGAGACATTTTCAAAATTTGAATGATCCAGTCTCCACAATACGTGCTGGGTCCGGTCTCCGCTAATACCCATATTGACCGCATTGCGAGGTTCGTAGTACATAGCCCAAATTTCTTCCCCTTCTTTTTCCCAACCTTGAGTAATCGAATCACCGATGAAGAGTAGATCGACATTACCCTTTTTCAATCGTTCATTGAACGCATCATGACGTCCGCCCCACCATCTACCGGTCCGCCGCACAGGTGTGATGGCAGAGTGTTTCTTCCCTTCAATTGATTTAAACGCAAGCTCTTGCTGGCTGGCAGACCCTGCGAGCATAGAAACTGTCATTAATACAATAATAATGGCTGCTCTCTTTTGTCCCATCTGTCGTCTCCTTTTTATGTTTTTTGCGAAGTGCGAATAAGAGAATCAACGGATTTTTATCCATCTTTTCTCGCTCCCACTTTTGATTTTTCTAATTTAGTCTGTGCCTTTCATTAATTTGGCAATTGTTATTTCTTTGCTCCGTGCTTACGCAGCAGTTCGACGATTTCTGTGTGGCCTCGACTATCTGCGATGTCAAGAGGTGTCCGACTCCATTTGTTCTTTGCATTTATGTCGGCGCCCTTGGTGATAAGCAGCTCGGCAGCTTCTCTGCTGCCCTTACGGACTGACAAATGTAGTGGCGTCTGTCCGTTCACATCCTTGCTATTCACATCAGCGCCTTTAGCAATAAGCAGTGCTACCATGTCCTTTTGGCCCATACTGGCCGCCAAGTGCAAGGCAGTTTGGTACGACCTGTCCTTAACATCAATATCAGCACCCTTTGCAACAAGAACTTCTACAACATTCACGTGCCCTCGCCGGGCTGCATCATGCAGCGGCGTCCGATCTCTACCGCTTCTTAGGTTAACATTAGCGCCCTTGGCAATGAGTAGCTCTATCACTTCGCGGTGGCCTGCTGAGGCTGCGTTATGCAATGGCGTATTTCCATTCTTGGCTTTGGCATTCACATCCGCGCCCTTGGAGATAAGCAGCTCCGCCAGTTTTCTCCCACCTACTTGAGCCACTCGATGCAATGGCCTGCTGTTATTATTTGTCTCTACATTAACGTTAGCGCCCTTGGTAATAAGGAACTCAGCTACATTAGTCTGACCTGTTGAGACTGCCCAGAACAAAGGCGTCCATCCGAGCTTGTCTTTTGCATTAACATCGGTTCCCTGTTCCACAAAATGCTTCACACGAGCTAAATCCCCCACGCAGGCTGCCTTATGGAAACTAGAAACATCGGCGCCCTTGCTAACGAAGAATTCGACCAGCTCACGATTTCCGTCGGTAGCTGCGTAACGAAAGGCTGTCCAGCCGCCCTGGTCTTTCATGTCGAACTTGGCTCCATGGTTGACGAGAAGCTTCGCCAACTCCACATCCTTATTCCAAACCGCATAGTGAAGCGGCGGATAACGACCTTCTGACGCGAAGTTGACATCGGCGCCTTTGGTAACAAGGATTCTTATTATATCCTTGTTTCCGCGCCAGGTGGCCCGGTTGAGGGGTGTGTTACCTCCCTTGTCCTTTGCATTCACATCTGCGCCCTTGGCAATTAAGAATTCGGTAAGTTCTTTGTGATCTCCCCGGACCGCATAGTGCAATGCGGTTTGTCCTGATTCGTCTTTTGCGTTAATATCAACTCCTTCTTGAAGTAGGACATTTACTTTTTTGGCTAAAGCTCCAAAGCGAACAGCCACGTGAAGAGAAACATCGGCACCTTTTGCAATGAGCAGTCTTACGACCTCATTGCGACGTTGACTTAAAGCAATATCAACCGACGTCTGGCCCTCGTTGTTCTTTACATTTATATCTGCACCTTTGGCAATGAGAAGTTTAACAATATCTTTATGACCAGCCCTTACAGCAGAATGTAGAGGCGTATCACCGAAAGCCAAAGTCTTAACATTGACATCAGCACCTTTGGCTATAAGCAGTTCTGCTATTTCCTTATGGCCTCTTTCAGTCGCATAGTGCAGGGCCATTGGGCAGTCTACGCTGACATCTGCGCCCTTTGAGATCAGTGATTTGACTTCATTAATTTTACCGTCCCAGGCAGCCTCGTGAAGTAATTTTGTCAACTCAGTTGCTTTTGTTCGGCTGTATATTACGATGGTGTCTTCTCCTCGGTGGTGCCCGTCGTAAGGACAGGCAAAAAAGGACCTGTTGGGCCAGACCCGCGGGGCCGATGATGGCTTTGCATTCACTGCTGTATCAAGATGCAACAATACCAACGGCTCGACATAATCAAATTTTGTGTAGAGATGTTCTTTGCTGGGAACAAAAAATCCCTTTTGAAATCGATTAGCAATAATATTATCTCCGATCCTTGACGCCATCTTCAAAAACGGATTCCTACCTGTCTTTTCATACAGTTCAAGAAATCCTAATAGGGCATAAGGGTCTGAACAGTCTGTAGTCGTTTCAAGCTGTGGCTTGTCCACAGGAGTTGCCCCGATGTCTCCAAAACCGTTGCCCTGCGAGATGTTCCGAGCCATATCCCACATTAGGCGGTACCCTGTGACTCTATACGCCATAGCGTACGGCCAGAAGGCAAGCGGCCCGGCTGGAATAGGTTCGACGATAGTACCCTTGGGGCCATAGTAGCCGTCTTTAGTATAAACATACCCAATTAGAGTTGTGCCATCGATAAGCATGGGAATAAATGAGTTATCTTTAAGACGGTATGCTGTCTTGGCCCAGGCAGTCATCTCTTCCACGGCCCATTCTGCAAACTCAGCACCATCTGGGCCTAGCATATCTCCCAGCAAGAACTGACATATTCTTGGCCTGACCACTGATTCGAGTAATAGCTCTCGTGGGTACAAGAAAGCAAGTGCCTTGGGTACTTGTGGATGCGGAGGCCATAGCGTTCCCTCCAGGACAAGATGTCTCTTGAAATCATCCCCGAACTGAAACTGGGCTGGATCGTTTTTGCGTCGAGTGAACATAGAGCCGCTGATACTTGTGTTAGGGTTCCTAGTCTCGACGAACCGATGGGCCAGTCGCTTGCTCCAGATGAGAGGTTTTTTATCACCTGATAGCCTATACAGAATTGCTGCGGCACAATAGAGGTCAGTAGCAGCCGCCGGAGAGGAATAGGCCCACCTGCCCTTGGTCTCGAAGAATACCGGTCCCCCCTCATATTCATAGTCCCACGGCTTTTCCACAGGGGTCTCCATCCTTCCGTGTCGATTCATGTCTAGGTTTGACCAGTCCAAGATATGAGCCGACCAGAATGCTTCGATGAATTGCTTTGTAGCATCTGGATTTACCTGCCACATTAAATCATAATAGGGATGATTGTGTTTCAATTCGTGGACATATTGCCCTGTGCAGATTTTATCCGCTTGTGCATCATACGCCACGTGTCCTCCCCAGTGCAGCAGGCCGTTCGGGCTTCGGAGATTCGCAAATGCATACTTGATAGCCTCTACTGCGGCCTGGCGATACTTGGGGTCGCCGGTTATCTTAGTAAGGCCATCAAACGTGCGTAAAAGATTCTGCTGGCAAGCCAAATCAGAAACAATCCAGACCTGGCCTTCGTATCTCCATTTAACCGGTTCGTGGGTGTGGACGTTCAGGCCGTCTACAAATAAAGGCGTATTTTTGGGGCCGTAGGTATCGCGGCCATATTTGAGCACGTTGTCGGCGAACGTGCGGACGGCGTCGAGGTATCGGTTGGGGTCGGTTGGATCTGGGGTTTCGGCGGCGAAGCTCATGGAGATTGAACAAAGAAGCAATATAGTGAACACAAGCCAGTATACACATTGTTGTACCATATTCTGACCTCCTGAATACTGAGTCAAGGCGTTCGTATTGCGAAGATTTGACGAGGCCCATTGTTTTTAATTATATCATGTGAGAGGAGTTTCCGCAAATTCGATGAAGGCGGTTAGCGGTTCAATTGGCGCAAATCATAAAAAACATCTTACAAAGTATCGTGCTTTGGAGGAGCTTTTGGTATGATAATAAAAACGCAGAAGCCTGTTTTTGGGAGCGTCAGGGTAAATTTTAAATAAATTATGCTCTCGGCAGTGATAGAGTTTTTTGCAGGAATAGGATCGGATCAAAAAGAATCGAGAATTTGAAAGTCAGACGTCTATTATGAGCAGGCGAAGGGGATTCACGTTGATCGAGCTTCTTGTGGTGATCGCCATTATTGCTCTGCTGGTGGCGATCCTCATGCCGGCACTGCAACGAGCAAGAAAACAGGCCAGGGCGACCGCTTGTCAGTCAAATCTGCACCAATGGGCGACTTCTATGGCAATGTACGCCACCGAATATGACGACAAAGTTTGGATTATCCCCCAGGGAATGGGAGAATGGATGGAGGTCTTACGCCCATATTATGAAGATATAGATAAAATCCGCGCATGTCCCGCAGCGACAAAGCCCTGCCAAGACACCGACGATACGGAGGCACGCGGCAGTGTTGATACGATGTGGGGCCGCAAAGGCAAACAAATGGAATTTGGAGGAAGACAAAAAGGATATTGGGGCAGCTATGGACATAATCGATGGGTTCAGCAGTGGTCTTCCCGAGCAGAGTTGTCATCCCCTGATGAAAGGTTATGGGTTAGATTCTCTATGAAAGGTGCTCATGATGTTCCAGTCTTTGCAGACAGTGCCTTTACACATGCTCTACCACTACATACGAATCCCATTCCGCCCAAGCCTTTGAGAGTCTTTTCCGACATTCCAGTGAATGCCGGAGGTTGTCAAATATGGCGGTTCTGTATCGACCGGCACAACGGAACGATAAATAGCTGTTTTCTGGACGCATCGGTTCGAAAGGTCGCGCTGTATGTTTTGTGGGACCTGAAATGGCACCGTAATTGGGAGCCGCAGCATTATCAGGCCAAAGACATCCCTTGGCTACATTGACGTGACCCATGCTGGCCGGTAACCACTGCTCCGGCTCACACAAACCGCCTCCGAGCTATCGTAGAGCATTGGGGTGGCGAATTGCTTTGCCTATGCCCATCTAAACACTTTATTTAGACGAATATTCCGTTCCGCCGGTTCGTACCATCCTTTCGACGCGAAATGATCTGAATGCAGGTAACACTTGATGTTGACTTCCTGATCGCCGGGCTTGAAGGCCAACAACCGACTCTTGGGCGATTCCTTGCCACCGTGATACAAGGTCAAATTGGCAACATTGACGAAATTCACGCCCCATTTTCTTTCGATATGAGAACGCCCTCCGTAAGTGTCATCCGGCTTGGCGTGTGTGTGAGCGCCCAGCCATAGGTCAATAGCCCCGGGGTGAGCGGCGAGATATTTCTCAAAAGCCTGTGCATTTGGTTTTCCGTCCACGAAATACAAATAGGAGGCACCTTCAGGCCCTCCATCAGGAAAATATCCGTGGTAGTAGGGGCGCCATTTTTCTTCTTCATCCTTTCGAAAGCCTTCCCAGGGTCCAGAAGCAACTGTTGTCTCCCGAAGCATATGATGATGGGCCGAGACAATGATCTTGTCTTGGTTCTGTTCGACCATATCCTTTCACCACTCAAACGTCTCTCCACTCACTGCCCCGGCAGGATATCCACCCCTCGCACCCCGCCCAACGGGCGGCCCAGTGTCACTCCGATCGCACATCATCAGAAAAAGAATATTGCCAACGCGAAATGAATAACGTTCCCATGTACCCGTGACCGGATAAGGCCGTCTCCTTGCATCGACTCCTGAGAACTCTGAATTTTCACCTGTTGGATCAACCCACCTTCTAAACCACCACTGCGTAGGTTCATCAGCCCAACTTGCATCATGGTTGCCAGCCAAGCAATAGAACTGTTCACGACGGTGCCTTTTCAATGCGTCAAACTGTCGAATGACCTCTTTTCCCTCGTCATCCTTTGGGGAACCTTGGTTTCCAGAGAAATCTCCAAGGTGCAACGCCATATCCCACTCGAACGAGGGTGCGCCATCGTTGTTGGTACCTTCAGATTGTCGGATTGCTTCGGCGAGTGATTCCCTGGGAACACCATTTCTCCGTATACCCACACGTCTGTCCGTTCCAACATGAGAGTCGGATGTGGCCCAGAGATAAAAAGGCTGGTTTCTTTCGTTTGAATTCGAGGAATCTATCCTATAGGGAACACCGCGATCGGCGGCAATTACTGAACCGCCACCGAAAATGGTACCCAAAAGGCCAACGGTTCCTCCTTTGAGAAGATCACGCCTATTAATCGCACTACTCATAGCCACCTCCTATTACTTTGTAATTCTCACTTTTAATTTCCATTACTTATAATGTAGGGCTCTCATACGCCTCACATTTATCATATCTTTTTCAGCCAGTCCAGCGTGCGGAAAAGATTCTGTTGACTCGCCAAAATTGTCAGAATCCACACTTCCCCATTGCGCCACCACTTCACCGGCTCGTAGGTGTGAATATTCAGTCCATCCACAAACAACGACGTATGCTTCGGCCCGTATGTATCCCGGCCATACTTGAGCACGTTGTCGGCAAACGTCCGGACGGCGTCGAGGTATTTGCTGTTGTCGTTTGGATCGGAGGATTCATCTGCGAGGCAAATAGAGAATTGGCAGATAAGCAATGCAGTCAACGCGGCCTGACTTACAAATCGTCCTCTCATATTACGTTCTCCCATACTTTATTCGATGTAGTGCCAATGGTGTGAAAACGAATCAAAGTTCGCTGATAGATATTATATATAGAATTAGTGGAGGAAACAAGGTTCAAGTATTGTGTGGGAACAATCCTTGGCCATTTATAAATATGGCTAAAGATTTTTCGCAAAGTCACTTCTTTCAAGAATTGAAAAACACCTCGATTTCCAGGTGACATCTTGGTCGAGTAGACGTAATATAGCTCTCTCATTTAGGCATGCTTTGTTTTCCCAGTTTCTCTCCTCTTTCGATTGAAGAGTGTCACAATATTCTGCCATGTGAAAGAACATCAACATCCCTCACAGAACCGTGCTTGCAGATTTCCAGCACACGGCTTCTCAGTAAAGCTCACGAGACAAACGACAATCATCCATGTCACTCGCTCGGTCCCTGCCGAGAATATTGTAACATTCCTTACGAGCCCGTTGAGATATGAGGGCAATATTGCCGGCGTGATGTTATCCATCTCAGAGTATGGCATAGTCGGGATAGAAATACGGCGCGCGCAACCTTAGGCACAGGCTTGGCTGTTTCAGCGTTTCCGCGTTACGTGCCCGTTTAGCCTTTGCCATAGCTCACGTTTCCGTAATAGGATGCCGTAAAGAAAGTCTTTGTTAAAGAAAGTCTTTGTGATGCCATGATTATTCTCTCTGCATCATTTCTTCAATATCGACAGTTAACGAGCAGAGGTTCTACAAGTCCTTGCTCAAGATTTTTGGCTTCCAGTGCCATTATATGCTATTCCTTAATTTTTAATGGCCCATAGATGAAACGAGTTTCCTCGTCCTCATTTGTAAATCCATAGTCTAGTACTCCTCGCCTCGCCCGGGAGTACATTATGAAAAGTCTGAAAATTTCATCAGTGACTGTATATCTATCAACCTGTTTTGTGCTTATTACCTTTCTAAGCGCAGTGCTCATCATTGAAGCTAAGGCTGCATATATCCAGTCACTTCGATTCATTTGCTTAGCTAATTCTTGGTCACCACCTAAGAGTATATCTCCTGAGCCCAGGGATGCCTCGTGCAATACCTCAATAACCAAAGGATCAAACCTCAGGCTAATCAATTTTTTTCTTTTTCTCTTAGCCATAATTTCCCCCGTTCTATGCGTCTTTTGCTTTCTTGTTTCACGGATATCCGGACCTCCTCTCTAAGTTTAGCTTTACACTTCTTTAATTTTTTGTTGCTAAACCGTTTGCTTTTGCTCTGGAGATTGTAATGATCTATAGCCTCCTGAACACACGCTTCGAAGTTTCCCCCAAGTTTCCACGGCTTAGAAATTAACTTGAAAATCTCCTTTTGTTCGATTGCTTTCTGAAGAGCTGTGCCCTGCCCGTATCCCGAGAGTACTATTCCGATGATGTGGGGATGCTCTTTTTTGGCAATTCTAAGAAGCTCGAGCCCGGTCATCTCAGGCATGCGCATATCGGTTACAATTACATGCACTTCTTTTTGTTGGAGGATTTCAAGGGCTTCTTTGCAACTATTGGCGGCAAGTATATTGTATGGTGCATCCAGAAGACCTCTTACTAAGGAGTGCAAGATTAACTCATCATCGTCCACAAATAATACGGTCCTCTTTTCCACTTTTTTTGCCTCCACTTTATGTTAAACTCTTTCATTACTGCATCGGTTATAGGCTTGACTAAATTAAGAAAAAAGGACGAAAAAAATCCCGCTTTGTCTCTTTATACATGGCGTAAGTATAGAATATCATGAAAATGCCAGTTGTGGATTGGCTGTAAGTAGTGAACGTTGTTTGATAAGTCGTAAGTCACCTCTTCCAGAAGCTAAGAAACACCCTAATTTCCAGGTGACAGTTTGACTCCAAAATGTTACCACAAATGTTAATTTTGCCTATATCAAGTCCTAAAAAATGCCAATTTTTTGCGAAAAAATAAATATTTCTTAGAAATTTTTTACTTCTATCGGATTAAGTAGACGGTGACAATCCTGTTCGGCCCGGGATTTGCTATCCGACTAACCGGTTTGCAAGGTGTACAGTATTTCTCTAAGATCTTGTAATATTATAGGCCATATCGGGGGATATATGCGCTGGCTGAGCGCAGCATTGACCCGGGCTGCGATCACAGTGGGGATCGAGCATGATCTCAGTTAAGTCAATTTTTGAAGACGTTGAATATGACCGATCAGTTCGTCTTCATCGGCCATGCCGGTAAAATACCAGCAAAGCATTTCATACGTCCGAAGCGTGGGTTTACGACCCGTCCACAAGGCAATCAGCATACAGGCGATAATAGCCGCATAGGTCTGCAATTCAATGCCGTTATGGTTGTAACTGAGCAGAT
>SMTZ1_10006296_pt1 | contig 11944 bp, 11 predicted proteins | sample DeeMarSWOR136_30_FD_25667 | JGI IMG/M metagenome (IMG submission 25667) | reverse complement strand
CGTAGAAGAAGCTCCTGCGGAGACTCCACCGCCTACACCGCTCCCAGCATCAGTAGCTGACATGTACTTGGTGCCTTCAACCATTGGCATTATCGTCGCAATAGTTGTAGTTGGGCTGCTGCTCTTCCTGATGCTCAGAAAACGGTAAGCACCCACAAAAAACGCAAACCTCACTCTCCCTTTTTTTGTTTAACTTTTCTACTACAATAAAAGCCAACTCGCTTTTAGTGGTATAACTGCTGGTTCCGGCAAGTCTCGCATGCGAAATCCTAGAGAGCCTACTTCTCATCGGCTATATTGAATACTTTTTTTCAAAGCTTTTACTAGAAGCAAGTTTTCTTCGAATGACCTAACTGTCACTCTTAGGTAACGGTTGTCAAGCCCAACAAAAGTGCTGCAGTCCCTGATGAGGATGCCTTCCTTAGCCATCTGTTCCTTCAGCATTGTGGACGTAACCTTTGAGTTCATAATCTTCATAAGCAAAAAGTTTGTTTCTGACGGAAAAACATGCAATCCGCCGATTTCGCTGAGCATTCCTGCAAATCGCGCTCTTTCTTTTGCGATGGTGCGTTTGGTGTTCTCTATGAACGCCGTGTCGTTGAACGCCGCCAGAACCGCGTAGCCTGCCAAGCTGTTGATGCTCCATGGTTGCCTAACAGTCCGCAGTGTATCTATGAGGCTTTCCGTTGCTATGCCATAGCCAAAGCGTATTCCCGGCATGCCGTAGAACTTTGTGACCGACCTAATCACAAAAAGGTTATCGTACTTCTTCACGTAACCAACCATCGTATTGTCTTGGCCTTTCTCTGCGAATTCGATGTAATTCTCGTCGACGCTGACAATGACATCCTTCTTGCGGCAGAAATCAACAAGGTCCAAAACCGTTTCTCTACTGTAAAGTGTTCCCGAAGGACTATGCGGATTACAGATGGAAACTATCCGCGTGTCCTCCGTCACTGCCTTCTTCACGCTTTCAACGTCCAGCGCAAAGTAGTCTGGCAGTTTCACGAAAATTGGCTCACCACCCACTCTCAACGCTGCTTTCTCATACTCAGTGAACGACGGCACAGGAATTACGGCTTTGAAGCCGCAGGGAAAAGCCTCAGTAATCATGTAGATGAGTTCTATCGAACCGTTTCCCAAAATTATGTTCGCCGCCTCAACACCGTGACCCACGTACTCGGCGATTTCCATCTTCAACTCTGAAGGGTTCGGGTCTGGATAAAACTTTATCCGCCTAGCATACTGCTTTATTGCTTTCACTGCTTTGGGCGAAGGCCCGAGAAAATTGACGGGCCCACTGAAGTCAAGCACTTTCTCAAGCGGGATGCTATATTTCCTAGCGAAGCCCCAGACATCTCCGCCATGGCTCACAAACCGCTTTTGCTTACATGGATTCGCCAGCTCTCTTCTCCTCCATTAGCTTGACTATTTCTTTTTCTATTTCCCGCTGTGCCTTGAAGTGGGCGTTATACATGTTTACGATCTTGTAGAGCCAGTACACTATCCCCACGCCCAAAGTAACTATAGTTATCAAAACATATTTTTTTATTGGTATCGTCTGCGGCATGAACATTCTTTTCGGAAACGCGCTCGCGAGAAACTTGTCTTGACGTTTCTCGTGAATAAGCAGGTCCCTCGACAGCAAATACACTATTGCAAAAACTGGAATGAACAGAATAATAGCAGCAGCCCAAGCTTTCGCATTCATCTCGTTAAAGCTATTCGACGTTGTAGGCGGTTCTTTCCCCTGCTGCCTTAAGAAGGCTGTAATCTGCTTTTCCAAGTCAGACTCACGGCGAAAATGCTTATTTCTGCCGTCGATCAGACGATAGAACATTGGGAAAAACGCGGCGCCGAAAGTTGCTATTGATGCTAAAAACCACATGGAAAACCATATTGTTCGATCTGCTTCCGTTACCCGCATGATTGTTTCCGTTCTACGTATCAATCCTTGAGCTTGATAGTGTGAACAGCCAAAGTTTATAAACTCTTTCATTCAGCATCATAGTAAAATGGAAAAGAGTGAAATGCTGATTTCCTTTGTCATTCCCGTGTTTAACGAGGAGTTGACAATAGGCAACGTGATTGAACGCTTAACAGTAGTCGCGCAAAAAACCGGTTTTAAATATGAAATAATCGTTGTAGACGACTGTTCAGCAGATAGATCACTGGAATTTTCAAAAAGTCACGGCGTCAAAGTTTTGTCACTAAAAAATCACATGGGAAAGGGTTACGCCTTAAGAGCCGGCTTCGCAAAGGCAAAAGGTGAAATAATAACTACAATAGATTCAGATGGGTCGCATCGTCCAGAGGAACTACCACTGTTGCTGACCCCAATATTGCAAGGCAAGGCGGATCTCGTCATCGGATCTAGATATTTAAGCCAAAGACCAGTGGTAGCCAAAAAGCTAAATGTTGCTGGTGTTCGTCTCTTCAATTTTTTAATTAAAATTTTAACAAGAGCGGATGTTTCTGATTCTCAATCGGGTTATCGCGTAATGAAATCTGGGGTCTTAAGGAATATGCGTTTAAAATCTGGTGGGTATGAGATAGAATCAGAGATGCTGGTGAAGACCGCCCGACATGGTTTCAGGGTCATAGAAGCGCCGATAAGTTTTGAGCAGCGAACCTACGGAACATCCCGATTGGACCCTATGGTTGACGGCTACAAGATTCTCCTGTCAATAGTGTTAGCGTACATTAAGGGTGGCTGAGGATGGTGGATGCTGAGTCTCCTCCTAAAGTTTCTATAATAGTGGCAGCTCTAAACAGCGAACGCACCATCGGCGAATGCTTGAAGTCAATTTTCGACTTAAACTATCCGAAAGGTTTCTTGGAAGTGATCGTTGTTGACGGGTGCTCCAAGGATGCGACTGTAAAAATAGCTGAAAAGTACCCGGCCAAAGTTGTTTCCACCCCTCTTAACGCTCCAGCCGCCTATAACTATGCGCTTGAAATTGTAAGCAATGATATTCTAGGTTTCATTGATGCGGACGCGAAAGTGGAGAAAGCGTGGTTGAACAAGCTTGTGGCTTATCTGGATGACCCTCAAGTGGCGGGGGTAAGCGGGGGCATCGAAACTTGGAACACGGAAAACGCTTGGGCAAGAAGCATCGGGTACGACCTCAAAAACAGGTATGCTCGCCTGAAGAAATATGTCGTGCGCGTTGCGACCATGAATCTGCTGCTGAAAAAGAGCGTAATAGAGGAAGTTGGCGGTTTCGACGAGAAATTGCCGTCTCAGTACGATACTGATCTTGGCTTTAGAATAACAAGCAAAGGCTACAAGATACTTTTTGAACCTGATGCCAAGTGTTACCATTTTAACAGGTCAACGGTAAAAGCGTATTTTCGGCAGCAGTTGCAGTACGGCAAGAACACTACTAAACTCTATTTTAAACATGCACATTTGTTTAAGGGAGACGAAATTACCGATTTCGGCATGAACATTCAACCTTTCTTGATACTTGCTGTAATAGCCTTTTTCCTTTTGGGGATACCCGAAGCGCTGAGACGGTTATGGTATGTCTCGGCTTTTATTTTAGCGCTTATTTTTGTTTATTATGTTGTTTGCGCCGTCAGGCTTTCGGTTAAGTTCAAAGACGCTTCTGCTATGTTGATGGTGGTGCTTTATTTTGTGAGGGCTCTTGCCTGGTTTTCAGGCGCAGGCGTCACGACGGTCCGGTTTCTGGTGGGTGGTGAAGGTAGGTAACATGGTTAAGGTGTGTTTTATCTCTCCGGAGTACCTTCCTCTTTCTGGTGGAACAGGCGCCTACGTCTACTATTTGTCCAAAGAACTCATGAAGCATGGCAATTCGGCTTACATCGTTACGGGATATGGCGAAAGTAGAGACGTGAAGGTGAACCCGCAGCATTACGTGTTTTTCCTTAAAACACTCAAGGCTCCTGTTGTCAAATCTTTTCTGTTTGCGGCTTCTGCCTCTAGAAAACTAAGCAAGATCATAGGCAGTTTGCCCGTGGACTTTGCTCATGTTAATCTTCCTCTGGTTCCGAGTTTTGCGGTTCCTAGAGGTTTTGGAAAAACGTTGATCTCCACTGTTCACTCGACATGGAAGGGCGAAGCAGAAGCGATCAGGGGCGAGCCTTACAGCAGGCTTAATTCGAACGAAAAGTTCATGGTGAGCTTCAACTGGTTCCTGCGGATTTTTGAGGAGAAGATGCTGGAGCGTTCCGACAAGATAATCGCGGTGAGTGACTTCACGAGGAGAGAGCTTCTGCAGTACTATAAGGTGAAGGAAGATAAGATTCGCGTAATCCACAACGGAGTTGACGTCGACAAGTTCCAGCCTGTACGTGACAAGCGTAAAGCGAAAGAGGAACTCGGGTTCAACCCCGATGACATAGCTGTGCTCTCTGTAGGCAGGCTTTATGCCCGTAAAGGCTTGTTCACTCTTCTCGAAAGCATGCCCCGTGTAGTTCGAAAGTTTAGAAACGCCAAGTTCATAATTTCAGGTAAAGGACAAAGCAACGAAATGAAGAAACTTGTGAACCACGCTACACGGCTTGGAGTGAAAGACAACATAATCTTCACTGGATACTTCCCTGACAGCAAGCTGCCCAAGCTCTATCAGGCAGCGGATGTTTTCGCTTTTTCAACGTTCTACGAGAACCTTCCTTTTGCGGTGCTGGAAGCTTTGTCCAGCGGCTTGCCCGTTGTGACCACGAAGGTGGGTGGAATTCCGGAAATGATAGAGAGCGGAAGAAACGGGTTTTTGGTGCAACCGTCCAACGCAAGAGAACTAGCCGATAGGATTCTGTATTGTCTTGAGCATCCCGCCGCAGCGTCTGAGATGGCGGTTCTTGCGCGAAAAACCATTTTGAAGAGGTTTGACTGGAGCCTTATCGTCAAGAAAGTGCTCGCCGTCTACTATGAAGCGCTTAGTTAGACCGTTTCTATCGGTCTACCTCTGTACGCTATGGTTACTTTCTGAAAAAGCTTGACCACATCTAGCGAGCAAAAAAACGTTTTGGTAAGAAACTCGGACTGGTAAATCTTCATCTGCGCCTTGACTGGCAGGTCAATTCTCGGTAGCTCAAACTTCCGCGCTACCTCAGGCACCTGCAAGCCTTCCACTGTGATTGCTTTTTTCTGTAGACCCGTTTTCTTGGCTATGTAGTTGAGATGGCTGATTTGTTCCAAGTTTAAGCCCATAATCTCTGACCCGATGATGTCGGTAGCTAACGCGCAGTTGCTGGTCAGCATCAGGTCCATTTCGACGGGGTTTCCTTTGGTGGGACCGTTTCCCTCCAACGCTGTCCTTGCATCCATCACTGTCAGTTGAGGCTTGAGTAAGGCATAAAGTCTGTAGAAAACTTCACTCAGGTACGGGTGCAAGTAGATGCGTCTGTTACTCGGCACGCAGCCGAAGAGGTTTTTTATGGCTCCGCTGTACATTGCGAACTCGTGAGTTTTCATTAGCGCCAAATCAACGACTGCGTCTGCTTCCAGCACGGTTTTGGGAAGAAACAGCTCCTTCGGAGGGCTGCGGCTATTTTTGAAGTTTACTTTAACAACTTTGTCTTCTGAAAGGTTCACCACGGTTCCGCCAGCTTTCTGAGCTGCAGCTTCTATGCCTGTCTTCTCGAACGCCAAGCGGCAAGCATAATTATACCCGTTGGATTCGCCAACTATCACCTCTTCAGCGTCATCTCGAAGTAGACCAACCAGCTCGCCCACTAATGCCGGGTCTGTAACCACTCCGGGAATGTATTCAGGATGGCTCATGTTGGGCTTAACGAAAATCTTGCGTTTCCCTCGTAACGCCGCATCTCTCACCGCCTCTTTCAGAATGTCAGCTATGCCTTTTCGAACTCTGAATATCTTGACCTTTTTTTGCTGCGTTTCAGACACAATTGGCACCCTTCGCTTCTTTAGCTAGTATGCAGCCAGGATCAGAAGATAGGAAGTCGTCGTGGTAAGCGCTTGCTCTTGCCCTGCAACCGCCGCAAATGTACTTGTAGCTGCATTTTCCACAGGCTCCTTTCAGGTTATCTCTATCCCGTAAGGCATTGAAAAGTTTAGAGTTCAGCCATATATCCCCGAACTTTTCATTCTTCAGGTTTCCAACGTTCACGGGGAAAAAAACGCACGGGTGCACATCTCCCTGCGGCGACAGCGAACAGTACAGTCTTCCAGCTCCGCATCCGCCTATGAAGTCAGCCAGCGGCACTGCTTTCTTGCTTACCCTTACGGTTTGCATGTGCGCCATAGACATCGTTGCTTCATCTCCAGGTCCTTGGCACTGCAGGGCTACTCGGGCTAGCTGCGGCGCCGTGGTCAAAATGGTGACTTTGTAGCCTTTCGACATTCTATCCAGCAGGTAGAGCATGAGTTTCTCTCTTTCTTCAGGCGAGAGGTCTTGGTCGTAATGCTCTTTTCCGCGTCCAGTCGGGACGAAGTTGAAGTAGGTGAACCTTTCCGCGCCAATTTCCTCCGCCAAATCCAAGATTCCAGGCATCTCCGCTATGTTGCTTTTAGTTGCTGTACTCGCGATGCACGCGCACAAGTCGGCTTCCACACAATTCTTCAACCCTGCTACTGCCTTGTCGAATGCACCTGGAACTCCCCTGAACGAGTCGTGAGTTTGCGCTGTGGCGCCGTCGATGCTTACCTCTACATAGTTTATTTTGGCTTGCTTGAGCTTCTTCACGTTTTCTTTGGTCAGCAACGTGCCGTTGGTGGCTACTGAAACGTATAATCCCCGCTTTGCTGCGTGGCTTGCCACCTCAAAAAAGTCTTTTCTGCTGAGGGGTTCTCCTCCTGAAAAGGCGAGGGCGGTCACGCCGAAATCCGCCAGCTGATCCACCACTTCCAACGCTTCTTTTGTGGTGAGTTCCTTCTGTGATGACGCGCCCGAGTTTGAGTAGCAGTGCTTGCAGCTTAGATTACATTTGTGCGTGAAGTCCCATACCACTAGGAACGGCGCATAAATGCTAAGCGGCTTCCGTATCCCAAAGTGGCTGAACGACTGCACAATAGTGATTATGGCTCTCCGCGCGTAAGGGTCCGCCAAAAGTTTCTCTACTTTCTCCCTTCTTATGGACAGGCTACGCCTAAGGAAATCTATCCAGAACCCTATTATCTGCGAGTAAAAGCCACCGCACTTGCACTTATTGTCCGTTTTCCCCACATAATCGTCCAACGCCGCCTCGAGGATTGTTCTGTCGCATGCGCCGCATTTTTTCAGGGATAACTGTAGCATTTTTTTTGTAGTGGGCAAGCTAATTACAGCGTTCCAGAAGCTGTCATGGCTTAGTACGCTCATTGATGTTCCCTTGGCGCGTGAACTTTTAATACTAGAATTGAAGTGTGATGATGTTAAAGATTTCTCCAAAAACCCCATTTTTCCTCTTTTAATAAGAAGAGTGGAGCTTGCTTAGAAGTGAAAAATTGTCATTTTCGCTTAACGTTTGCGTTTCCAGAAGTAGACCAGTGGTCCCACGCCGATTACAGCTGCTGACGCGATGATAGCTACGACCAACGTTGTTGGGAAAGGCTCTGCCACTTCAACGCTGAAATGAATTATTTCGGAGGTGTCGGTGTTTCCGAACTCGTCGGTTGCGTAAACTGTTACTTTATGGTCTCCATTAGGCAATTCAATTAACGTTGTGTTTCCATTTACGGTCACGTTCTCTTGTCCATCCAAGACATACGAGATTTGTGAAAACGCTTCGTTCACGGTGAAATTTAATGGAACATCAGATGAGTCATACGTCTTATTCAGCGGAGAAAAAAATGAAACTTCTGGAGGAGTAGCGATTGTGAAATTAACCACCGAGATAGTTGTCATGCTAAAATGGTATGCCGTCATATCTTCAGCATAGCCGCCACCTCCCCTAGCAGTAATGACTACGCTGTATTCGCCATCAGACATGTCCCAAAAAGTTTCATCGCAACTCCAAAACCTAGGAAATTCAGGACTATGTGAATTCTGCTTGTAAACAGTTACATCGTCTTCAATCCAACTTGCCTTGAAAGAAACAGCGTATATGGCATTTAAACTGGTGCCCTGTGTGCTTACGTTAAACGTGAGAGCGATATCATTCACTTTGTATACGGCATTGTTCTTTGGGGACGATACCGAAATTATGAGTGGAGTTGCACCAGCTGGAGGAGCCACAGCCTCATGATACATGTACGGGTTTGCCTGTGCAAATTTGACGAAACCTCCTTCAGTTATCGCCATTAAAAAAAGCGCTAAGACGAAGGCTGGGGTTAAGAGCATCTTCTTTTCCACAGGAAATCCCAGCCTAATATTAGGCTTTTTTGCGATAAAAGGGTTTTTGTAAAGTTTTCTTGACAAAAAAAGCTTTTATCGAAGAATTTTAGTCAAGATTTCTTGACAAACAACTTTTCGCGTTAGTCAAGATTTCTTAACTAACCAGCATATTTGGATCCTAATAGCCAATCAATGCAGAAAACGTAGAGGGGGTCTACCCGTAATGGCGCCTTTTAAAACCAAAAAACGCTTCTCTCAGAACGATAAATAGCTCCTTTAAATAAGGGGGTATAGTCTTTTCTAAGCATAAAAATAGAAAGCTCTGGTGCTTAAGAGATATAGGTGGTTTTCTTGTCTTCTTCTTTGCGTGTTTCCTCAGCTTGCAAAGCCCTTTTTTCTTCAATCTTCTGTAAACGCGTCACCATCGTTTCCGCTTTTGCAATCTCTTCGTTCAAACCAGTCAGATCTACTTCAAAATTGAATGCTGATTTCAACACTTCTAAAACGCTTCTTGCAGCTAAAGGATCGGGCAGATAACCACGAGTTTCTCCCAAAAGGCAAAGCGCACCGATTTTCTTAAACCGTGCCAGTCCAAGTATCAATCCTGCAGTGCCAACTATGGGGCTTCCCGAGTTGCTTACAGCTGCTCCTGCGTCTAAAGCTCGGTCTAACAACTCTTGAGATGTGGCAGCTACGAAAACATTGGGTTTGTCTTTTGCTTCCATTCGATAACCGCCAATAGTTACAATCGTCTTCACATTGTATTTTTGAGAGAAATCAAGCATTCGATCGGCAATTTCATATTGCCCTTCAATGGTCTGTGACTGGCTATCGCCGGTGAAGAGTATTAAATCGTTTGACCCGTTTTCATTTTTCCAAAAATAGAATGCTCCCCGTAAAAGGCGAACGCTCCCTTTTTTGTTCACAAGCACAAAATATGGAAAATGCGGAGAGTAAAGATGCGCAAACTTTTTAGCTTTCAGGTTTTTAATCAAATAACGTATCGCGATTTTACCCACAAGCCCTAAACCTGGAAGCCCTTCAATCAGAATGGGATTGTTGGGTTCCACCTGCGCGAATTCTTGGATGTAAGTGTCTTTCACTATGCCACACGCTCCTTTTTTAACGCCATACGGTATTTGAGGTATTTATCATCAGGAGAAAATTTCGGCGGATGAGGTATTCGAACGTTCCCACCGCAGTGCGGACACCCATTAGTCTTCAAGGTGTATCTTCCACATTGCTCACATTTCCTTAAAAGCCAGCCCACTATTTTTCCCTTCTAAAAGTGCCTTGGCCACCAGCCTTGACCACATTTGCCACCACGCTTTGGGAGACTTTTTGCAGAACTTCCTCTGCGCGTTTGTAGTTTTCGGCTGAAACTTCCACGCTGTATTTTGGGGCAGCAATAACGTAAAATCGTATCTCTGTATCCTTTGCAGTTTTTTTTGCGTTGAGGAACGAGTCTTTGATGATTTTAACTCCGTTAGGCTTCATGCAGCGAATTTCAAGCGTGCCTTTGACCTTCACCATCTTCAGGCGAATTCGTTCTTCTGCAACTTCAGCGAAGGCTTTTGCGAGTTTTCCAGGAACACCTATCTTTGTTAAGACTGTAGGTCCTTCTTTGGCTATTTTTTCGAAGCCCTCGTATAATCCATAATTTTCTTCTAAGAGAACTCCTGCTTTCTCATAAACTTCTTCAGGGGGTAAACCGACTTTTTCTGCGACACCGCGAAGCAGGGCTTCGGCTTTTCGGTCTTGTTTCCATTGGCGTATTTTTTCGATTTTGGCTCTTTTGGTAACGCGTCTTAGGGATAGGTCGATGTGGCCTTTTTCCAAGTTTACGCGTATGACTTTTAATACTACTTTTTGTCCTTCGCGCACAAAATCGCGGATGTTTCTTATCCAGCTGCTGCTGATTTCGGAGACGTGTAGCAGTCCTCGTTTGTTGTATTCGTCGAGGTTGGCGTAGGCGCCGTAGTCGGTTACGGTTTCTATGGTGGCGATTACTAAATCTCCGACTTCGGGCCATTGAGGCTTTCGCTCAGCCATTTCAGCATTCATCCTATTCGAAGACGCTTAGGATTTCGCCTTTGATTTTGGCTCTGCCGCCTGTGGGTTCTGCGAGGGTTTCGTCGCAGACGTTGCAGATGACCTTGTTTACGGCGTTGCTGTAGAGTAGTTGTTCATTTCCGCATTTTAAGCATTTTACGCGTAGGAACTTGCTTCTTGGTTTTGGAATGAGTTTGTTCCATTCTGTCACGTGTTTTAAGCTCCTTATGTTATGGCTAGTTTTCGTAGGCGGATGCCGTCTTTGTGGTGCATGTAGCCACAGACTTTGCATTTAAGCCTTAAGGTTTGTTTTTTAGTAGTTTTGGCGAATTCGCGTTGAAGCGGATATTTTTGTCCGCCGTAGCCTTTCTTTTCTCGCTTGTGATGGCGTTCTCCTTTGGCTAGGGCTCTTCTTTTTCCCGCCTTGTAGAGGCTTACGGTGTGAGTTTGATGAGCTTTGCATTTTGGACAGTAAGTCCGGATTTGTTTAGGAACATTCAATTTGAACACTATCCAGCTTTGCAATAGAGAAAACATACGCATTCTTATACTTTTTCCGCTGTTTCCACAGTTCTCTAGCACTCGGAAAAGCTTATACCCCTCTATTTATAGATTGAACTTTGGCTTGACAGGTTTTTGGTTGATAGCGTCAACACGAATAGACCCCCTCTATAGTTTCTGCATAGAACCACTATTAGGATCCAAATATGATAGTTTGCCGCTTCCTGCTCAGCACCGACTATCGCCCTTACATAAGGCTGAAGCTGCAAGTGAACTATGTATTAATAAGCGCGTTTACTCTGCTTTAGCGTTATGCTAAAGTGACTGAAAACGTTTTTAGATAGTGGGTGCAAATTCTTCTATCCGAGCCGGGGTGGCGGAGTGGTTATCGCGCTGGCCTCGAGATCCACATAGGCATAAAAAGGGCCTGTGCCAAAGACAAGCTAGCCAGTGGGCCTTTGGCTCGCAGGGGTTCGAATCCCTTCCCCGGCGCTGTCTTTTCAAGCCATTTTTAGGCTTAGTTTGTAAAAATAGGTATAAATTACAGCGTTTTGGAGTTGCGATGAAACGAACCTAATCGGCGGAAGATTTTTGGCAGAATGATGACTTTCCAGCCCCAAGCGAACCAACCAGTAATGTCATGCTTTTTGGCAGTATTTCCTGTAATCGGGATAGAGACGACAACAAGCATCCCTTAAGTTATAGGCATTTGACAATTTTTTTTTATATAACTTATCGATGAGGCTTTGCCGAACTCAGGTCGATAATTAATATTTCTCCCAGTCCGTGTTTATGTTGTCCACCCGATTGCTCACCCTGACCTCTCTGACGAGTCTACCCTTCTCTTCTCGCTCCCTGTTCTCTATGATCACGTCGGCGAAGCGTTTCACAACGTTGATGTCTACTTCACTGTGGATATCAGCCTTCACGATGAAGACAACCGTATGTTTCAAAATTCTCGCGGCTGAGGCTAAATCAGAGTAGTACTTATAGAAGAGACTCTCATCCATATGAGGAATCATATTGTCGAGGAAGTCGCCTAGGACGATAGGTCTGCTGTCTTCAGGCAAGGTCTTCAAGGTCTTGTTCAGGAAGACGCTTACCATCGAAGGGTCTTCAGGGGAGAGGATGGGATACTCCAGCTCCGA
>SMTZ1_10006679_pt1 | contig 11947 bp, 10 predicted proteins | sample DeeMarSWOR136_30_FD_25667 | JGI IMG/M metagenome (IMG submission 25667) | reverse complement strand
GGAGATCCGCCCTGCGTGTGGGGACGTCGACGGGGATGGGAGGGATGAGATCGTCCTCGGTTTAGGGCCTGTTTCGGGCGATTCGGCCATTCCCTGCGGTTGGTTCCAGGTGCTGGATGACGATTGCAGGCACCTCGCCTGGGGTCGGATCAACCGGGAGGGTTACAACGGCGCCAACGGGGAGAGCTGGCCTGCATGTGGCGATGTGGATGGGGATGGAGCGGATGAGATCATCGTTGGCCTTGGTTCCGGTGGTGACGGCTCGATCGAGGTCTTCGACTACGGCGCTGGCAGCGTGATTCATAAGGCCTGGAGGAGGGTTGATTGGGGGGCGTATTGCGGAGATCCGCCCTGCGTGTGGGGACGTCGACGGGGATGGGAGGGATGAGATCGTCCTCGGTTTAGGGCCTGTTTCGGGCGATTCGGCCATTCCCGGCGGTTGGTTCGAGCTCCTGGATGACGATTACAGCCGTCTCGCCTGGGGTCGGATCAACTGGGGGGCTTACAACAGCGCCAACGGGGAGAGCTGGCCTGGCTGTGGCGACGCGGATGGGGATGGAGCGGATGAGATCATCATTGGCCTCTAGGTGCGGAATGTGCCGCCATGGCCCAGGTGATGGCCGGAACACCGGCTACCGCTTCTCCATCTCATACTTAATAACGTTCAGCACCTCAGAGGTGCCCTGACCCATGAGGGAACCGCCCCCGAACTGTACTTTGGACCGGTATCTGGTGACGAAGTCAACCCACATCCCCTCTCTCAGATCAAAGGTGGCCTTGCTCTTACCCAGGCTTTTGGTATCCGATTTCCCCCCCATCACGCCCTTCATCCTGGTTATGGAGCGCTCCTTCACGGAAAAATAGGCCAGGCCATCGCTCACATCTTCCAAGGTAAATACCTGCTTGGTGAGCGTCTGTGTTTGCAGGCCACCACCCGCACCCATCTTTTTGGTAACGTCGAATTCGTCGCCAGGCTCCAGGTTATCCTCGGGGAATTCGGGAAACCAGAACACGGCATTCTTCCAAGCCTCTGCGATAACATTGGCCGATTGCTGCATCATGGCCGCCACTTCGGGCGGAAGGTTCTCCCCCTTGCTTCCCCCCGCTATTTGCTCCCCTCCCTCGTAACGGATATTGCGAATTTCACCGCTGGAGTGCATATCGGCCCTGAACACTATCCGGGTCAAACCAATACGATCGGCGGTACTTTCTCCAGCCTCGTTTTTTTGGGACGTTATTCGGGCTCCCAGTGAGACCCACCCTCTCTTGGGACCTTTGGTGACCTCGTATTCTATAATGGTCTTCGTTTTAGTTACGTTCTTCTTCCCCATGAAAGTGGTTTCCGATTGGGACAGCATCCTGGCGACCCATCTCTGGCCTGGCGCCAGCTTGTATTTTAGCCCAATTGGACCGGCAAGGGCATGGGTCATAAGCCCGAATATGACCGTAACCAACCCGAGTGCTTCGAATATCGTCTTCATCGGCTTGCCTTTCTCCTCAGGACTTTTATTTTGCGTTCGATTCTCTTTCTGTCCCCGGCCCTGGGGGCCAGCTTTACGTACTTTTGGTAGGCCTGGGCTGCCTCTTCATAGCGCTCCCAGTCTTCGTATAACTCCCCCAGGCCCTTATAGGGCAAGGCGTATTGGGGATCCAGGCGGGCGGCTTCTCTATAGCGCCTCTCCGCTTCCCGCTTTTCGGCTTCGCTGGCCCCAAAGGCGAAATCGGCCAGCTTGCTCTTGGCGATCCCATACGCAATGGGCGCGCTACGCACTCCCTTATCATAGAGGGCCCGATAACCCGCATAGGCCTGCTCATAATTCTCCTCTTCAAGGGCCTTTTGCGCCCGGGGCAGTATTACCCTCTTCAAGAAGGCCCTATATTCGGCCTCTCCCTTTTTGCGCCCATGAACCCTCTCGGCCTCCTTCACTTCTTTCAAGTTCGTAAGTTTGGCCACGAACTTGGCTCGAGAGGGAGGCGCGTCGCTGAGGGTCTGCACCAGACCGCTGGCACCAAGGGACTGGCGCAACCGTTGTATGTTGATTTCCATGAGGCTCTGCATTTCCCGAAGCTGGGGGGCCCACGGCCCTAGGGCCTGTTCCTGCTCGCGGGCTATCCTATTGTTTATCCGGTGAACATTTTCCCACCCCCTGGCGGTTTCCGTAGCGTCATAGCCAGCCAACGCCACATATTCCATACCCTGGGCGTCCGCCACCGGCTCGAAGCGCTGGCGCGGATCAATCCAGTTTCCCCATTCATCCTTGGGCGGAATACTGTTGATTACATCCTCAATGCTGTAATAGGCGCTCCGGGCAGCTTCGAGAGCGGCCAGCCTCCTGAGGGTTTCGCTATAGGTCTTTTCACCGGAAAAGAGGCGTTCCGTCTGTCTGATGGTTTCTACCTCCACCGCATAGTCTACGGCTACATCGAGGAAGGAACTCAACAGGGCGCTGGCCGCGGCCTTTCGCCTTTGGCGCCTCTCAGCGGCTTTGATTTCCTGATACATTTGGATGTAGTAGCCTTCTACGAGATTGGCGACTTCATGGGACAAGACCCCCGCCACCTGGGCTTCGTTATCCATTGCGAACAATGTCCCGGTTGTCACAATGAGGTTGCCGTCCACGTATGAATACCATTCCGGTTTGGGAGACTCGATAACCGTCACATTGAGGGTTACGCCGGGGGGCGGGTTCTTTCCCCTGGGCACCAGACGGCGGGCAATTTCTTGAACATAATCCCTAACCCCTGGCTGTGTCACTGTCGGGCGGTTGCGCATATCACCGGCGTAAGCCCGTGAGGCCTGCTGGACTAAATCCCTGCCGTCCTGATTCATTGTGAAGGCCATGGCCGTTGTGGCAGCCAGAAATATGCTCAGACTGAAGGACCAAAGCCCTGTCCATATGATACCTGCTCTGAAAAAATAACGCATAGCGCCCCCCTCGATTGGTTTATGAGGCTGAAGGAGAACCTTTCCCGAACATACTGGCGGGCGAAACAGCTGAGTTCAGCTCCTCTTATCGACTATTATTACTGAGAGCGGAGGTCATGTCAAAGCCAAGATCCTGGAACGGAAACAGTTTGTTTGGGCTTCGTTAATCAAAGGGGTCACCCATTAAAGGAGGAAAAGGATCAGCAGTTGATTTGCACATTTCGAAATCCGTGCCATAATGAATATGCCCTTATCACAACGACCCATAGGTTCCTTTGTTTACTGTGTTCTGCGACAATTTTTGACCGGAAACAACAGTTAGATTTCAAGGGCAGGTCCGCATATGCCATTCACACCTTTTCACCTCGGCCCAGGGGCAGCGTTCAAAGTCCTGGGAGGGAGATATTTCAGCTTCACCGTCTTCGGGTTCTCTCAGGTTGCCATGGATATCGAGGTTCTGGTCCGTCTCTCCAGGGGAGACTCCCTACTCCATGGATTCGGTCACACGTACCTGGGTGCGACCCTGATTGGGATAGGCGGCATTCTGGTTGGGAAACCAGTGTGCGAGTATTGCCTTCGGCTCTGGAACCAGGCGGTGGGCCCCGAAGAGCACCATAGGTTCCACATTCAACCCCGGATCTCATGGCTTGCCGCTATCATAAGTGCAACGATTGGCGTTTACAGCCACCTATTTCTCGACAGCATCATGCACAAACATGTGCATCCGTTTGAACCGTTTTCAAGTGCGAACCCGCTGCTTCACGTTATCTCCGCTGGTAGCCTCTATCTCCTTTGTATAGGGCTTGGCGGCTTCGCTGCGGTATGGTCATTGGTCTTGGCCGTATGGAGAAAGGTTAACCCGTTGAAATAGAGGCCTCGCGAGGTTCGATGTAAACCCGCCTATTGGAAAGATGTCCGGATGAGATACGGCCACCCACCTGTTCTCCCCTGATTTTCCGCCTTCTCTCCTCTTTTTGAACGTGTTACCATGAGTTTCATAGAACCTAACGAGGGCTAAGAGGGGGGTGAGCGTGAGCAATCGTGATTCAACAAAGCAACGTTGGTACGCGGCACTATGGAAGGCATATGAGGATTCGAAACCGACTGATTCCGTGACTTCCACAATAGGTGAGTTATCCGTCGACGAAGCCTATGACGTGCAGGCAATGGTGGTGGAGCATAAGATACGGAGCGGAGAGCGCATCATAGGCTGGAAGGTAGGCTGTACCAGTCGGGCGACGATGGATCAGTTGAACATTGACGAGCCAATTTTCGGTTGCATGACCAGCGGATCGCACTATTCCTCCCCGAGAGCGATCAAGGCTTCCGATTTTTGTAGACTGGGGATTGAGGGGGAAATAGCTTTTGTCATGGAGAGACCCCTGAAAGGGCCGGGGATGACGAACTCCGATGTGATAACGGCCGCTTCCGGAATCATGGGAGCAGTGGAACTCGTTGATTCCCGAATAAGGGGTTGGAAGATGGATATTTCGGAGGCTATTGCGGACAACTCCCTCCATGCAGGGGTTATCCTGGGGCCATTTATGAGGCCTATCTCCGGCTTTGACCTGAGACATGAGGGCGTGGTCATCTGCAAAAACGGTCGTCTGTTGGCAAGCGGCTGCGGGGTTGAAGCGCTTGGTAACCCGGTCAACGTAGTGGCATGGCTGGCAAACAAATTGTCGGCATTCGGCCGAGAAATAAAGGCGGGCGAAATCGTCTTGACCGGTTCCCTGACGAAATTTTTCCTCGTTGAGCCGGGCGATGTGCTGGACGTTTCTTATGCAAACTTAGGGAGTATTCAGTTCTCCATCGGGAATTGATCGTTGGAGAATGGTATGCCTGGAGGACTCCGAGGGTCGGAGAATCCGTCCTCTCCATGGCCCCGGTAAATTATCTTACGATCGGCCTCTCGATCGAGCATCCGGGCACGCCGTGATGCCAGACCCCGTGTCCACCCGTCCCGCCCCTATCTTGATGTCGCCCACCTCCTGAGCCGCCGAATTGCCTCGTCCAGGGTCTCATCCGTTTTGCAGAAGCAGAAACGCGCGAGCTCGCGGCCATGCCCCCGATCCTTCCAGAAATAGGAACTGGGGATAGCGGCCACCCCCGCCTGTTCTGGAAGCATACGGCAAAAGGCCAGATCGTCATCAAAACCAAGCGAGGTGATGTCAACCAGAAGGTAGTAGGTTCCCTCGGGGCGATAAGCCTGGAACCCGATGTCCCGCAGGGCCTCGTAGAGCCGGTCACGCCTCCTGGTATAGTCGGAGAGCAATTCCCTATAGTAGCTATCGGGAAAATCCATGCCAAAGGCCATAGCCTCCTGCAATGCCGACTGGCCGCAGAACGTAATGAACTGGTGGCTCATGTTCACCGCGCGGGAGAGTTCCGGGCTTGCTACCACATAGCCTACCTTCCAGCCGGTCATGGAAAAGGTCTTGGCCGTGGAGGAGATGACAAAGGCCCGGTCTCTGAGTGCGGGCACGCTGAGGAGGGTCACATGCCGGCGGCCGTCGTAGACCAGGTGCTCGTAGACTTCATCCGCGACCGCGTAGACATCATGTTCCGCGCACAAGGAGGCGATGAAGGCAATTTCCTCCCGGCTGTAAACCTTGCCGCAGGGATTTTGAGGATTGTTGATCACGATGGCCTTGGTCCTGGGGCCGAAGGCCTTAGCCAGTTCATCCCTGGGCAGGTTGAAGTCGGGAGCTTGCAGGGACACGTAGCGGATACGTGCGCGGGTCATAGCAGCTACGGGCGGGTAGCTATCGTAAAAAGGCTCCAGTAAAACCACCTCATCACCCGGGTCCAGAATGGCAAACAGCGTGGCGCACATTCCCTCCGTCGCCCCGGAGGTGACCGTAATTTCCCTGTCCGGATCTACCTCCACGCCGTAAAAGCGCTTCATCTTGCGGGCCACCGCGTGGCGGAGTTCGGGAATGCCCGTGGAAGGCGCGTACTGGTTCGGCCCGCGCATAATAGCCTCAGCGGCCTTTTCCCTAACTTGCCGAGGTCCGTCAAAGTCCGGAAACCCCTGCGAGAGATTTACCGCGCCCCAGGCGTTGGCCAGAACTGTCATCTCGGTGAAGATCGAGGTCCCAAAAGGGCGAAGGACCTCGACGAGAACCTCTCTCCTTCGATGATGCGCCTTTGTTTGCACGGCAAGGACCTCCTGATCTGATACTGGAAACCGCCGGCACCCTTTCCCGTGTCCATGCGGTATGCTAGATCAATCCTGGTGAACCAACCCAGCGCACTATAGGAAAAGGAAGTGGTTAAGTCAATACTGGATGGGGGATGTCCTTGATTTGTTGACCACGACATTGGCCTCTTGGCCTCTCAGTCAAGTCCCGGGGCTCCCGCCGATGGTTAGCCATGGCCCCTGGGAGAGGGCATCCATTCGTTCCTGGACCAACCAATCCCACCCTTCGTACTATCTCGACGGATTTGGTGAAATTGTTGGGAAATCGAAGAAATTCAAAGAAAATCTAAGTTTTGGAATACTTGGAGATGCTTCAGGGGTACTGAACGCATGGAGGATCTAATTTTCATGACTCATGGATCGATGATGTAGTCTTACGGGTAATTGTTGATGATCAAAAGGAGTAAGGTTTTTATCCCTTGTCCATTTATGGTAATAAGAAGGGTAACCTAGGAAGTCAAACCGTTTCCGGGGGTCGGGCGGAAACCCAGGTTCGAGGGGAATTCTAGACCTCCGGGATTCCGCGGGAGAATTTCCATAGAGGACTCGTCTGCTATTGAAGAATATGTCCGGATTCCGCGCGCAGAACTCGAGCCTCATGTAAATAAGGCGGCGGCTTTCCCGCGGGAAAACCTTACCTGAAGGAGGATGTATGATGGCAAATTATGAAGGAAAACTAGAGAAGATGGGCATCACGCTTCCACCCGCACCTCGACCTGTGGCCGCTTACATTCCGGCCAAGAAAGTGGGGAATCTGGTATTCTGCTCAGGACAGGGGCCTTCAGTAGGGGGGAAACCGATTCACACGGGCAAAGTGGGTGCGGAGAAAACAGTGGAGCAGGGTTATGATGCGGCACGAATATGTGCTCTTAACTGTCTCGCCGCGGTAAAGGATCTGGTTGGAACACTGGATACGATAGAAGAGATCGTTCAGGTTCGGGGTTTTGTAAACTGCACCGCGGATTTCGGGGACCAACCAGAGGTAATTAACGGAGCCTCAGAGCTTCTGGAGAAACTCTTTGGCGAAAAGGGAAAACACGCTCGCTGCGCCCTGGGAACATCGAGCCTGCCCAGAAATATAACCGTCGAGGTGGAGATGATCGTAAGGGTAAGAGAGTGATGGGGCACCTGGTAGGGGGATTGACAGGGTGAGCATTCATGGATGTCGCCCAAGGGTGTTGGGTTTCCCCTGTCCGTCGTGGGCGACGAAGAACCCGGGACCCCGCGAGGCTACTTGGCCTCGCCCCAGAGTTCTTTGAGGCGTCTATCCCGGCCGCAGCCATGCCGGTAGAATTTATATCGAATCGGATTCTTCTTGTAGTAGTCCTGATGATATTCCTCTGCCGGGTAGAATGTCGAAGCCGCAATAATCTCGGTGGCAATCTCCTTGAATCGCTTGGAGTCGACCAAGGCTTGCTTGGATTGTTCGGCCAAGCGCCTCTGCTCGTCATCGTGATAGAAGTCAGAGGACCGTCCGCGCGCGGCGGACCGCGGTAGAGGATCGTGTTCGTGCCCGTGAAGCGTGTCCGTGTCCGTGTGACTGCAACACCGCAGCACTGCAGCACCGCAACACTGTATAGTTTCCGCTCAGAGCTCCTTTTCCGCATTCCCAGGTGTCTGGATTTTGCTCGTACACAACCGCCTTTCCCAAAAAAGTCAGGACACTCCGGTCGATATTCCTTGACTTTCTATTGTAAACATGGTTTAGTAAAATGCCGTAAGTTGTATGGAGTTTTCAAGTATCATCAAGTAAGACCGTATAGCCACAATGGTCCTGTATGGTTCCGTGAGAGACTCGAAAGCCATTACAACTTACCTAAGAATCTCATGGGTGGAAGGGGGTGAGTTGTAATGGCCAAAGGGCAGGTGAAGTGGTTCAACGAGAAGAAGGGCTATGGCTTCATCTCCCAAGAAGAGGGAGATGACATATTCGTCCACTTTTCCGGCATCAAGGGCGAGGGATTCAGGACCCTTCGTGAGGGGGATGAAGTCGAATTCGAAATCACCGAGGATAAGAGGGGTCCGAAAGCCACAAATGTTGTAGTAGTGGAATGAGAAAAGAGAAGGAGCTTTACCAGAAGACCCCGGGGGCCCTTCCCGGGGTCTTATTTGTTTATGGGGAGGACAGGAGTAAAATACGGGCAGGTCTCACAAGCCGTAGGCCGCACGGACTCTTCGAAAAAAGCTCGGGGCCGCCCGTCACCCCGTAGCAGGCTGAGGTTAAGAGGTTGGAGGCAAATTGGTGCTGCGGTGTTGCTGTGCTGCAGTCAAAAAGATGGTGCTGTGGTTAAGGTTGGAGGTAGAAGGTTGGAGGTTAGAGGCTGGAGGTGGTCGCTCCAGGGATTTGAGCAATAATCCCGCAAGACGTGACCCTCTCCCTCCCTCAGGCTCCGCCCACTCAAATCGATGAAGAGCACGAAGATCGCGTTGAAGGAATTCCCATGCAAGACTGCCTTCCAGGGCGTGACACCTCCTATCTCAGTAACCAATCGATATCTACTCCTTGTTATCCCTCTCTACCGCTTCCATGAGGAACGAGGAGATTCCGGGAAGGGCCGAAATCACCCTGTTCCAGTTCGGTATGTGGGGAACTTCTATCGGCATCTCAAAAAACTGTTCGCCCGCGCTCGCGATGCATCGGACAAAGGCTTCTGCCTGGCTTCCCTCCTCGTGTCGATCATATTTCAGTCCGTTGATCTCTGAATCGTATTCATACCGAGCGATAAGATCTTGTGCCATGCGCAAGTAGCTCGACCTCAACGAATGGAAAAAATCCCTCGTCAGCGTGTATCCCCTGCTCGCCAGGGTTCTAAATATGCATTTGGCAATATCGGTGCCCATCTTTAGCAGGCCCTTGTTCGGGTCTTCCAGGGTTAGGGGTTGGTGTTTATGTTCATAATTGTCGGAGAGGTCGACCTGGCAGACTCTGCGGATGGCGCAATTGCGGTATACTTCAGCAAGAACTCCAACCTCGATTCCCCAGTCACCGGGGATCCTGATCCTCCTTGCGAGCTCGGTATCCATTGAAAATTCGCCCGCAAGGATATACCGGAAGCTGTCGAGGTAATCCAAGAACTCATTCGGCCCCAAGGTTAATTTTATGGCTCGAATAAGCGGCGTGACAAAGATCCGTGTGACGCGCCCGTGCATCCGGTCCGTGATCCGGGTGTAGTATCCCTTACAGAACTCAAAGCCGATCGCTGGATGAGCCACCGGATAACAGAGCCGTGCAAGGAGCTCCCGATCGTAGCTGGCGATATCGCAGTCATGTAAGGCAATAACATGGCTATCCTCGCGTGCGAGGATGTATCCGTAGGCAGTCCACGCGGACCTGCCCTTGCCATCTTCACCGACGTCGATCCCATTTTCAGCCAAAAGACCGTAGATCTCAGCAATTCTCGGTCCCGTACACCAGATCAATTTTGGCTTCTGTGGAAGGGCCGAGAAGAATGCCCTTGCCTCCCTGAATTCCGCGCCGTTTGCCCTTCCAACAGTCACGATGATATTCTTGAGATACTTGACGTTTCGTAGGTCCTCTGCAATCCTTGGTAAGCCGGCACCGTGAAGCTCGGCCGGAATATACGGGAGGACCAGGGAAATAGGGCGATGTTTCGCTGCCTCCCCGAGCTCCCCCTCAAGGTCTGTAAGCTCACGGTGTTTCAGCCTATGAAAGGTTGCAATTTCACCGTTCTGGAAAAAATCCGACATAAGCTCCTCCTTTGCGTTTACTCGAGGCTCATTCCCCCTCAATTTCAACGTGCATCCCGATCACAACTCTTCCTTTGACAGTACCATAAAAAAGACCGAAGGAGAACCCAAAAAACCACAAGAAGGCAGATGGCGAGGGAGGTGGCCAGGCCTTGCCTTGTAACCGTTAATCCTGTGTGCGGCCCCAAAGGGATTTGAGCCCGATCTGTATCCTCCCCTCCAACAGTCCCAACCTCATTTGAACCCGTATCAAACATTCAACCCCTAGACTCTTCCGTAAGAAAAATGGAGTGCGGGCAAGGTGGGGATACAATCGGTCGGCTCCGAAGGGGTTGACCGGATTGGTCTCCCGGCCGGTGTGCTCCCCTCCGGGGGTTACCGGGGCCTTGGAGGGATTTCGGTGCGTGCACGGAACTTTTTCCGCCTTTCCCTGTCTAAGAAGCATAAAACCGTTAAAAGGAGGCTGAAAGATGAGAAAATTACCGTTCGTTATCGGTCTTTTGGTTTCCGTTCTTCCCACTACCCCCTCCTTTGGAGGGGAAAAGGGGAAGATCCTTTCTCCCTACTTCTTCGTCCAGAGCGACGATCCCTCCCTCGATTCCCTCCCGCTGTTGGAGACGAAGGCGGATGTGGACATTGCGGGGGTGATAGCTGAGGTGGAGCTGACGCAGGTTTACAAGAACGACGGGAAGAGAACCATAGAGGCGATCTATGTATTTCCACTCGGGACCAAGTCGGCCATACACGCCATGAGGATGAAGATAGGGACGAGGATCATTGAGGCTAAGATTGAAGAGAGGGCAATGGCCAGAAGGATCTATGAGAGGGCGAGAGATGAAGGAAAAGTGGCCTCACTCCTGGAGCAGGAGAGGCCCAACGTCTTCCAGATGAAGGTAGCCAACATCATGCCCGGGGATGTAATCGAGGTGAGGGTTAACTACACGGAGCTTCTGGTTCCCGAAGATGGGATCTATGAGTTCGTCTTTCCCACGGTGGTGGGACCGCGGTACTGCGAGGAGAAAGAGAGCGAGGCAAAGGACCACGACACGTGGATAAAGACCCCGTATCTGCATGAAGGGGAGGAGCCCAGCTATGCATTCGGCATACGAGCAAGCATACGAGCGGGCCTTTCCCTGGGCAAGGTATGGGTTCCATCCCATAAGGTGGACGTGCGGCACCATGGGGACGGAGCGGAGGTACATCTCTCTCCTGAGGAGGAAAAGGGCGGGAACAGGGATTTTATCCTGCGGTACACGCTGCAGGGAGATTCGATACAGACCGGCCTCTTGCTCTATCCCGGGAAGGAGGAGAACTTCTTCCTCCTGATGGTGCAACCCCCGGAGAAGGTCACGTTGGATGCAGTTCCTCCCCGGGAATACGTGTTCATCGTGGACGTTTCCGGATCAATGCACGGATTTCCCCTGGGGGTTTCCAAGATCCTCATCGAGGAGATCCTCCAGAACTTGAGGGGAGAGGATTACTTCAATATCCTCTTCTTTGCGGGGGGGTCGCAGGTTCTCTCCCCGTATCCCCTTCGCGCCACCGAGGGGAACAAGGCTCGGGCGACGCTCATGCTGGAACAGCAGAGGGGAGGGGGAGGAACGCGGATTCTCCCTGCCTTACGGAGAGCCCTCTCGCTGGAGAAGAGGGAAGGGCTATCGCGTATCGTCGTCATCGCCACTGACGGGTATGTGGCGGTGGAGAAAGAGGTGTTCGACCTGATGAGGACGAATCTGGGCGAGGCTAATTTCTTCCCCTTTGGCATTGGAAAAGGGGTGAACCGGTACCTCATCGAGGGGATGGCCAGGGTTGGAAGGGGAGAACCTTTCGTGGCAACGAACGGAAAAGAAGCCGTGCGGGTAGCGGAGAAATTCCTCGACTACATAACGGCGCCTCTTCTCACGGATATCGAGGTTGAATTTGATGGCTTTGACGCGTACGGGGTGGAGCCTCCTGCTCTTCCCGACCTTTTCGCCCGAAGGCCCCTCATCCTGTTCGGGAAATACGGAAACGCCGAAGGGAAACTATGGGTTCGGGGTAAGACCGTCCGGGGCGATTACGAGCGAGCCATCGAAGTCAAACGCCTCTTGGAGGATGAGGATAACGGGGCT
>SMTZ1_10006292_pt1 | contig 11948 bp, 8 predicted proteins | sample DeeMarSWOR136_30_FD_25667 | JGI IMG/M metagenome (IMG submission 25667) | reverse complement strand
CTCTTTATCTGGCATCGTCAGAACTTCTTTTTGCGGACAATTCGTTCGCTTATGATAACTTATTGTTACATGGTTGTATTTCTTATTGATCCGCCCGATCGTATAAGGAAATATGCGACATTCAACTGGTCTATCAGCATAAATGGCGCATTTTTTGCCGCTCCAGTTTGGGCAAGGTTCTCCTTCCCTACTGGAGACAATACAAGTTTCGTCGTAATCTTGTACAGTTATTTTTTCTTGGAACTGAGCAAAGTGTTTTAGGTACTCTGATTTGGTTAATCTCAGAGATTTCAATTTTCTGCAACATTCTTGCTCAATGGGGCAAGAAAAGCAAGGGTTATTCTTATTTTTAATTTCAAGTTTTTTTTCCAATTTCAAGTCTTTCCTCATAATTGTGAGTTAAAATTGAAAATTTGATTTAATTAACTGTAATGAGATTAAGAATAACTCGAATAAGGAACTTGAACTTCAAATTCATGAAATTCGTTAACATCATTAAATTACCAAAAGTTAATAGAAATCAAAACCGAGTTATAATGATTGCTAATTACCAATCCTTACTAATAAACAAATAACAGTTAACATTTTCGCAGGAGAATTCCTAAGCATCGCAAAAAAGGCTTAACACTCTGAAAAAAGGCTTAACAGCTAACAAGTGGAGTATTAAACTGTTAAATTAGATGACATGCTTGCCCCATAAATTGAACTCACACAGGGTGTTTTTCAACTCTGTTTCTTAGGTATTCCCTTATTAGTGCTGCTGTGGCGAAAACCAAAGTGAACACCAGGAGCGTTAGGACTAATGGAGCTAAGCGTATTCCCCATGGGGAATAGTTTAAAATCAAACCGAATATTGGAATTAAGGCCAAACTCATAATAACGCTGAGGGCAATTCGTTCTACATTGCCCAAGTTTCTTGACGCTTGTAATGGCAAATGTGCAGGAAAGAGTGCTTTTAAAAAAGCGTAGCCAGGTAACCAAATAACGAATATTACTCCAATAACGTTCCTGAAGTAGCTCCATGGATAAAAGTCTTCCCCAACAAAAAAAACTAGAACTATTGTTGTTATCGAGAGTGCAACAGTTGTCCAATACCAAAGAGCCTGACTGGTTTTCAGGTAAGTTGAAAGTTTCACGGATACAGATAGAGAGTGATTATCAAATCTGATCTTTCCTTCGTCTTGCAGTTTCAAAATTGCAGTGAGTATATCTTCCTCTGATTGAGGTACATTTACCTTCGTAAGATTTATGAGCTGTCGTACAGTTTGTGGTTTTTTATCATACATAATATGGATTATTGTTTTAGTCAGCTCACCATCGGTGGAGCCATTATTCAAAGGAGTTTAACCTCAGAAACGAGGTGTTTCTAGCTTATATAAATATAATCGTTAAAAACAAGCGCTTAACAATAAAATTCTTTGAAATTATATGGGCTTTGAAGAATTCGAGGCAGAAGTCATTATATATTAATTTCGAATACACGTGTATCCAAGTTTACATCTGTAGCGTTAGGACAGTATTAGTATAAAAGGCAGAGAAGGGACTGATACTCGGGAATCTGCAAAAATAAGATTGGTTGAGATTTTTTTATATTGATGTCGTTAATCATATAGTCGATTTTTCCTTTAGAGCACTCTTGCAAGACCAATTTTCTTAAGGACTCTGTAGCCTGAAGCGAGCAGGTGGTCGGGGGTGTTTAATGAATGAATTGCTTTAATTGTGGAAGGCAAAACTCCGAGATGAAATGCTTCCAGAAACTTGTTTTTGTATCTTCCTATAAAGTTTTGCTTTTCCTGTGTTGCTTTCTTTATCTTGAAGTACATTTCGTTCAACTCGTGTCTTGTGACGGCGTTATCGATTACTATGAACTCATCATTGTTTTGAACGAAGTCCATGTCGAAAAGGTCCCAATCCATATCTTCGCTTACAAGATTTCTGCTTTTTGCATACTCCCAAATGTCTGTTCCGGGATAGGGAACCATGACATTTATTTGAGCCGTGTTTAGTGGGTTTTCTTTGATGAATCGATAGGTTTCCAGCATTTCTTCTTTGGTTTCATTAGGAGCGCCTATCATGAAAAGACCATCGACGGCCATGCCGTATTTTTTTGCGAGTTTTAAGGCATCTTTGTTTTGTTGAACGGTGACGGTGCCACGTTTTATTCGGTTCAAAACATTTTCGCAGCCAGTTTCAAAGCCAAATGAAAGTGCGACTATATTCATTTGTTTTAGGTGTTTGATTACTTCTTCGTTGAGAAGGTTCGCTCTTGCGAGGCAATTGAATTGTGCAATTTCATTGATTTTTTCCTTTTTAATTAGTTTTGAAATTTTTTCAACTCTTTTCTTTTGTGCGATAAAAAGGTCATCTGTAAAGTGGATACTCCGTACTCCAAATCTGTAGATTATTTCTTTTATTTCTTCTACTACATACTCAGGGGAGTGAAAACGGCATGAACTCCAGAATTTTGATGAGGAACAGTAGATGCAGCGGTATGGGCATCCTCTGGAGGAGAGAAGATGGGTGTATGTACCTATTTTCATTAAGTCTCTGGCAGGGAAGGGGATTTTGTCGAGATTTTTGATTAGGGGTCTTTTTTCTGTCCTTGACAGTTGCTTGTTCTTCCAGTAGATTATGCCTTGGATTTTGTCAAACTCTGAGGGGTCTCCTTTTTCGTGTGCTTTAACTATTTCGGTGAAAGTTTCTTCGGCTTCGCCTATGACTCCGATATCTATGTCTTTGCTTAGAGTGTTGGGCAATGCTGATATATGATGACCGCCCGTTACGACTAGTATGCTTTTGTCAATTTTCTTTATTTCAGATGCTATGGCACATGCTGTATTGTATTCTTGTGTTGTGTTTGAAATTCCTACTATGTTAGGCTTATATCTCTTGATTAGGTTATTAATGTCGTACTCGAAAGGACGTTCGACTATTTTGATTCTGTTGACCCCGTAGTATTCGCGTAAATAGGAAGCGATGTATCCGAGGCCTAATGGTGGGTATGACCAGTAGCTGTAAAGATTTGGTTTCTTACTGGCAGCCATTAAAAGTATGGACGACATTTTTCACCAACCCACGTGGAATATTTAATAATTCTACAATATTTAAGAGAGGATATTAAATTATTCTGCAATATTTAAGAGAATATGAAGAAGAACTATAGACTAGGTTTCTAGAGCTAAATTAGCCTATGACGATGGCAGTACCATCTGCACAAATGGGTGGAACTTAGCGATTTTATGTCAGCGATAGTGCGCCATCAAGTTCGAAATTACTTCTATGGTAATCCTGACTTATTTGTCAATGGGTTCGCGCGCGCAGTCAACATTAAGAAAAATGTTCTCGCTAGAGGAACTAAGATCGGAATCAACATGGCAAAGTAATCTCTTTTAGGAAAACTAGTATCCAGAAGATTTTCCAAATTCACTCTTTCTCTGGGCAGCTTTTAAAGGACATTCGAATAAAGAAGTCGAAACAACTGAAGTCAAAAATAGAGTATCAATCCCCAGTCGAAAGAAGTTTTGTAAAAAACCTTGATGAGGCAAATCAAAAACAGGAACATTTGTATCCGGATTTAAGCACCTTTTCGATGTTTATTAATAATTATGATCAAATTCAATCGTCTCAGGAGATAGCCTCAGAATGTTTAACGTGTCCCAACCTGTTACGTTGCAATTATCGGCAAACCAGATTCACCGAATTAGAAGATAAAATCCGAAAATCCAATTATTCCCATCTTGCCAAAGAACTATCAAACAAAAGCGCTCTTGCCTCCTAGGTGATAACAAGCTCATCCAGCTTTTTGCACCTTTAAGTGGTCTTATTGGAACTCCATTTATTATCCAACATATCCACTTGCAATATCGCCGTATTTATTAATCTTGTACTAAAAATTATAAGTTGATACTGTCTTTCTGCGCGCGCGAAAAACATATTAAGCTAAGTTGCTAAAAGAACCTTCGTTAAGGTTCGATGTATCTTGACGCGATGGGGGCTCATCGAGGATATAGAAGTAAGAGCAAGAGACCTTTGGACTTGTTGTTCGAATACGATTAGGGGCTCAAGCGGATCTCGATACTTAGACATTGCCAGTGGGGCTGGTCATAATGCGGTGATTTTTGGTTCGAATTATCGTGAGATAGTGTGTTTAGACATTTGGTGTTCGAAGGGAAATGCTCTAAAGAAATCAGGGCGCACTCATCTAGTAAGAGGCGACGGAAATAAACTGCCTATTGACAGCTCGCGATTCGACATGGTGACACTTTTTTCATTTATAGAACATGTTCCAAATTCAAAACATTTGCTAAAAGAAGTCTTTCGAGTTTTGAAGAAAAAAGGCATATGTATAATTCAGATGCCAAATCGGTTTTTTCCAATAGAGCTCCATACCAAGCTTCCATTTATATACTATATACCAAAGAGAATTCTGAATTTTCTGATTAAGAAAACCATATATGGTTGGTTAACATTAATCGATATTCCCAGCCCAAAAAAAGTTCTTAAGGAAATTAACGAACTGGAACCACAGGCACAGATAATTATAAAAAAAATGAACTATTCAACCCCAGTCATACCGGCAAATTTGAGATCCATCTACAACTTTGTTTTGCAGGTCGGTATTCTAAGCTTGATCCCTTTAGGATATGTAATAATAGTCAAGAAGTAGGCAAATCCCTTTTAAAAGGTGCTGACTTCACGTGCTATCCCTCTTCAAACTCTAAACTACAACGCGCTCTATAGTCTGCTAGCTAATTGCTCGAACTGTGATTTTGACCTTAAAACTAGCTTGAAGAGTTAGTGCATATGAAAACAGATTAGACACGAGTTTTGCTATTGCTCAACTCAAAAATTGTGTTTCCGTTTTGTTGACATTATTTGCCACCGCTAAAAATGAAACTTGCTGCCAGCTATCAATATTAAAATTCTATACAGAACAAAAGAATTAAGCATGAGTTTGTAGCATGAGTTTTCGTCGTTCTTTCAGAAGTCTTTTGTTACACTATCCCAATAAATATAAATCGATCGTGTGGTGAACAATATGGTAAATAAGACTAAGAAACCTGTTCTCCAAACTCTCAAATTTGAACCATTTAATAACCTCTTTTAAAAATAGAGCGCGCACGGCGTTACCTTTTTAAAAGTTTTTTAAGCTTGAGTTTTCGCTTATTTAATACGTTTTGACTTATTGAAAGCTTTAGAGTGCGAAAAACTTTAACAGTACTAGACTCATTGGAGAACTGGTAAAGAAAGGAGGTAACGTTATGAACGCTATAAACGCCGTATTGAATTTTGCCAACTTTGTCAATCTTTTTGCTGTTTTACTCTTAATGAGGGCAGTAGTTAAGGATAGAAATGTGTTAAAAGGTTTTAGTGTAAGCGGATCATTTTTAGCTTTCTTAGCAATGCTGGGCTTCGAGACAGCATTCTTGCTTCTGGGTAACTATTTAAGTTTCTTGTTGGGGTTAATCGTTCTTGCATTCTGGCTTATGGTGTTCATTTTCAGTTTGCGAAAGTTAGCAAATAAGTGTAACCGCTCCTAAGCTGACTTGAATTGAATGGGCTATTTTAACCTCTACTAGTTCAATGATGATAACGTAATTCGACCCACTCAAAAGTTTAAAACTGGTGTTTAAGGTCATTCTAGATTCCCAATCACGATTTCATAAGTTTGATGGATCGCTTTTGCAGCTTCAGCTATACCTTCTTGTTCTTTTTTAGAGAGACTCTCATACAAGGAAAAGCCCACTCTGCAACCAAGGTGTAAAGGCACACCAACGAAAGTCGGTTCAGGAATTTCTGCAAACCTGATTGGGGTAGCTACGGGCAGAATCTCATCTGTGTTCTTTACTATGGCTCTCGTGATGTCTCTAAATGAGGCTGCTGGTCCGTATTCTGTGCCTCCGACATTGTCGACTATGAATTTCGACACCTGTTTCATGTAGGAATCTATTTCGTTTTTGTTGAGGGGTTTGTTTTTGGATGTAGTATATTTATCGATTGGTTGGCTGTGGATCTTGACGGTTGACCAAAGTGGAATTGCAGCTTCCCCGTGTTCTCCTCCCACCCAACCTTCAACTTCAAAATTAGGAACATTAAATGTTTTTGCTAATTTGGATCTGAATCTGAGAGATTCCAAGTTTGTACCAGTGCTTATTACGAAGTCAGCTTTGGAGTATTTCTTACAGACCATTGCCATGGCGTCTACTGGGTTTGATATAACTATGTACTTGACGCCTGGATTTCTTGGGGCCGTTGTTTCTGACACATATTTCATTATTTTCGCATTTTGTACAGCCAAGTCTCTGCGGGACATTTTAACACCTGGAGACCTGGGTTCTCCAGCTGAAATTAGTATGATGTCAGCATTGGTTACTTCTTCGTCTTTTTCACAGGAGTTAATCTCAACATCTATGCCGATACTTGATGTTACATGTTTGAGTTCTTCTGCGAATGCAGCTGCAAGTCCAGGTTTTACGTCACATAATGTTAGTGTATCTGCTAGCTCTGAACACATTATTGTGTAAGCTGTTGGGCGTCCAACACGACCAGTTCCTATTTGGGCTATATGCAAACTTATCCATCTCTCTTTTGTGATGTAACATAGGTAGTTATTATTTTTTATTTCGAATTCTCTCTATGAGTAAATTCAACAATTGTGAAAAACTAAAGACGCCCATACTTGGTTATGGTATTCAGTTAATTTGTCTTTATGAAACAGTTTTTTCATTGAAATACGGTAAGACTTTCTCTCCTATTAATTTGATTTTATCGACGAACGAATGGGTTACAACTTCAACATGTGTTGCGCCAGAGCGCAGGTACTTATCAATAGTTTCAATTATGTCGTCTGGTGAGGATGCTAAACAAAAGTTGTTTCTGATAGTTTCATCGCTTACTGTGTAAGACATCTCTTCAACCTTTCTTGGATCTGTTTTTGAAAAAGAACCTTTTGCTAAGAAACCTGCGTTTCCTGACTTTCTGATTTCGTCAACTCCTTTGTCTTTATCAGCGAAGTAAAGTAATATCTCAGCCATTTTATCCATCTTTGAAGGATCCTTTCCAGCTTTTCTTGCAGATTCCTCAAATGCTGGGAAAATCACTTCGCGACAGACTTCTGAAGAGTTTATTGTTACAAGGTGGTCTCCGTAAATTCCGGCTTGGAATGCGGCTTTCTTTCCCTGAGCGGCGAAGTAGATTTGAATCTTGGTTTTAGGCTTAGTGTACAGATAAAAATCGTTAAGGTTGAAGTATCTGCCTTCATATGTGAAGAAATCTTCGCTTTCCCACATTTTCTTCATTAATACTACAGCCTCAGATAATCGTTCGATTCTCTCTTGCCACCTTGGCCATCCATTTGAAAAGAAATTGATTTCGTTTATTGCTTCGCCCGTTCCAACACCGAGTTGAAATCTGCCGGGGTACATGTTATCCAAGGTTGCAGCCGCTTGCCCAATGATTGCGGGATGATACCTGCCTCCAATGGGTGAAGTGACTAAGGGACCTGCTTTGATTCTCTCTGTCCTTTCTAGAGCAGACGATATTACAGACCAAACGAATGCTGATTTTCTTTGATTATGCATCCAAGGCAACAGATGATCGCCAAACCATACCGTATCAAATTTGTATCTATCAGCAATAATTGCGCACTCAACAAATCTCATCGGGTCATTGTAGCCTTCTCCAATGTTGACGCTAATTTTCACCAAATCAAACCACCATTAATTGTAGTAAATTTATTGTTTGCGAACATAAATGTTGATCAAGGCTTATAATTGGTTCTTTCTAGAATTAACGGATTTAAATAATAAGCGTAAAGAACAATTAACTACCTTCATTAACATTGGATGTCCTTCAAACTCACAGATGAAGATATAACCATCTTCAATCAGTTTTCTTGGTATCTTCTAGGGTCATAGCAATAGCCGATTGATGCTTCTGTTTTATTCTTTATTCTTCAAGTTATTTAACGTTCCGTGAATAATATGGATTTGTGTCCTAACAGGTATTGAACGTTGGTTTTGTTTCGCATGCTTTCCAAGTTTTTCCTAGCGAAGAAATGCCTACAACTCTGCAAGCAAATTTGTTCAAATCTCTCGTTTCCTTGAATACACACTAGTTTATTCCGGAAATAGACGATTGGTTTAGAAACTAGCCGGATTCTAATTATTTTTTGCTACTGTCGAGAATATCTGGCGATTGATCAAAACTTATGTAACAGGGGCCTTCATTCAATATTTCCAACACTTTTCGTTTATTTTCAATATTTTGCAACGCTTCAATCTTCATACATAGTCCCTGAGCAGGCACATTCTCTGCATGTTTCTTAAGAAAATCTGAGACCGTCGCAATTACTCGAGCAGGATTTCCTGCTGCAACACTGTTATCAGGTACATCATGAGTAACTATGCTTCCTGCACCAATTATCACGTCGTCTCCAATCCTTACTCCAGGAAGAATTATTGAGGAAGCTCCGATGTATGTTCTGCAGCCAATAGTTACCTTATCGGTTTTGACATGTCCGATATGCGGGAATGGGCTCGCGTCATGGGCTAAAATCTTAACATTACTGGATATAACACAATCATCCCCAATGGAGATTAACCAGCAATATTGGTTGTCAATGTACACATCGTTGTCCATGTAGACGTTTTTGCCAAGTTTCAAACCTTTGCGTTGCATTGCTCTAATGTGATTTTTGTGAAAGATTCCAAAAAACCTGAAGAAATTCAATAGACTGCTCCATCCGTTTTCTAAATCATATGTATAACCTTTAATGTTTATATATTTTTTCGGGAGAACGCCCGGTCATTTAGACGTTTATGCTGCATCTTTGTCTTTTAAAAGAACATATGCTGATTGCCAAGTTATTGAATTTGATATCTACTTGTTTGTCAATTTCTATTTGACCGTGGTGTTTAGCTTGCTTATCAATTTTATAATGCTCTGCACATAACTCTGAAGTTTTTAGGATAAATGTTATGTTCGGCTAGCATCTCTTTCCCCTAGACCAAGTTCTGCATAATAGCTTTTCTCTGACGTGTACTCTGTATTCTATTTTCTTGCAGCCTAAACGCTAGTAAAGCCCTTTTTTCTTTCGGTTTTTGAGAAGTTGCTTTCTTATAGCTTTAACCATTCATTTGAAGCATTTCTCTTTAGGCATAAACACGCTTCAAGGTTACCGCTTTGTCTGAGAGCAACTTGGGTTTTGCAGAATAGCCTCTGGAAGCTAAGCACATAAGGCTCCATCCAATAACCCAGATTAAAACCAATATTGATATAATCAAAATTATGATTGGCTTGTTTCGGATTCTCATATGTCATCAATTTGCTGAATTGGTTATTTACTCTTTCTAACATGATTGTGTATTTTTTAAGCCTTTAAAGTAGCCCAACTCTCAAGAAATTGCCATAGGTTTTGACAAAGTAACACAAGCTAGAATAGAAGAGCGCTCAATTGTTAATTCATAACGTGCACCCCCAGCATCTTACTGATATAATAAACGGAATTGCTAAGATACAACTTGGTCAACAAATTAGAGTACAATATAAGGTGGGTGAATAGTATTTTTAACTTCGATTACAGCACTGAATAGTTTAATTTTGTTGCATGAGTTTTTTGAATAAATAGGGTTACTACGCGCTGAAGATATCAGCGAAATAAGAGATTATCATTTTTGTGCACTGATTAGTTTTAGTAGTTTCTCGAGGAGGTTTAGGATTGGCTTTATTATTCGATTAATTGGTCCTAGAGACGTAGTCATTTGTCTTAAGTTGTCTATATCATATTGGTCTATAGTTCGTGTTAGCAAGCTGATGGTTAAGAATGCCAACGCAAAGGTTGCTACGCCAATTATTAAGTTTATCCAGCTGCTGAAGGTCAGTTGCGATTGAAGGGCAAAAGCAGCCGCGGCTGCCAAGCTCGAGGAAAATACTATTTTGCCTGATGACACCCAGTCTACTTTAAGGCCATAATGTTTCTGGATCCAATGCAGTTTTATTATGAGGCTTGGGATGCCCGAAGTAAGAATTGTTATGATTATACCTATGACTCCCAGTTGCCCTACTAAGACGATGCCCAATGGGAAGGCAATGGCGGCTGAGAGAATTGTCAATTTCATACTTAATGCTGTTTTGCCTTGCCCAACTAGTAGGTTCTCTGTGCTTAGGTTTCCAAAAGCGGTAAATACGTAGCTTATTGCGAGCAACGATAGAAACAGGGGTGTATTTGGGTATTTGTTTCCGAATAGTGTGGAAACCGCTGGTTCAGAAAGCGCCATGACAAGGAAAGCCATTGGAACTACAAGGAGCGATGCATATTTTATGGAAAATTGGTATACGTTTTGTAATGTTTCTCTCTCTTTTTTGGGTTCAAGTTTGGAGAATGCTGGGAAAAGCATTGTGGCTGCAGGTGTTTGAAAAAAGTTGATTAGAACCACGAAGCTTACGGCTACTGAATAGTTGCCAATCTCATCTATTGGGACGTATATACCCATTAGCATGGTATAGAATTGTGTTTGAAAGGCTACTATGATTAAGCCTATAGACACTGGTACTCCGTATTTTAGAAGAATTTTGACGTTTTCGATTATCTCCCGTCTCCTATTTCCTGAATGCAAATTTTGTGGTAAGTCTGATTGTGAAGGTGAGGGCGTTAGATTCCTATAAAGTACCCACACAAATACTGTTCCAGTTACTCCAGCGATTAGGAAAGAAACTGTGACTCCCAGAACTGCGCCGAAAACGCCCAATCCTAATATCACGAGTCCAGGTGCAATGAGCGCTTTCGTTATAGATTGGAATATAAGGGTTATGCTGTTGAATTCCATTCGTTCAAAACCTGTGAAGGCAGATTGCGCGACAGTTAAGAAAGCGTTCATCAGGATGGTGAAAGAGGCAATTTGTATTAACGGCGCTAAAGTAGGTTGATCATACAGGTTAGAGAAGGGACCTGAGAGCAGAAATGAAACTGCGGAAAGTGCAACACCTGCAATGACTTCAAAAAATAAACTGGATATCAGGATTCTTTTTGCACTGTGAATTTTCTTTTCTGAACTATATTTGGCGGTATATCGTATCAGTGCTGCGTTAACACCCCAATCTCTGAATACTCCTATTAGAGTAGGTGCCGCCATTGCAAGTGAGTATAATCCCATTTGGTCCGAAGCGAGAACATTAGCTAAATATATCGTGCCAAAAGCTGAGATAACAGTGGAAACTACCAAACCCCAAAGAAGGTGGAAACCACCTTGGACTGAAACCTTAGCCATTTCAGCAGCCTTAGTCATCCATTTTTCCCAGCGTTCAACCCGTCACGTTAGTTATTTTAAAAAATGTTAGCGAACTGGTGTTTATTTCTTCTGGTAAAAAAACCGACACTCTAGTTTGAGTTTGTGCCATTCGTAATTATACGTACAACTTGTCTGATTGCACGTTTCATGCATCCCACTTTTTAGGCTGAACCGTTTAAATATATACGAATATGTAGCTCTCTTTTGTCGATTGCTGTTTTCACTTTTTTATGAAGAACGGATTCACTAATTCTTAGGATTTTGAACCCAACTAAATTAGTTTTAATTAAGCTATTTTCACTTGTTTCGGGGGCAAAGGTTGAATTTGATGCCCCGTTTTCCTTGGAGATTTGAAGCTCTCGCTACGATGTTTTGGCGGTTTTGATTATTACGAGTCAAAGGAGGATTTGGTAAGTGCTTGAGTAAATACGCGCAGAATTGAATTGAATATTATTAAAACTACTTTTTCACGCAACCAATCCAGTGTTGGAAAAGGATAATCTTATTTTGAAGGCTTTTTTTGGCCAACCGTGATTTATGTGAACATCCTCATGTTAATCGGCAAATAAATAGAATCACACCTTAGGAAGACAGTGTGCTAAAAAAAATGTGCGCGTACGATAAGAGTTCAAACGAAAAAAGTTAAGTTAAAGCACTCTA
>SMTZ1_10007374_pt1 | contig 11952 bp, 9 predicted proteins | sample DeeMarSWOR136_30_FD_25667 | JGI IMG/M metagenome (IMG submission 25667) | reverse complement strand
TGCATTTATCCCGCCTGTTCCTATAATAGGAATCTTTACATTCTCATAAATATCATAGACGCATCTCACCGCTATCGGCTTGATAGGAGGGCCGCTCAATCCACCCATTGCAAATCCAAGCACCGGCTTCTTCCTGTGGATGTCTATCCTCATGCCGGGCCCAAGGGAATTGCCCATGTTGATGGCATCCGCGCCCCCCTCCTCAGCAGCCTGCGCAGCCTTTATCTCGCCAGGAACAGAAGGGGAAAGCTTGATTATGAGAGGCAGTTTGGTGTTTTCTTTTATTGCAGCGGTTATCCTTCCGACTGATTCAGGCGTTCCCTGGCCGACCATCGTCCCGTAGCCGGGGGTGTGCGGGCAGGAAAGCACCGCCTCGACGGCAGTTGCGCCAAGATTCTTTTCAGCATCAACCTTCTTTGCCAGCCCTGCGAATTCCTTTTCGTCCTTTCCTGCAATACTTATTATCAGCGCTTCCTCTCTTTTCCATCCGCCAAACTCTTTCAGTCCATCATCTATCCCGGGGTTGGGATACCCCATGGCATTCAGGATGCCGCTCTCGGTTTCCACAATGTTCGGCCCTTCGTGCCCTTTCCTTGGCTCAGGGGTAAGGGATTTTGTGGTTACTGCCCCGCATCCGTTTTCGCATGTCCTTTCCAGCCCTGCCTTGGTCATGCCGAGGATGCCGGAGGCCAGAATAATAGGATTTTTAATTCTTTTTCCAAAAAACGCGGTTTCAGGCATGATACTAATTTCAAATGAGAAAATAAAAACTGATCGTCAGGACCGCGGCAGATTTATAAATATTAAAGAATATTTGATGGTCGGTGGGAGATGTGAACAAAATCTTACTATCTGTTATCCTCGGCGTACTGCTCTTTGGTTGCGCTGGTCCGAGTGAAACACCGGACAATGCAACTGGAGAAGTTGAAGAAGAGGCCCCAGAGGCAGGAGAACCAGGAACAGGAGAAGCTCCCGAAGAAGCCCCAGAAGAAGCGCCGGAAGAGCCTCCGGAAGCTCCCGAAGAAGAACCAGGAGTTAATCTTGAAGGGCTGGACTATGCAGCGCTCCAGGCACTTGGCGTTCCGGTCGAATGCAATATGAAAACGACCGTGGAAGGGACGACCACAATGTCAAAGGTCTACATGAAAGGGGAGTCTGAGGCTCGTGTAGAGATAGATATAGAGGAGCAGGCAGGCTGCGACAAGTTCGTCTATATCATTACAGCTGATAAGATGTACATGGGCTGTGAGCTGGAAGGCCAGCTTTCAGGAACAGAGATGCTCGGCGGATGCAACTGGCTGGAATTCTCACAGAAAGAGGCAACAATGGAAGAAGATGAGGCAACCTACGGGTATGCGGCATCGGCCCCTGAATTCGAGGATGTTCCGCCATCAGAGATAAGCTGTGTCCCCTGGCTATACGACCCATCCAAGTTTGATACGCCGGGAAAGGTCTGCACCATCGAGGAATTTGTGCAGGGGTATGAATTCGGCTGACGCTTAGGCGGGGGAGCCACCATTCCACCCACCCATCCCTCCTTCTGGTTTTTGGTGGTGACCCCCATATTCCTTTTCCCTGCGGATGGGCAGTCTTTTATATTCTTCTCTTTAGTAATTTCATAGGTGAAGGCGGATGTTTGATGACATTATAAAATCCGCAAAGGAAGGCAACCCTCCTGAACTGGAGAATGCCTCTATTCGGATTTCTGTTGTTGGCGTTGGAGGAGCAGGCTGTAACTGCGTGAACAGGATATACCAGGGCGGTATCAAAAGTGCCAGGGCTATTGCTGTTAATACAGATGGAAAGCACCTGAACATGATCGGAGCGCACAAGAAAGTGCTCATAGGCCGTACAATCACCAGGGGCCTTGGTGCAGGAGGAGACGCATCGATTGCAAAGAAATGCGCAGAAATAGACCATGACCTCCTTGCAAAGGACATAGGTGAAAACGAGCTTGTTTTCCTTTGTGCAGGTATGGGCGGAGGCACCGGCGGCGGTGCAGCGCCTGCCATTGCACAGATCGCAAAAGAGCAGGGGGCAATCGTAGTCGCCATGGTAACCTATCCGTTCGCCCTGGAAAGGGTGCGCCTCAAGAAAGCGCAGCAATCATTGAACGAGCTTGTTGACGTATGCGACACTGTAGTGGTCATAGACAACAACAGGCTTGCGGCATATGCGCCAAACCTTCCTATCAACAAGGCATTCGAACTCGCAGACTCGATAACAACAAGGGCAGTGACAGGGATCTCAGATACCATCATGTTCCCGAGCCTTATCAACGTGGACTATGCGGACGTGAAAACAGTTATGGACGGCGGAGGGCTTTCAATGATCTCTCTTGGGAAAGGTGCAGGCCACAACAAGGTCGAGGATGTGGTGAAAGATACCCTGGAGCACCCGTTGCTTGATGTCGATTATGAAGGCGCAAGAGGCTGCCTTATCCACATGGAAGGCGGTTCTGACCTTACGCTCGGAGATGCGATCCAGGCCGGCGAGCTGCTCACACAGAGCTTTGAGGAAACTTCAAACATAAAGATGGGGGCAAGGATCAACCCCTCATTGCAGAATGCGATAAGCATAACCGCAATAATTACCGGAGTCAAGTCTCCTTATATCCTCGGAAAAGCTGAAGAAACAAGATCGGAAGACCTTGACTATCTTTAACCTTTGGTGAAAACGTGTTTCTGTCATTCGACCTACTGGCATTTCTATTTTGGTTATTCATCTCATCCTTTGTTCCGGGAGCAATACTCTCTTTTTCGGTTTTCAAAAAAGATGATTTCCTCTTTATCGAGAAGCTGCTGATCGGTTTTGCGCTTGGCCTTTTCCTTCTGCCCATGATACCGTTCCTTCTCTATTTCATTGCGGGCGTAACATTCAGTTATGATATTGCGCTGCTTTCAGTAGGTCTGCTCTATGCCATCTCCATCGCAGCGTTTGTGATAAACAAGGGCTACGAGATAACGATTCCAAAAGAGTTTGAAAAGAAAAAACTCATGATCGCCATCGCACTGCTTGCGATCCTTATCGCGTCATACATGGTGAGGATCGGCTCTTACAGCCCCATATTCCAGGAACTTGACCCCTATTATTATACGGACACTGCACAGCAGCTTCTCGTGTTCGGGGAGAACCCAATGGATGACCAGACCTCATGGTATCCTGAAGTCGTTGTAAACCACAGGATAATCCCTGCAATCTCCTATCTTGAAGCGATATGGTATTCCCTTTACAACGGAAGCACGGACTACAACAACATGCTTCTTGCAGTTATCGCAGGCATGTACCCCCCGGTAGCTGCGATGCTGGCGGTATTCTTTATCTATCTTCTCGTTTCCACTGCAACAAAAAGGGAATGGGGAATTGCAGCGGCAGGCATTGCGTCATTCATGCCGGTGTTTGTGCATAAGCTTTCAGCAGGGGAGATGGAGGTGCAGCCCTATGCGTTCTTCGCATTGTTCTTCCTTTATGCGTTCTATGCTTTATCCCTTAAAAGAAAAGACCTCCGCTTTTCTGTGCTTGCAGGTATGGCATTCGCAGCAGTGGCGCTGGGAAGCTCATCCCAGATACTTGCAGTCGCATCCCTGCTTGTCTTCATGGTGCTGCAGGCAGTTGCATATTTCTTCAGAAAGAAGGATACCGAGGATCTCAGGTTCCTGCTTATCTCAAATTCAATCGTATTTGCAATCGGTCCTTTGCTTGGAAGCGCTTTACTCAAGGATCTCTTCACAATAGGTTACCCATCGCTTACGATCGTCACGCCATTCCTTGCAGGCGTGCTTGCAATAGGGGCGCTCTACCTTATAAAGCTGAAAGTCCCTGCCAGGCAGGCAACGGCTGTTTTCGCAGCCATGATCGTAATAGGGCTTCTTGTCTATGCATTAACCCCTGTCGGGGATTATGTGCAGCGCATAGGGAAAAGCGGGTTTGCCTTGGGCGAGTTCACCAATCCGCTTGACCGCACCATCGCAGAGCAGCATCCTGTCAGTGACAATGCCGTATTTGCAGGGCAGATGGGCTTTGTCGCAGCCACCTGGCCTGCAGTGGTTTCTATCCTTCTCTGGCCTGTCATGGCAGCTTTCGATGCTATCAATCTTTCTGAGAACATCATTGAAGCTGTTGCCATAATAGGGCAGCTGGTAGCGCTCATCCTTCTTCCGATTTCCATAATCGTCAATATCGTATTCCGTCTTGTAGTGGAAGTCCTGAACCTGTTTTTAGGGACCAGCGTTGAGTATCTGGACAAGGGGAACAGCATCATGCTGTTCTGGGTGCTTGCCTTCTGGGCAGCCCTTGCCTATTCGCTGTACAGCTTTGTCAAAAAGGAAGAAGACAACCTTTTCATCCTGATCTTTGCAATCATAATGCCTCCATTTATCGTCGGAATAATAAAGGCGAAATATACGATCTACTCAGCAGTCCTTCTTGCAGTTGCGATAGGATTCTTCATAGGGGTGGCATCTGATGCCCTTGGCAAGATAAAACAGGCAGCAACCGCCTTGCTGGCAATAGCTGCATTCCTTGTTTTCATGCAGTTCATATACAACGCATATGCAATCTCATTGCTGTGGGGGTCTGTGCAGCCACTGTACCAGAATGACCCTGCCGCGCTGCAGCCGAAGTTCCAGGAATTCTGCACCATAATAGGGGATCCTGATGTCTGTGCAGCAGCGCAGGATCCGTTCGGCTATGCAGACAAAGGGACAAACTACCAGTACAACCAGAAACTATGCCTGTTCTCAGTCTATTCTGATTATTCCCATCTTTCCGGTTCCGGCCCGTTCTGGGAAACGCACACGGCATACTACCGGTGCCAGAGGCTCTCGACCTACTGGGTCGATTCCATGGAATGGATCAATGGCAACACTGAGGAAGGGTCACGCATAATCTCCTGGTGGGACTACGGCCACTGGATAAACTTCTTTGGCCAGAAGAATGCTGTTATACGCAATGAGCACATATCGCATGAGATGATCGGTGCTGTAGCTGACGGCTATCTTGACGCCACGCCGGAAGAGCTCAAGGAATATATGCAGGCGCATGACAGCGAGTATGCGCTTCTTGATATCGAGCTTGTGGCAGGCGGAGGGGGGCTGGGAGGAAAGTACGGCGCCCTCAACTATCTTTCCTGCGCATGGAACAATGAAACCAACGTGTCCCAGGAGGTAAGCACATCCCAATGCGAATCCGATCACCTTTGGGAAACGATCTACATCTCGCAAACCCCCTGTACAATCTCCTCATTGACAGGAAAAGAAGGGGTGACAGCATACAAGGTATACAGGAGATATTCGCAGTACGGTGGTTATCACTACACACCCACCTATCCTGGTGAATGCGTCTCACCGCAAAACCAGAATCTTGCAGCATACTGCCAGGGCGCCATAAAAGTCGAACCTGCCTACTGTGTCGGGCCTGCAATGCTTGCAACAGGGCAGAATACCACCGCAACCTATTATCTCAATGAAACCTATGAAAACGGCGATCTCAAGATCAACAAGGGGCTGCTGCAGTTCCCGGCTTTCGTTCCAACGACATATCATCTGGGTCCTGTGACAAGCGCAACCATCCTCTACACGCCGGATCCCATCTGGCTTGAGAATGGGGTGATAAGATCAGGCTATGAGGACAGGAAAGGGAAGTTCTATGATTCCAACCTTTACCATGGCATATTCCTCAACAGCATACCAGGCTTTGATCTTGTGTACTCCACCCCAGACGGTGCGGTCAAGATCTACAAAATCAGGGAATAGGTGGTTATATCAAAGACAGTGAAGCCAAAAAAACAATGGAGCTTGCCTTTGAAAAACTTGATTTTGACAGTTCTTCTGATGTCATACTTTCATTAATTGTAGATAAGGATCTTTCTCAGGCTCTTCGTTATGAGATAATGAAACAATATGCAGCAAAATACGGGGTCAAGACACTTGAAAGGCTCAAGGAAGAAGCCCTTCTGGAAGACATGACCATAAAACCAAAACCGCATTTTGTGAAAACCCTTGCATATGGCATTGCCCTGTTTGGCGAAAAATCATTTACTGCAGCCATTGAGCTTGTTAACGAAGGTATAAAGAAACCCTTCCAGAAGGGCAATCCCTATGTCTATAGCATCGCCACTGCAGTCGTACTTTTGCTGATACGCGATAATGTGATAAACAGAAAAAACTCTCTTGATCTGCTAAGCAAAAATGTTCTCGATGAAAACCTGCCTTTGGACAAAAAAGAGATCTTCATCAGGTGGATGTTGGAGCTGGATCCGAATTCTCTCGGCAAGATCCGCGATTCTGCTGATCCTGCTACCCTTGAACTGCTAAATTACCATCACTGATCAGCGTACTGCAGCGGCGACATTTGGTGCTCCGCTTGCAATTTTTACTCCTACCGCAGTTGTCTTGCCTGAATTAAAAACAAAGAATTCCATCACAGCTTTCGGTATTTTTTTACCTACTGCAGCTACGCCTAATTTTCCTGCCTCAACAGCTCCTTTTCTTGTAATCAGTGTGCCTACTGCCTTTACCCCTCCAACAGCTACGGCACCAAATTCTTCTTCTACTGCTTTTTTTGCTGCAAATCCGGCTGTACTCACAGCACCGCCAGCAACAGCCCCTGTAACCCCTGATGCAACATAAAGAAATTTTACCCCTGTCTTGAAATCTTTCTCAAACCTTTGATTTAATTCCACCACCGGGGCTGCAGCTACTTCCAGCTCACGCTTGGCTGCTGTTAACCTTTCCTCAGCTGTTTTTAACCTTCTTAATGCAGGCTCCAAGGCATTTACATCGCCGGCTGACTGCTCATACTGCCGGATAGCCTCGCCATATTCCATGGCAGCAGAGCCATATGCCCTTGAAGCATCCTGTGCTCTTTTTTTTATCCCGCTATTGCTGTGAAGGACCTTCCTTGCTCCTTCAACAATATTCTCCGGCATTATCATCCCTCCACTCCTGATAGTTCTGACCGGGCTGGTAAGGGGCGAAGCAACCCCAGCAGGAGCCTGAAGAGCCCCCACAAATATTTCTGCTGTTCTTGTTGTACGGGCCATCTCTGCTACCTCTCTTTCAAGTGGTCTCATCTTTTCGTCTATCCTTTCAAGCCTGGTCCTGAATTCCTGCGCTCTTTTCCTCACAGCAGCTGTGAGATCCGGAGGCCTTTCCTCTCTTTCAATTGCACTTTTTTCTGTCCGTTCCTGCATTACTAACTTCTGTGTTGCTGCCCAGGATTCCCTCTTTAAATGCTGCTGCGCTACACGCTGTTCGCTTTCACTGTACCCCTTTCTCCTCATCTGTCTGTATGCTACTACCGCTTCACACGCTTTCTGGTATTTGGTTGCCCCGCTTTTCCTTGCTATCACTTCCCCCACCCATTTTCTGCATGAAGGATCCTGGTGTCTGAGATGCGCGCTAACCAGTTTATCAGCCAATTCCGGTTTTTCGCTAAGTACCCTCCTGACAAAGCTCATGCTTGCCTGGGCAGCCAAACCCCCACTTATGCTGCTCCTGGCAATCCTCTCAGCCGTCTGTTTGGCAATCTGGCCGATATTAATCCCCGAGTCCCTGAGTTGTTGAACAAATGGCCTTATTCCTGTCATTGCCTGCTGTTCTCTTCGCGCAATCTCTGCTTCCGAATACTGTGGCTTTGGAGCCATATAGTAAATTATCCCCGAATTCCTTTAAAAAATCATCCGGCATTACTATCTCAAGAGGATACGCCGATGGCTATCACACACGCTAGGGCATACGTCAAGCAGATTTCGCTCTATCTCAACAATGAGGACTATGAGAAGGCGCATTCGCTATCCAGAGAGTTTGTTGCAGCCTTCAAGGACAACCTGCCTGCGCACACCCTTCTTGCCCTCTCTGCTTATAGGGTGGGGGAGTTCGATGAGGCGGCAAAAGAAGGAAGAACTGCCTTCAACATGACCAATAATCCGGATGATATGCTGGCATGTGCATTGATAACGGCTTTGGCATATTATGATCTTGGGGAATTCGAGAAAGGATATGAGATTCTCTCTGCTATGGAGAAAAGTAAAAAAACAGATGGTCTTGAATCATTATTGGTGATATTCGCATTGGCCCTGAATTCTCCTGATGAGGCATTCAGACATTATGAGGAGCTCCATACACTGAACAAAGATGCGGCCGAGGGGCTGCTTTTCAGGATTGTTGAGGGAATGGCTTCCCAGGAAGCTTCCCAGGAAAGCTGATCTTTATGTATTCAAAAAAAATCCAGGCTGAACTGAAGAAAAAAAACATTGACGTCGGGGATACAATCACAGTGCATGCTGAAGGCCGGGTATACGAGGGCATACTCATGCCAAGGCCCCAGCTCGGCGATTCCAACATCGTCGTCCTCAAGCTCAAAAGCGGATACAATGTCGGCATCAGGGCAGGCTCGATAGAGCTTATCGCGACCACAAGCGCAAAACAAAGGGAAGAGCCTGTTTTCGAGAAACCAAAGAAAGGGGATATCGCAATCCTTGGCTGCGGGGGGACGATTGCATCACGCGTTGATTACAAGACAGGTGCTGTCCATCCATCCATCACCCCGAAAGAACTAAGGGCAACATTCCCTGAACTTGACAGATGGCCGCTGCATTCCAGGCAGCTGTTTTCGCTCTTGTCAGAGGACATGACATCCTATCACTGGAAGGCCATTGCCGATGAGATCGAGAATGAGATCAAGGACGGCGCGAACGGCGTTGTCCTCATGCACGGGACAGACACAATGTCCTATACATCCTCTGTTATCAGCTTCATGCTACAGAACCTTCCGGTCCCTGTTGTCTTTGTGGGATCGCAGAGAAGCTCGGACAGGCCTTCAAGCGAGAACAGGATGAACCTTATGAATTCTGTGTTTGCTGCGACAAAGGATTTCGGCGAGGTCACAGTGTGCATGCACGCAAGCACGAACGATGACTTCTGCCATATCCACAGGGGGACAAAAGTAAGGAAGATGCACACCTCAAGAAGGGATGCATTCCGTTCGATCAACTCAAAGCCGCTTTTTGCTGTCGATTACAGGAAAAACCGCTTTGAAGCGCTTGATGAACACAAGCCTCGCAGCAAGACGGGGCTGGTTTCAAAGAAAAAACTGAATGATAATGTTGCCCTGGTCTATGTCCATCCCAACATAAAGCCGGATTTCATCTCAAAGCTGGACAGTTATGATGGAGTGGTGCTTGCAGGCACCGGCCTCGGGCATGCCCCTCTTGGATCCTCGGATGACAAGCATGCAGGAAACATCCTCAAGCCATTGAAAGAGCTTATTGATTCCGGAATCCCTGTTGTCATGTCCTCACAATGTATCAACGGCAGGATATGCATGCGCGTATACTCAACCGGAAGGCTGGAAAGAAACATCGGCGTGATCGGAGACGGGGCAGACTGGACACCTGAAGTGGCATATACCAAGCTTTGCTGGGCATTGGGTCAGACCAAGAAAATGGATGAAATCAGAAAGCTGATGGAAACCAACATTGCAGGCGAGATAAACAACAGATCTTGTCTAAATTTTTAACTTCATTTCCGCGGAAATGAGCTCTCTCCTTCCTTATAAGTAAATTCAAACATTTCTAAATATGGAAAAAAACAAATGCTTTGACTTCCTTAAACTCTGCGACCGAATTAAAGATAAAAAAAGAACTTCCCTCATATTAGCTAGAAGTAAAAAGTATAAAATTAACGATGCAAGGATTCTAAGACCATATGCAAAATGCGGTTTTTTCTCTTTGTCTGATCTAAAAAAAATTAATGATATCAAAAGAAGAAAAATTCTATCCTCCATTGACGAGTTTGTTGTCAATAATTCATGTGCAACCAAAATAAAACTTCCTAAAAAACTAACAACAACATTATGTAAGATTCTAGGTGCCTTGTGCGCTGATGGTTATCTTCATGAAAATAAACTCAGAAATAAAAATAATTATTGGATTGAATTAGATGATAAAGACAAAATTGCTATTGAAAAATTCTCTGAATGGTTTTATCAAGAATTTGCCTATAAAGCCAAAATTCATAGGCACCCCAAATTTCATATGTGGAGTATAGATGCTACTAATAAAATAATAGGAAGATTTCTCCACAGGCTAACCCGGTTTCCTTTAGGAAAAAAATCTGAATTTATCGATATGCCTTCTCTAATTAAAAAGTATTCAAAAAAATATCAAAAGGCATTCTGGGTAGGCTTTCTAACCTTTGACGGTTCAGTAAACCTTAGCGGTACAATTGAAGTCTTATTAAGAAGCAAATATATGATTAGATCCATCTCTACTTTCTTAAAATCTGAAGGGCTATCTATTACAACTCACAAAATCCCTGACAAAAACGGGTTTTGGAGAATTCATATATCCAACCCACCCAAGAATCAACTTAAGAAATGGCTTACTCTTTTTGAACCAGGAACACGTGCTTGGAAAAGAATTTATTATTCCATCTATAAATTTGACGGAAAGGCGAAAAATGAAAGAGGAGCTATCAAATCCTTATATAGACTTTATCCCATGACAAATAGCAGTAAGCTTTCAATAACGGACGTTTTTTATAAAGTTAAAAAAGTTAAGGTCACAAACAATCAAAAACTTGCAAAATCATTAAAGATTGATCTGGATACATTAAGAAAATATAGGAATTTATTGCATGAGACACATATGATTAAAACCATGAAATGTAGGAAAAAGGGATACCACGAGATAATTATTAAATATAACCCCCATATCCGGACATGGAGAATCCCAAAGGATGATTGAATGGTTAAAATAGGAATAGAAATCCACAGACGTCTTGATACGCATAAGCTTTTCTGCCAGTGCAACTCAAAAATAGCAGAAACCGACCCATCATTAACCGTGCGCCGCAGGCTTCACCCTGTCCTCAGCGAGCTTGGTGAGATAGATGAGGCATCCAAGGTCGAATTTGAAAAGGGACGGCTCTTCCAGTATCACGTATTCTCAGAAGACAACTGCCTTGTTGAAACAGGATGAATGAGGATGCGCTGAAGATCGCGCTTGAGGTAACCCATCAGCTGAAGGCCCATCCCGTTGACGAGGTCCAGGTCATGCGCAAGATAGTGATCGACGGCAGCAACACGACAGGATTCCAGAGGACGGCCCTTATCGCGCTTGACGGACATATCGACACTTCCCAGGGCGTGGTGAAAATCCCTGCAATAGCAGTAGAAGAGGAAAGCGCAGGCATTGTCTCAAAAGAGGATTCCATAACAACCTACAGGCTCGACAGGCTCGGCATCCCTCTTATCGAGATCGCAACCGATCCTGACATCAAGGACGGCAGGCATCTTCGCGAGGTTGCGGAAAAAATAGGCATGATGCTCCGTGCAACAGGAAAGGTCGCGCGCGGCCTGGGAACGATCCGCCAGGATGTCAACATCTCAACAGAAGGGGGTGCGCGCGTAGAGATCAAAGGGGCGCAGGACCTCAAGCTTCTTCCTGATCTTGTCGAAAATGAGTCGAAAAGGCAGCTTGAGCTTGTCAAGGTTATCCATGAGCTGCGCAGCAGGAAGGCCTACCCTGTAACGAAGCATATCGTTGATGTTACCTCTGTATTCAAAAACACTGAAGCAAAGCTGATAGCAAGCGGCATAGCGAACGGCGGGGCCGTCCTCTGCCAGAAGCTTCCGCATTTCAAAGGGATTCTCGGCAAAGAGCTCCAGCCCAAAAAGCGTTTCGGCACAGAGCTCAGCGACTATGCAAAGATGGCAGGAGTGAAAGGCATCATACATTCCGACGAGGATCTTGACAAGTACAAGATCTCAAAAGATGAGCAGTCAAAACTGCACAAAGAGCTGAAGATGGAAAAGGACGACTGCTTTATCATGGTTGTCGCGCCTGAAAAGCAGGCAAAAAAAGCGCTGGAGAATGCTGTTTTCAGGGCAAACATGGATTATGTGCCTGAGGAAACAAGAAGGGCCAATCCGGATGCCACCTCAAACTTC
>SMTZ1_10025228_pt1 | contig 11953 bp, 15 predicted proteins | sample DeeMarSWOR136_30_FD_25667 | JGI IMG/M metagenome (IMG submission 25667) | reverse complement strand
AAGGGGCGACTCACCCGACACAAGGCGCTTCGCCTCTTGGACGTCGTCGAACTCTTGGGCGGCGTGGCGTCTAACAGACCTGGTGACGGAGACGCCCATTCCGATCTATCGAAGTTTAAGAAGCTGCAACTCGTCATCAAACGGCGGTTCTCATGGCGTACGAGGACATCTTGAACGAACCCATGGGCTTGAGCACGATCTCTACGTACTTGGCGCGATTGACGGATCAGGGCTTCTTGTCACGATCAGGCTCCCGTGTTAGACGCCGATACAAGATGAAGGAACGGCCCTCAATCCGGGAGAAGCAGAGAATCCCACCATGAACGGCAATTACCGATGACTTTTCATAAGTCCGACCTTGTATCCTATCCGAAAGACAGGTGAATAACTGCTTTTGGGACCATTAGTCCGTCGATACGTGACGCTTTCAGCTTCCCACAGCCGACGAGACTCGAAGAGAAGTCGACATCCTCAATAAAGTTTGATAACGTCACCTCAGCTTCAGGGAGGATCAAGTTGGCCGAGAGATGGATTAGCCAGAGCGAGAGCCTCCTGAAAGCGATAGAGAAACAATCCGCCAAAACGGAGAAGGACCGCCTAGAAGCAGTTCACTCCATGATTCTTGCCCTCAACGCCGTGGACCGGAGCCTCCACGGATGGCGGAGCTGGGTTGGAAGCCTCCGCCTCATGTCCCAGTTCACGGAGGACGAGCTCCGGGCGATGGAAGCGGGCCTCATTGAGCGGGTTCGCGCCTTCGTGAAATAATCTCCGTGGCTAGGAGAAAGAGACAAGAGCGGAGTGAAGCCAGCGGCGTGTACGTATAAACGGGTTTGGTAAAGCAGAACGCCAAAGAAACGATGGCGTCACAGGAAGGACGAAAGGCGGAAAAGGCCGAGGTTCTCCCGCTCAGTGCTGTGTGTGGTCAAGTTATCCCTTAGGATAAAGCAAAGAAACATAGGCCTTATAGCTTTCCAGCGTTTGCCCCTCTTTTCCTTGCTTTCACGGCATCTGTTTCTGTGTTATTAACATGCTTCCTACGCTCGCTATCTTATCCAATGACTGTTTGACCTAGAGTTTTACAGTGATATCCACGCTATTCAGGATGTCTTTAGACCTATTCCTTATCGTCACTTCTGTTACACCGGCTTCTGCAGCAACTTCTCTCTGCGTCCTTCGGTCGCTTACGATGATCGACGCGATATACATCGCTGCCGCGGCTAAGCCCATCGGTGTCTTTCCACTAATCAAGTGCATTTTCTTGGCAGCACGAAGAATATGTTGCGCCATGATTTCAGCGTTCCCAGCTAATCCTAGGTGGTTCGAAAGGCGGCTGATATAGTGTGACGGAGGAGGTACGGGGATGAATTCTCGTAACTCCTTCACGATGAACCGGTAACATCGCCCCATCTTCTTTCTGTCCAAGCCTGCAGACTTCGCCACCTCACCAAGCGATCGCATAACGCCACATTTTCGACAAGCGAGATAGACTGAAGCCGCAGCGACACCTTCGACGGAGCGCCCCCGTATCAACTGCTTCTTTAACGCCTTTATGTAGATGATGCTAGCTGTTTCCAAGATGGGTTGTGGCACGCTTATATTGGCGCATAATTTGGACATGCTGGCGAGGGCCATGGATAGGTTGCGTTCCCTCGAGTTAGAGACACGAACGCGCCTCTGCCACTTCCTCATACGATAGACTTGAGCCCGCTGTTTTGGTGACAGCTTTCTCCCAGCGGCGTCTCGGTTCCTTACGTCGATCGTGGTGGAGAGGCCCTTATCATGGATGGTAAAGGTAGATGGCATTCCAACACGCCGCCGTTTCTCCCGTTGTTCCTTGTTGAAGGCCCGCCACTCCGGCTCTCTGGCTGCTATTTTCTCGGCCACGACGAAACCACAGTCCATGCACACTCTTTCCCCCGTTTCGTAGTCCGTTATGAGGCGTTCGCTCCCACACTCTGGACATGTTTTCGATTGCCTCAGTCTTAGAGAGGGTCTAGAGGTCTCACGCCTCATTTTTCGTTTCTCACCCGTACAGTAATTCCGTCTAGTAGCCACCTACGCAAACGTGCGACGGTCTTCCAAACAGGTAGCTTGGCACCACTCGCTTCCTCCACGACCTTCAAACGGGGTAAAGCTGCTGCTTAAGGCACCAGATCCTACACGGAGACCGTTGCCTTGGATCACGGGTTGCGTCTTAAAGCCCCTATGTCCTAGTATCTTCTCCGATAACTCCCTTAGTCACGATTATAGGTTGGACAGCGTCTTCGCTGCTCGTATCGTTTTGCGGATAAGTTCTTCTCCATGTTGACGTCTGTGATCGGTGCCCCTCTTCTAAGGTCTCCAACGTTCCCTATCTCCCAACGTTCAGATGCATATTCATCTGAAAAGTTTGACGTGGCCATTCTCGATTCGCAGCGTGGCTTTCTCGTTAATCTTGTCGATGTTGTCGTCCCATAGTGTCAGGTATATGGAGGCCGTTTCGTCGCCAACCAACGCGTCGAAGATCCTGTGGGGTAAGTAGTCTCTCCTCGGCCTCACTTCTCTCACAGGCGTAATCGACACGATTTGGACGCTTGCGTTTACTTCCCGTGACCTCGGAGTCAGGTTCTCTATCTTCCTGAGTTCACTACGCGAAGAATCTTCACGTATCATTTATTAACCGTTCTAGTGGACCAGGTACTCTCATGACCCCTTTTAAAGGTTCTCAGCCTCCATCGATTTACCTTTGGCGTACTCGACTTTTAGCTGAAAACGGGTAATTCAGCATCCTCCTAGTTTACTAAACCTTATTTGCTTGGGAAATGAGGCCTCTTTTTGGGCAGAAGCGGAGTCAGATGGTATACGCATTAAGCATCATCCTCAGCGTCAACTTTTTTCTTGAGGGATTTGAATAGGGCCTTTAGTTGGCGCTTCATGAGTCGGGGGTTGTGACTCAGGCTCAGATAGTCTAAGAAGTCCTCAGTGGTCCGTATTATCTTCGTCTTTCCCAGCTTCTCCGTTTCGATCAACCCCATTCTCTTTAATTCTCGAATGTGTTGGTATGCGTGGCTTCCCCTAACCTTGGCTACACGGGACTGCACGACAGGTTGGTGGTACGCTATGTATGACAGGGTCTTCAGCGGACCGATCGAGAGTTGTGGACGCAGCGAAAGCCGTCTTACGTGTTGGGTATACTGAGGTTTTAGCTGAAGAGCGAATCGGTCCCCTTCAAGTTCAATCAATTCTAAGGCACCGTTATACTTGATATATTCGCTTGAGAGGAATCTAGCCAATTCTCTGATCGTTCTCTTAGACCGGGTCCCAATAATGGAGCCCAAGGTCTTGGTATCTAACGGGGTTCCGGCCACGTAGAGCGCCGCCTCGATCATACTAAGATTCTGCTTCTCTGTGTTTTGAGAACACGTCTTCTCTTCACTCCTTTTGGAAGATCATATAGTTGGTTGCCTAGCGGCCCAACAACCCAACAGACCCCCATCTGTTATCTGCGTCTTCTTCGTCTTCTCCTGCTAAAGTTTTGCCTATTCGCAAGCATTCTCCGATATCTTTGGAGGTTACTTCTCCTAGGACCTAGGCTCTCTTTGCTCTTTTCTGCTTTTATTTGAGGCGTTTGATTTCTAACCTTTCCTGCCTTGGTCAAGGAACCATGTGTTGGCATGCTGTTTCACCTCCTCAGTCTTCGTCATCGCGCTTCTCAACACTGAACATTATCACTATAAAACAGATTATCGAAAAAAGGATGAAGAGTATGAAGTCTGTGCCAAGGTCAAACACGATTTTTTCACCGTTGATGATGGTCGCCAGGTACAGGGTTGTGGCTGTCATCAAGTCAGCCAGGGCTGCTAGCGAGTTGAAGGGGTATCTGTCCTTCTCCACCGTATCTCTCAAGAGTCTTCTCGTCTTCTGCTTCTCCCGACAATCTATTTACCTGTCCACATAAGTATATTCTATGTTTTATATATGTATCTCATAATATTTTTAAGTGGGCATCGGTACATACCCTAATACAGTTATCGAAAAATCGTGCACAGCGTCATCATCATGCACTAGTTGTCGGATACTCGAAGCTTCCTTCGGCACCATACACCGTAGACCACGCCTGCTGCGAATAGAATATTAGAGTTAGAGAGGTTGAAGAATGTTTACCCACCTTCGAATTCTTTTCCTAGAGCCTCAACCCTGCATAAGAGCCCTCAAGTATGCCTATGCCCTGAGATCTGCTTTAGGTAAGCGGCTCTCCCTCTGTCTAGGATATACAGGGTACTCACTGGATCAAATCTACGGATATGGTGACGAATGCTTTGACCAATTAGTCAAGCTGGATACCGACGCACTCGATCAAGGCATCCACAGCCTCACTAACGACTTTGAGCCCACGCTCATCCACAGCCATAATGCACCAAATACGTTGACGTTGTCAGCACTTAACGTAGCGGACGATGTCCCAATAATCCATGACGTCCATGAGGTTCTATCTGTTCACAATTCGGGGTTCGAAGCAGACGATGATGCCAAAGTCTTGTCAAAATATTGCGAGGAGGAGAGGCGAGCAAACGAAAAGAGCGATGGACGGATCTACCCCACCGACGGTATCAGGGCGTACATTCAGAACCATTACGACGTCGACGCGGAGAACGACTTGGTCTTTCCCAACTACGTTTCCGAATCGGTGATGCCTCGACACTTTCGAGAGAAGCGCTCAACGAGGGATGGGGACGTGCATATAGTGTACATCGGATGCATCACAAGCGTCGTCGAGGGAAGCCACTACGACCTCCGAAAAATCTTCCAAGCCATCGCCGCTCACGGAATGCACATCCACATCTATCCCACCAGCAACCTCATCACGATGAGCAACGACGCCTATAGGAGACTGGCCGCATCAAATCCATACATACACTTGCATAGCCATCTAGATCACCAAATGCTGCTCGAAGAGATTACCCAGTACGACTTCGGCTGGTCAGGCTTCAACGGTTCTGAGAACAAGACGCACTTAGATATTGCCCTCCCCAATAAGGTCATGGAATACGTGGCCAGTGGACTACCTGTTCTGGCCTTCCCCCACAAAACGATACAGCAATTCATAGAGACCCATGGCGTGGGCCTAGTCTTCAGCGACATCGACGAGCTCGAAGCAATTGTGAAGAACGAAGATCTATCCAAAATAAGGAAGAACGCCTTAACCTCGCGCCAGCAATTCGCCATCGAGAACCAGATCCCGCGAGTCGTCCGTTTCTACAAGAAACTCCTGGATACAAACTAAGGCGCGCAGCGATTCAACACGTTAGCTAGTTAAACAGGACAGAAAAGTAATCGCTTCGATGGGAGGTCTACTACCATGAATTCGATTAGAACGATACGTGTCGGTGTTATCGGAGCCGGTTTTTGGGGGCAGAATCACATCCGTGTCTTCTCCGAGCTTGGCAACATTGAACTGGTCGCCGTGTGCGACATCGATCCCCGTAGATCCAAGGCCATCGCCGAGAAGTACCGGGTCAAGCCATACACGAGCGTCGAAGACCTCCTAAAGAGGGAAGACATCGACGCTATCGATATCTGCACGCCCACCACCACCCACTACCCAATAGCTATCGCCGCCATTGAACACGGAAAACACGTTTTCGTGGAGAAACCCATGGTTAGTACCTCAGGGGAGGCGAAGGACCTTCTAGCGAAGGCTGAAGAGACGGGTTTGCACGTAATGGTCGGGTTCATCGAACGGTTTAATCCTGGAGTTCAGAGAGTTAAGCGTCTTATTAAAAGCGGTGCTCTAGGTGAGATTGTTCTGGCATTTGCCAAGCGGGTAGGGCGCTGGCCGGAGCGAATTGGCGACGTAGGGGTTGTAAAAGACACCGCGATCCACGACTTTGACATCATGCGCTTCATTTTTGACCACAAGCCGCGGAGCCTCTACGCGAGAATGGGGCGTTTAGGACACAAGTTTGAGGACTACGCTCACATCGTACTCGGCTTCAACGGGATTCAAACAGGCTTCGTTGAGGCTAATTGGCTGACGCCCCACAAGATAAGAACCCTGACCGTAACTGGCGAGGACGCCGTTGTGACCCTCGACTATTTGACGCAGGAGATCACCATAGAAGACTTTGAGAAGATGATGAAGCCGACCTACAAGTGGGAAGAGCCCTTGGTGTTGGAGTTGAAGGATTTCGCGGAGAGCATTCTAGAAGACCACGATCCTAAGGTCACGGCAAGGGATGGGTTGAGAGCTTTGGAGATCGCTGAGGCCGCCATTGAATCCGCTCGTATCAACCGAAACGTCGAGATGAAAACCTGATACATTTTAACTTGGTAAACAGTGTGGAAGGTCGATGTTTGATGTCTATGCTTGAGAAGTTCTTTACTTACGAAGTACTGTATTTAGTCATCTTCAGCCTCGCGATCGGAGTGGCTATCTTCATCGTTAGGAAACTCGTGAACAGAAGCCTCATCACGTTCTCCGAGAAGACTGGGCTGGAGAAGCACGTGCAAAACATATTACGCATGGTCTCAAACATCGCGATCTACGCCCTAGGCGTTACGGTTCTTCTTCAAAGCCCTGACCGGGGCCGCCGTCGGCTTTGCATCGACACAGACCTTGGGCAACTTCTTAGCCGGCCTCTACATCATGATAACTAGGCCTTTCAAGGTAGATGACTACGTGAAGCTTGGTGCTGTTGAAGGCGAGGTCAAGGAGATCAGCCTGAACTACGTGAAGATATACACGCCGACATACACTTTAATGGAGATTCCCAACAGAACCGTACTCAATAGCTCTATAATCCGATGTATGAATGATGAAGGCATAGACTACTCCTTTCCCATGTCCTTTGCAAGCAAGGTGTATTCAACCAGTTGGGTACGCTTTTCCGACTTAAGTGACCACATCGTGAAACCCGCCATCGAGGCGTTCTGGATCAAGCATTTCCCAAGGGCAAGGCAAGGCTTCTATACGATTTGCAGCCCGAGCTGCAGACAATGATTCTAGAAAGGTTGGACGACTATCGCGAAAAGGAAGGAGTGAAACCGTGATAACCCTAAACCACCGCAGTAAAAGGGCATAGGGCGCGGTCGCCAGTGAACGGGCTGGTTTCTAATACTGATTCCTGTCGGAAAGGAAGACGTCTACAGGATGAAGGTTACGAAACGACGAAAGATAAGTCCTAACTTGCTCGACCTCGGCCTTAAAGGCGAATTACTCGACGTTATTGGTAGAGCCTTGACGTATTACGGGGCCATGAAGTTGAAGAGAGACTTGAATAATGATAGAACAAAGAGGGAAGCAGAGGAAATAGTGTATTGAGTTGAGGAGGAGTGAGGGATACTATGAGCGTGTGTATGCGTCCTACGAAAAGCGTTGGTTACTGGGGTTCCGGTGTGAAGTACCTGAGGGAATAACGATGAACGTCTTGTTCCTGCGTCCTCAGCCTGCCATACGAAGTTTGAAGTTTGCTCTTGGCTTTCGAAGCATTGATGCGGACCTTCGTCTTTATCATGGCTACACGAGTAAGACCGTGACCGAGTTCTATGGATACGGCGACGAATACTTCGAGGGCTTCATCAAGCTGGACTTAAACAATCTTGAGGACGACATTCAAGAAGCCGTGTTTAGGAATCACATCGACGTCATACACAGTCAAAATGCTCCCGACTTTCTAACCGTTTCCGCGATAAAGGCTTTTGACGACGTGCCTGTCATACATGACAATCAAGACGCGATCTCCCTACGGAAAACTCCCTATTATCTAGGCGCGGATGTAGTGCAGCAGTTGGTGGACGAGAGAACTGCGAACACGGGGTGCGACGCTAGGATACACGCTGTCAGACAAGGATGGACAGGTACATATCGTCTATGAGGGAACCCTTGCAAGCCTCGCGGGCGACCATTATGACCTGAGAAAAATCTTCCAAGCCATAGCACGTTATGGCATACATGTCCACATCTACGACTCCCACTCAAACGAGGATTACCAAAAACTGGCTGAAGACAATAGCTTTCTTCACTATCACGGTCACCTAGACCCAAGAACCTTGTCCGAGGAGATGACCCAGTACGACTTCGGATGGTCAGGCTTCAACGTCACCAAGAACAAAGCACACATAAACGTTGCGTTACCGAACAAGACGTTTGAGTACCTCGCATGCGGCTTACCCGTACTCTCATACCCCCACGAAGCTCAGAAAAAATTCATACAGAAACATGGGGTCGGCTTGGTCTTCAACGACCTGCACGAAATGCAAGAAAAGCTGGCAAATACTAACCTAGTACAGAAGATACGTGAAACTGTTACTCGGAAGCGGTTCTGCTTTACCGTTGAGAGAAACATCCACAAGATTATGGATCTTTATCACTACGTGACAGCTCACTAAGACGACATAGTACATAGGCTTACAAAGTCATCCCGCGTCGTAGCCCTCGGCGTTAATGGATCTCTACTTCTGCGCCTACGACGTATCCCGGTAGACCCTTCTTGAACCGCGCTCTCACAACACCTCGCCTTCCGTGAACGCCGGTGATTTTCCCCCTGAGAACAGTACCCGTCGGGCTTCGCCAGAGTACGTTTCTGCCGATGTACTGTGCTGCCGTATCCCGTGTGTCAACGTGTTCGATAGTAAGAAGTATCTGTTTATTCCGCTGAGTATGTAATCCGCCCCTATATCCCATGAAAACCGCCTTTTCCACGCTAATTCACCGCCTTACACCCTTTCGTAACCCGAGACCCAGATGTTTGTTAAGGCCTTTATACCGGTTTCGGACAGTGACCTCCGTCACCCCCGCCACCCTCGCGAGCTTCCTCTGAGTGATTGCTTCGCCATTCATGAACGACGCGATGTAGAGCGCTGCCGCTGCTATGCCTACAGGGCCCTTTCCCACAATAACCTTCATTTCCTTCGCTTTCTGCAGAAGTTCTATGGCCAAGGTTCCTGTCTTCTGGCTAAGCCCCGCCTTCGACACGATCTTTGGAACGTATTTGGCTGGGTAGTCCACGGGCATCGTTAGGTTGAGTTCACGTCGAATCAGCCGATAATTTCTCGAAATCTCTTTTCGACTCCTCGTGCTTGCTCTCACCACGTCCTTGAGGGGCCGCGGCGTTCGGGTTATCCGGCAGGCTGCGTAGAGGGCGGCGGCGGCGATACTCTTAATGCTGCGGCCGCGAATCAACCCCTTATCCAAGGCTTTTCGATAGATGAGGGCGGCGTGCTCTGCAACACTTCGGGGGACATGTAACTTATCTGATAGTCGTGTGAGGACGTTCATGGCCTGGGAGAGGTTTCGCTGGACCGAGGAGTGCATTCTGCTTCGAAGGTTCCACCGACGTAGTCGTATCATTTTGAGCCGGTCTTTTAGGGGAAGTGCTCTGCCATACGCGTCTTTGTAGGGTTGGAAGGTCGTGGAAAGACCTTTATCGAATTGGTTCAGGGACGTGGGGGCACCGGTGCGGGCCTTCGAGCGTCGCTCTTCGAGCGTAAAAGCCCGCCACTCCGGCTTTTGGTCAAGAATTACATCGCTGATGACCAGTCCACAGGTCTTGCACACAACTTCGCCTGAGCCCTGATCAGTAATCCATTCAGTGCTTCCGCATTCAGGGCATTTTCGAAGCTGTAGTGCTCGCTGGCTTTTAGCTACCTCTACCGCATTAAGCATAGATCCACCTCGGGGCCTCGCCGATCATCTCACGTATCTTTTTTTGAATCGCCTCAGAAGGTCTGATGGGTCGGTCGTAGATTTTCACGTACCCCCTTGAGCTGGCCTGACTCACGACCGAACCCTCATTTTCCACTTGATTAGCAGGCACTGTCATAGTGCCTCTCATCCAGATAAGGCCAAGGAGTAGCTGGTAGATTCTCGTCAAGCGCGGGGGTATCTGAATTACAGCATACCATTTCTCTGCAAACTCGATGCCCATCAAAGTGATCACTACGTATCGTTTGCGCTCAACTCTACGCATCTTAGGCATGCGCACTCTGATTCGAATCATTCTTGTTACCCTGTAATTTGCGTGTTACAAAGTCTCTGCGTTGCTGATGCCCTGACCCGAGCTTGACTGGTTCGGCTATCTCAGGTGTTGCCTCACGGAAGGAATACCCCTGTTCTCTTCTCGCAGCCTCGTCATTAGGACATCTTGAGAGGTCCCCAATTTTACTCCTATGGGATCACGATCCTGCCTTTTTCCTTGAAGCGAGGATCGATATCCGGTATCCGCTCCTTTCCCCCTTTGGCTGAGCGCTGTGCGATGGCATGAAGATCTGTCTCGGACTTCTTATTGGTCAGCGACGAACTCTATCGAGAGGCCTGATAACGATACCGATATCCATGACTGGAATATCAGCTACGCGACATCGTGATTTGATTGCCTCGATTTTTTCAGTAGCTGTTGGGGCAAGCCATGTTCCACAAAGCTTCACGACGCCTCGTGCGCCTCGTCCTGTCTGCCATGGTCAGGGATAGTATCCGCGAGTGCGAAGATCCATCTTGACGGCCTCGAGGACGTAGTCGTTGCGCGATCGGAACCCCCACTGCCCGCTTTCTATGACCCTGTCAATTCTTTCAGCGATCTCCTTAGGAATCCCTACTGAGATCCAGACACCCCTTCCCCTCAGCTTCGGCGACGTCTTATATCACCCGTAACACGTTTATGATATATACATGCTTTACTGGTGCGATATACTTATAAGTGGTCCTGCATATAAATGTTTTGATTAGACAGAACGTGAGGTGACAAAACTGCCAAAATGGTTCGACATCGCTGAGCAACGCCTTGGGCCTGGTGACGAAGTGGAGCACAGTTGGCCTGGAACATATAATGAGCATAGCGGTTATGTCGTGTTCTCAAAGGAGAAACTGCTCTTCGTGGAAGAGGAGGGATTCGTGTTCAAGACGGGTACCCTGCTCTTAGAGACGACGTATGACAAAATCGGCAAGGTAACCGTTAGAAACGATAATCTTATGGTCCTTACTATGGATGATGGTGCAAAGCACCAAATTGCGACACCGTATCTCTCCGAAGCCAAAAAAGCCCTGCAAGACGCGATGGCTTAGCGACGAAACACACTCCGAGGTGACACGTTTTGGCGAGTCCCTCGTAGCGTTAAATACTCGCAATCGTCACATAACTGGAAAGCGTTGATACGGTTCGCTTCTCATTTTCTCATATACGCCTGTCCCGCGGGCATGCGGTATGGACAGGGAATCGACGAAGCGGATAAAGTATCTCTTTGGGCTGTTGATGGAACTATAATCCCGTAATAATCATCGCCCTCTCCTATATTCCAGCTGAAAATTCACCCCTTATTCACCGTATGTAGAAAAAATCCTTTTTCAGGATCGACGTAAAAAATGACTCGAAGCGAAGCTACGAAGAAGTATGGCAAGGGTAGCCGACCCTGCCGGCGGTGTGGCGCCTATGGCGCGATTATCCGGAGGTACGGCTTGAACCTGTGCCGTCAGTGCTTCAGGGAAGTAGCGGAGAAGCTTGGATTCAAAAAGTATTCTTAGACAATGAGGAGAGAGGGGGACGTTCCCTAGCTAGTACGTGGAGGCTTAGTATGGTCAAGCGGAAAAGAGACATCATAGTTACAAGCGGGAAGAGAAAGACTGCTATCGCTCGCGCCGTCCTCAAACCCGGTAAGGGCAGGATCAGGATCAACAAGGTTCCCCTTGAAATTCATACGCCCGAGGTAGCGAAGTACAAGATCATGGAGCCGTTGCTCTTGGCGGAGACGTCTTGGAGGAAGGTGGACATAGCTGTGAACGTCCGAGGCGGGGGCTTCATGGGCCAAGCTAGCGCCGCGAGGATGGCCATCGCTCGAGGGTTGGTGGAGTGGACCGGGAGCGCCGTCCTCAAGAAGCGGTACGTGGATTATGACCGGTCGATGCTTGTGGGTGATCCTCGAAGGAAGGAGGCCAAGAAGTTCGGTGGTTCAGGGGCGCGAAGTCGGAAGCAGAAGTCCTACC
>SMTZ1_10015511_pt1 | contig 11954 bp, 12 predicted proteins | sample DeeMarSWOR136_30_FD_25667 | JGI IMG/M metagenome (IMG submission 25667) | reverse complement strand
CTACGCTATCTCCTCTGCAATAGGTATAGTGTTTCTTTTGTTGATAACTGGATTCTTCGGAATGATACAAACGCCGATCCAAAATTTTGTTGACCTGCCAATCGCGGTTGCTATCACGCTGATAATCTCGGCTGTGCCTCCTGCCCTTGTGCACCAAAAGATTGCGAGTAGAAAAGCGAGCATGGAGCGTGGTATCTCTAATTTTCTTAGAGACCTGACGGAGACAAGAAAGACTGGGCTTTCTCCAGAGGCGTGTATTGCGAATCTTTCGGATAGGGATTATGGGGCATTCTCTAAGGAGCTGAAGAAGATGTCATCTGATATTGGTTGGGGTATTCCCATGCGGAATGTGATTATGGAGTTTGTGAAGAAAACTAAGAGTTGGATGTCCCAGATTGTAATGTTCTTGCTCTTGGAGGCTGTTGAGTCGCTTGCGAGATTCAACAATATGACTCAGGAAGTTGAGAAAGAGAAGAAGATGAGTGTTCGACCTTACATGATTATGCCTTACTTTGCTGCAATATTGCTGGTGGCAACGACGCTTATGACGCTGATCTTTACTACTCAGACGGTTGGTATGGCGGACACTGAAACTGCTTCGAGTAATCTTGAGAGTCTTACGTTGATTTTCACAGTTTCGGTGGTTACTCACTGCTACTTGATTGGTTTGGTGGCAGGCAAAATCAGCGAAGAGTCTTTAGCTGCTGGTTTCAAGCATTCTGCTCTGCTTGTGATTATCGCCGTTGTTGCATCGAAGGTTGTTCCTATGATGGTTTAGGGAGGAAAAAAGGAGGAGAGTTTGGTAGTGTTCGGCAACTTTCGCAAGATAGGTTCAGATAAAAGGGCGATTAGTCCAGCTATCTCTACGGTTGTTATAACTGGCGCCATGATTGCTATTCTGAGTGTTGCGTTGGTTTTTGCCAACAACCTTTTATGGTCCAGAGTTGCGGAGGGTGACTTTGATTCTTCAAAGCAGTTGATGCAGTCTTTGGGTCTTCAGATAGATGATGTGGCGTGGACTACGGGGCGCACAGAGTCGATTCGTTACGCGACCCAGTATGGAGATATCGAGTTCAAGTCTTCGGTACTAACTTACAATGTGTCTGTTGTAACCAGTTCAGGCTCATCTGAGTTTTCAAACACGACCGGAGCTCTAATGTTTAATATTCCGACATCCCGATATTCGATAAGTGATGATTACTGGGAAAGGATCTTCCCCAAGACGGATGAATCTCTTACCTTGACAGGCACTTCTGCTCCTGTCGCGCGAGTGTTTGCTATTGAGAGGACACCTATGCCTGATGGAAAGTACATAAGAGTAGTTACCGCCCCATCGATTAGGGTTCTTTTCTCTTCGATTAACGCTTCCGACAATACATACTATGTCCGGATGTATCTTCCAGTTCTTAGTGCAGTTGAATCTCCTAGATTATCTCAATCCATTACTTTGGCTGGCGAATCGGTTAAAGCCCACACCCTAAACGATGTTCAGAGCATCAGTGTTACTGTCGATTTTCCGAGAGGTACTTCAGACGCTTTTGATTCTGCCTTCTTCAATTTTCCCGCTGTCAACCAAGATATCACTATTCCTTCTGGATATGACAATGTTGTTTTGGAGCTTTATCTCAGTGAGGTGTCGGTTGGGTTTGGAGTTAGTTAGTGAAATTGTGAATCGAGGAGGCGTGAATGTTTGCCGAGTGTGACGATTGAGTATGTTATACTGATTCCGTTGCTGTTCACTCAGGTGTTAGTGTTTCCTTTTGTGGCGAGTACAATTACATCCAATTGGCAAGACTCCCAGAGAGATGTCGAATTGCAGGACGCTGCGAATCATCTGGCGAGTACAATCCAGCAGCTCTATCTGACTATAAATCGGGATGAGGTTTTGGAGTGTACCGTAACTCAGGCTTCTCCAGTTCCTAGAACCGTTGGTTCTTATCCCTATGATGCTACGGGTTCGCTGAGCAGTCTCTCAGCAAATTCTACTCGATTTCTGTCGGTTACTTTGACTTTGGATGAGGTGGGTAATACGGCTACGGCTGCGGCTGTGCTTGGCCCTAATGTGAGCTGGACAGATTCAAGTCTGCGGAGTACCTCTACTGACGCTTACATTAAGGTGCAGAAATTTTCTAATGGCACAATTGATTTTTCGTTTGGAGGCTCTGGTTAAGTGACAGGGGCTACTATAGATCACATGATTTCGCTTACGATTCTTATAGCGGCGCTGTTAGTATCCATGTTGATATTTAATGGCCTGTTTGCGGCTGCAGTTGACTATGACCGCAACCGCCAAGTCGCCAACAAAGCCATCGACATAATGAATACAATCTGCCTGTCCCCGGGAAGCCCCATAGACTGGGGAGAAACGAATGATACTTTGTTAGGTTTTGGTCTGCAAGACCCCGAAGTTGGCGGATATACCTTAAGTCCATACTCCATAATGAGGTTGAATACAGGTAGTTCTTCTGGCGGTAGCCAAATTGTTTACTATCCTAAAACGGATTCATACTACAATAACATCAGCGCTAACTATGGACATGGTGTACTCATTCCCTTAGGCGATTGCGTTAACTATACAGATGCTGCGGAACTGTTAGGGGTAAACGGAACATACGGTTTCAGCATCGATATTATACCGATTTTGGAGGTTAGCGTCTCTCAAGTTCCGGTTAGTCCTCCACAGAATCACTTGATTCTCAAAGTTGACGTAAGGGGTTCAGGATTACCTTTGAGTGGTGCGACATTGAGTTACAGTCTCTTTCATGTGGGAAAAGGTTCTACTTATCCTTCAATTGCCTCGTATTCTGGAGTTAATCAGACTGACTCCTCTGGCTCAGCAGTTATAGAATTTGATGAAGTGGATGAATCGAATGATGCATACTCCTTCATTGTATACGTTAGTATTGGCGGAGTCACTGGTAATGGATATTATACTCACAATACTCTTGGCGATGACCATCAACTTGTTATTCCTTTCATCGAAGATTATGATCAGGGAACCGTCATAATTGCCCACAGCTGGGACGTTCAAGGAGCTGGAACCCCTCCAGTACCTGAGATCAAGTATAATGCTACTTTTTTTGCTTTGACCTCTGACTTTCAGTTCCAACAGATTGAAATAGTAAATTCTACAGGTCATCTGCTTTATGGTTGGGGAAATCCCTATTTCGTAACGCAGCTTCCCGTTTCTGAAGTTGGACTTCTGGTAATTTCATACAAGCGGGATGCAACTCGAATGGGAACTGTTATTATGCCTTGGGGTATTGGCACTCTCGGAGTTGCCACCTCTTTTGACAGTGGATTCGGTTCTAGTGGTTATGATTTTGTTGCTACTGAGCTTAGGCAGGTGACGATTAACGGTGTTTCATATCAGTTGAAGGTGTCTACCTGGAGTTTGAGTGGCTAAGAAGGGAGGGTTGATGGGCGTTGATGAGAACTATTGAAGTGCTTTTCGTGATTGTAATCCTGCTTTCAGCCTTCCTTATCACAACTTACTTTGCTGTTTTGCCTTCGCCCAGTCAAGCCTTTGGAACCAACCTGCGGGAGCTGTCTCAATCCACTCTAGAAACCTTAGATGCAAACGGGGTATTGAGTGCGACAGTCTTTGAGGACCCAAATGACCCTGCTTGGGCAGACCTCCAAAGGGCTCTATCTGCCTCTCTTCCACCCAACATGGTCTATAACCTCAGCATTTATGACCTTACAGCAGATTCTCAAGGTGTCGTAACCTATCAATTAACAAACTCAATCTCAGACGCCAGCTTCGGAGCAGATTCAGATGCTGCTTCACTCATGGTTACATCCCCAAATGTCACCTTCACCCAAGACCCACAAAAAGTGGGAGAAAGCACAGGACAAAACATCACCATGTACATCCTGAACTGCAACGACGCAAACGGATGGTGGATCACAGGCTACACAGGCCAAAGCCTCGCTGAAGATGTCTACAACCTTCTTTCTCCATACTTCACGACGACTGTTCTCCTAAACAGCACCGCCGACCTCCAACTTCTTTTAGAAAATTCTCCTGCTTTAGAAGGAACTATAGAAAATGCTGTTGTCGTGAACACGTTTGGGGAAGCCGTTCCTATTCCGGATGATTACTGTGAAGGAGGTTCACATGAAAGTGATGGCTACTCTGGGGGGTCATACGCAAAATATTTTCACACTCTTGGCAGTCTAACACGGCAACATAATTGGACTTGGACGAGTATAGTAGGCTACCCATTCTATTATGTGACTAACACGAACTATTTTGATTTTGCCCAAAACGGTTACGGGATTTACGGAATGGAGGACGTTAGAACAGCAGGTGTTAACGCCTTTCTCCAAGGCTTAGATGGCGCAAGTTACAGTTACAATGATGCTGGCACTGCAGCAGGGGTGGGTGGTGTTCAATTTACTTCTGAGGCGCTTGAGCGCTGCAACTATTATGGTATCTACCCATTTCCAAATCAGACAGCGAGCCGCGCACTCAATCAATCTATCGAGGGTATCTACCACTTAGATCGTTTTGCTTCTGTATTTAAACTCAAGAACGGTCGTATTGCTGCTGCAACCTTTAGGCATCAGGATGGTAGTGGAGCGCTTACGGCGATAGGGCTTACAAGGATTCCAGATATACGAGTTACCGCTCTAGCTCTCCTAATGTACTATAACCCAACAGTCTACAAAAGTGAGTTCGGAGCAAGCGGCACATCAAGGCTCGTTACTCTGCAACTTGGTCAACAAGGAGGAACCTAGAATTATGAAAACCAGTAGAGCAAATAAGGGTCAGTTCTCCGTAATCGCGGCGCTACTAGTTTCCGTAATTCTAGTGACTGCTGTCATATCAACTTACACTATGGTCCGTCACGCTCCCCTACAGGATTCGCCCAAAGTCTTGACAGCTATAGGAGAAATGAACGCAGACATCAAACAGATTTTGGACTTCACCGTTGGATACTACGGCTCAATCCTGAAAGTCACAGGTAACTCAACATATGCGAGGGGCCTCACAACCAGTTATCTATCCAGCGGATTAGTCAACATCGCTCGTTCACATCCGGAATGGAATCCGTCCTTCGAACTCAATTCCCAAAAAGTTTCAACTCGCTGGTTTATGCCCGTAAGCTACAGCAGAGGAAGCATCAACATAACCTATTCGTTAGAGGCTCTTGGAATTGAAGGTGTCATATTTACAACATCTTCTGCCTTAAGCGTGGAAATGTTAAACTCCTCCTCCCCCGATATAGCTAGAATAAATGTCACTCGCGATAATAGCGAGCCTGAATTGGGATTAAATTACGAAAACTTCTGGTTCTACAAATACAATTATGACGACTCAACTTGGGAACTGGTCAATCCAAACCCAACTGACGTAATAATCTCTTCCAATGGCACATACACCATAACAATCCCTTCAGGAGTAAATCAAGACGCATATTCGGTACAAGTTGAAGACGATCGAGGTTTAATTGTATCCGCCTTTTATTCACTAGAATCTGTTGTTTCAGCATCAAAAATTCCCCATTACACGTACACTTTTGATTGGGATGCTAGTGGTATGCTTGACATCTACCAAGATCTATCCACGGACAACTTTGCTATTGAAGTTCTCCAGAATGGAACACTAAAATGGCTTGGGCAACCCCTAGAGCTAACCAGTAATGAGAGACCTATTCCACCCGTTGCCATCAAAGCCTTTCACGTTAACGCAACGATTGGTGGCATCACTCAAGAGGTGCCATTCCAAGTGGAGGACTGGGCATCAGACTACATGGTTCCTCTTGGACTCTCTAGCAACCAAAGTATCTTCAACAACAATAATATGCTAGTGTTTCTGGTCAATGACACTGTCGATGAAATTACCTTGTGGTGGGATGGAGACGACGAAGTAATCCAGACACCTTACGCTTGGGAAAACAAATACTTCAACGATGATGTACTAACCGACCCTGATAATGGGCAATTATCAAATGGACTCTTAGATTTGACTGTTTCAATAGTTGATCCTTTCCCCTTCGGAGACCCCGAATTCAGGGTAACGTCGACCATGGGAGGTTCCACATGCACAGCAGAATTCTTGCGAATCAATAATGAATCTCCCATTTTCTGGGCGGATACAGCTTACGTGATTTATGATGGTGTCGTGAGAGATATATTCCAGCAAGAACCAGAATATCGCGACGGAGCTCCAGGTTGTCCTAACTTCTATGCACAGGTATTCTTGACTTTGCCAGCTAACACACCCTACTATACGTATACCGCAAGAATAATCTTCGTGGACTCTGAACAGAGCAGAGGCATTTTAGATTTGAGTGCCGTCCAACTCGCGGGTCTCAGCGGAACGCTGCTGACAGAGGATGGAACAGATGGAGTCTACCCTCTTAATTCCACTTCTGCAGATCTGTTCTATGATGGTTATCCAACGGGCTGGGATCACCATTGGAGCCAAATAAGCTCAGGAAACTCGGGAGCAGGACTCATGTTCACTAACGCCACCAACCAGAACCTTTACCTTTTCGACTCCATGGCAGGCAACAAGACGGGAGCTCTTAATGTGTTTAGTTCGGGCATCGAATTTAACCCTGTGGAGGATGGGTTAAGCCACCCTGTCATCGGCTATACTGATGCTTTGGAGGTGACTTGGTCTGGGGCTGTTGTGACCTTCAATAGTGAACCCATCTATACCAGCTCTGCAAATGAGCATGTTGGTCTTTGGGTTATGGTGGAGTATCCCCCAACTGTAGGGGTAAACTGAGTTGATGTTTGGTTGCAAATAAAATCCTCTGAAACTCCAGGAGTCACTATTCTTCTTGTCGGCATCGTTCTCCTGTTAATTACCTTTATTGTTGCCTGCATTCATCTGTATGGGGAAATCAGTGTACTGCCGGTTCCCAGCCTCATGGCTTCTCTTGGGGAAGGTTTTTCTCCACTCATAGAAGCCGCTATCCGAGTTATGTACCTAGGGTTGATGGGCTGGATCGCCTCGATAGTAATCGCTAAAGGATTAGCTGCCCTCTTACGAGGCCAAGCTATTAGACAAAAGAATAGCCTCCCAAAGCCACAAAAGCCGGTAATCAGCGAATAGGGAAGTCTCAGAGAAAACATCACGTCATAGTTTCTACCTTTTGAGATGAAAGAACTTTGTTTTTTTCCTACGAAATTTTCCCAAGTTCAATGTTTTATGTGAGGAGTGAGCTAAGCAGAATCCACACAATGTCACCGTAGAATAATGCAACGATTAGGCCTGCTGTGATGAAGATGAGGAGGGGCAAACCTGGAGTAGCCCACACTCCGCCCTCGAGCCTTTCCTCTTTTACGTTCTCTACTATTCTTGAGAAAATCTCTTCCCGCTCCTCATCCCTCGGAAACACCAACAACTTTCTCTTCGCCTCTCCCTCCTCGTTCACCTCCACGTCCTCAAGAGGATACAGGTGACCCGTCTTCAACTTAGACAATTTAACCTTGTAACCGCTTACAAGCGCCAGAATTTTGCGACCAACAGACTCGGTCTCCAAACCATCAAAGACACTCCCCCTGTTTCTAGCCTTCCAGAACAGATTACGGAGAAGCGCATAAAACACGGTAAAAGCACCCAACAGAACGCTGTTACTGAAGATTGTTAGAGGAAATAATGGAGAAAATAACCCTGCGGGCTGTGAAAGAAGATGACTGGGATATACGGGTAAAGCTAGAGCAATGCACATCAGCGCCTTAGCATCTGCTCCCCCGAAACCACCCGCATAGAAAACTGCTATAGCTAAAACCGAGGTTACAGCAAAAGACAAAACATAGGACTGCAAAAGTTGAAGAGGCTGAGGGTCCTAGGATGACCCAAACTTTGTTGCTTACTTCTCTGGTTTTCCAGTCGCTCCAAGAAGCATAAATCAGAAAACTGACACACAAAAGAATTCGGGCGCCGTCAAGTATCTGGTTCACGCTAGATCATCTATCCGTGTCTATGTGAAAATGGAGATTATAAAAATTATAGGTTAGTTTTCTTCGGAAAGAAGGGAAAGAAGGGAAGGAAAGAGTGCAGTTAAGCCTCTTCACTGAACGGAATGCTCATTCCTTCTTCAGTGACCACTTTGAAGTAGTATCGTGTTCCACTAGTCCACGAAAGGTCGAAAGTAATTTTCAAGGACGAACCTTCGCTGACCATTTGTGACGTCGGGTCGTAGGTTACTGAACTAACTGGCTGTAGATCTGAAGATGATGTGCCTTGATAGACTTCCACAACCTTCGCGTCGGCTGTTCCAGAATTTCTTATGGTGATGTCGACTTTAAGTCCTGAGGCGTTGTAGTATCTTACGTTTTCAAGACTTAGCAACGCTCCTGCCTGGTCTGATGTGGATCCTGTAAAGGTCATAACCCATGCGTAGGTGACTATGACGGCTGCGACGGCGATGACGATCAAGAGTAGTGTGGCGAGGATTGGTGAGATTCCCTTTTTCGATTTTAACATGGTTCTCATTATCGACTTCTCCTTTGCCCAGAAACTTTGGGGTCACAATATTTAACAAATATGAAACGGAAATATGTATTACCCATAAATGTTCAATTCAGATTCCAAATGTGGTTTAAGCTTACAAAAAAGTGTGCAGAACAAACATTATCGTGTATTTGCTAACCATCATAACTTTCAATATTTCCACCGTTTCAGCGACCAAAATCGCTGAAGAGTGCTACTCATCTGAAGAGGTAATCTGATTGACGACTTCAAAAACTAGCGGGGGCGTTAAGGTTCTTTTTTCCAAGCTGACCCCAAGCAAGCTTTCCAGGAATCCGCACCAAAACTCTGAGTTGCTGATGAGCGGCGTTCTAATTATCACAAATCTGTCTTTAAGGTAGAAGTCACCGAAACCCTGAACACGCAGCCTCTTAAAAACATCAGACCATCTTTCCCTCTTTACAGTTTCTATGTCTATGCTGGCTTCCAGAGAAACTTTGGTGATTTCCCCGATCTTTTGTCCAACCTCTCTCCACTTCTCTTTGGGGATGTAGCTTAGAAGAACATCGAGGAATTCGACGTTTAGGAAGGCTACGCGGCTGATGCCTATGTAGTATTCTCCGGGGTATTTCCAGTCGTAGATTCGCATGCTTCGGTAAACGTCAAGCATCTTCGATATGAGGGGTTTTATTCCCGGTTCTCTTCCCTCGTTTATGAGAGAATCGATGTATTCCCGTTCTTCTTCATCCAAAATGATTGTGGTTCTTTTAACTGAGCGGTCCTTTGGGGACAATTTTTCTCCTCCCTGCCATACTTATTATGCTCATAGGCATATTTTATATGTTTCGTATTCTGAATTCAACAGTGATGTACTAGATAGAGCTTCTGTAATCAGAATCCAGACGAAACAACATTAAGTGGGATACATAAAATGGGAATGGATGAGGCGTTCATAAACGTTATTTACTAAATAGGGGCACAGAAAGCATCAGCAGTCAAAGGAAGATGGAACGTATGGGACCACCTCTAGTGTATCAAGTGGACTTGACCGAAATTCAGGGAGAAGGGGACTTCCCATGTCCCGGTTGTGGGGTCATAATATCTCCTGAAGACGAAACCGAGGACGTTTACAGCATAGTCAGCACCAAAGTTCGCGGTGACGAGCTGGAAGAATTGGTAATTCAATGTAACCGCTGTAAAAGCAAAATCCGTTTGGTCGGGTTCAATGTTCCCGAAATGTAGGGGAACACTCTGCAGCCTCGAAGACTAGGTTTCAGGCTTCTAGCCTATTGTGACTTTTACATCGTCCAAGTTGTATTTCATCTCGGTCTCCCAACGTACACTGATTCCCACAGCAACCCAAACTTCTCCGCTGGCGCCCGTATTCACGGTTGCCGCGTGGGTGTAACGTTTCCATCCTGAAACCTCGTTGGCTTGTCCAAGAACAGCAAAGTCTGCCTCAACCTCAGGATCAGAACTTCCTGCAAAACCGACAACGCTCGCTATCACATTGAAGCTCTCGCTTTCACTGTAAAAATCAAAAGAAACCTCAACCTGAATTTGCGTGTTTCTTTTCGCTGACAGCGCTTTTTCAATCCAGACTGTGCCGTCATCCTGTCTGCCGTCTATGTATAGCTCCACAGAATATTGTCCAGATTTAACGGGAGAAGTCACCCGTGAAACGTTCCAGTCAACAAAGGAACCTGGGTTGTTTGGGTCTGGAGGAACATCAGCGTCCCCTATCCATCCGCCGAAATCCTCCTCAAAGCCTTCATCATATCGGACTGGTTTAGGATAAAAATACCATCCAGCTCCAACGCTGACTATAGTCAGAATTACGATAACGATGCCCCATTTGAGACTCGACCCCATCCAGGTGAAAACTCCCCATGAACCAATAATCTTGGGTCATAAATAATACTATATTTTAGAACAGCTAAGGAATCCAGAGCTGTTGGGTGTTCTACCAGAAGCAGGGGATGTATTCTCTTGCTGAGAATTTAACCCCCAAATTCTCTGCCAGTTCCTTGACCTTTGACAGGTTCACCTCGGGGATGGTTACGGCTGTTGCCTCTGTTTCTAAGCCTTCTTGTTTAGCCTTTTTGATGAACTCTAGAATGCTTTCGTAGGCGTTTTCGAACATAGGTTTGCAGACTTGGTTGTATGTTTCTTTGTCGTGGGCGTTCAAGCTTACGCTCATCTTGTCTACGCCTGCCTCCTTTAGCTCCTGCACCACCTCTCTTCCTTTGTTCAGCAGGTATCCTTGACCATTGGTGTCAACCCGGATAGTGTTCCAGTGATGCTTCTTTATCCATCGGGTTACTTCCAAGACGAGGTTCAGCCTTTCCAAGGGTTCTCCGAAGCCGCAGAAGACAACTTCGCTCCAGTTCTTTCTGTTTATAACCTTTCTCAGTTTCTCAATTACCTCTTCTGTGGTCGGCTCCTTTTCCAGCTTGAGGTTAAATTCTCGAATGCCCTTCTTGTATCTTCTGAAACAAAAGTAGCAGCTGTTGGGGCACCTGTTGGTTACGTTCAGATATAGGCTATTGCCAAGCCAGTAGACGACGCTTGGGTTTCTATTTTGGGTGGGCATTTAGTTTGGGTATTCCCATTCTTGCTCTTGTGTTTTTTCCTCGTCTTCTTCAAGATCCTCTGTTGTAAAGAAAGCGTCTTCTGGAAAATCGTCAGTTTCGCTTTCAACTTTTTCAACTTTCAGCCATTCTTGCTTTTTTCGTTTACTTCGAATGTCGAATCCCAGCATCAGAAGATATGGTAGTAACAAGTAAAACGCAGCCAATAATGGATTGTGGAACAAGGGTGCCAAGCCTAGGATCTGATCTAGGGCTCCGTTGCCGAGGCCGGTTTTCACTGCGTCTTGTATTACGAATGCCATAAAAGCTAATGTTAGGCATAAGCCAAATTGGACGAGGACGCCTCTCTCTTTCCCTAGAAGCAAAGCAGGAATAACGGATGACAGCAGGAAGATCCATGCGAAGGAGTGGATGAATACGATCATGTCTAGTCTGGAAGCCATCCAAGCGCCGATTGTGGGCAGAATTGTGCCAATGTAGGTTGTAACTGCCTCTACTGTTGTTTGTGTGAAAAGCTGGTAGCTGGTCATCAAGGTCCAAGCAATGGAGATGTATAGGGGCGTCAGTAAGGTGGCTCTTCCCAAGTGCTTTCCCTATAAATCTATTAGGGTTTATTATATCTTAAGCCTTACGGTATACCAATAAGTTACCGAAAAACAGTAAAAACGATATAAGGTGGCAAAAAAACAGAAAAAATTCGGCACTAGATTATGGACTAACAGCGAACAGCGATCTGCGGTGAACCATCAGGAACCCTCTGGCGAGGGCTCGCGACGTTGCGATCTTTAGCGTAGACGCTGTCGGTTGTCTGAATACGTAGAAAAGGTGCTAGTTTGTGTCTAGCTTCGTTTCAAGGTGATCTCGATGGTTGAAATCATCCTTGAGTTGCTTTCCCCTTCTCTTGGCGGCATCTCTTCGGTTCCGATGTC